>ERZ888423.3075-NODE-3075-length-11446-cov-8.597401_pt1 | contig 11446 bp, 12 predicted proteins | sample MGYA00520523_ERZ888423 | MGnify/ENA primary metagenome ERZ888423 (study PRJEB32303, sample SAMEA104408611) | aquatic metagenome | biome: Brackish water; feature: Pelagic; material: water | place: Baltic Sea | collected 2014-06-08T10:24:00 | depth 30,27 m ...
CTCCGTCTATGACTGCCATAGGCTCCATATCATGCGCAGCCAGGCCATCCACAAATCCGCGCGCACGGTCGCGACCCGTTGAGGATCCTTCCCAACCCGCGATATGTGCGATGCGTTTGTGCCCCCCTGCCACAAGGAAATCCGCAATCCGCCCACCCCCCGCAACATTGGCCGAGGTGACCGAGGAAATACCACCGCCGTCCTGCCCGCGGTTAAACATCACCACCGGAATACCCGCATTCGCGCAGCGCTGGGTCAAATCGTTGGTCATACCGACACTTGCCGTGATGATGCCTGCCACCTGATAATCCATCAGATCGTGGACGACCTTCTCGACCGCTTCCTGGTCATTTGGTGCCATGAACACCAACACATGATAGCCGTGGTCCTGAAGCGAGTTGGACAACCGCTCCAGCGCCAGCGGATAGAACTGATTGTCGAGATAGGCGACCACCAGACCGATAATCTTGCTTTTTCCCGTAATCATTGCGCGGGCCAGCGGATTGGGGCGGTAGCCCAGATGCTCCGCTGCCTTGCGCACTTTGCTGATCGTCTTTGGCGAAGCTGACGCGCCGGAAAACACACGGCTGACAGCCGATTGGCTGACGCCTGCGCGGCGTGCAACATCCAGTGACGTGACCTTACGCTCCGACATCAATCAGCTGTCCAACCTCCGTCAATCAGCAGGCTGGTCCCCGTCATGAGCGCAGATGCGTCAGAGGCCAGGAACACCACTGGTCCCATCAGATCCTCTATCTCGCCCACGCGGCCCAGCTTGATCATGCTTTCGATCCACGCGCGGCGCTCAGGGATGGCAAGGGTCTGCTCGGCCAAAGGGGTACTGATGAATGTCGGGCAGAGTGTATTGACGCGGATGCCCTTGGCACCCCACTCGATCGCCATTGCTTTTGTCATGCCTTCCAGCGCATGTTTCGTTGCGCAATAGACAGAACGGTCAACGCCCCCCACATGGCCCATCTGGGAGGACAGATTGATCAGGCTGCCACTGCGGCCCGCAGCAATCAGCCCCTTCGCCACATTGCGCGTCAGGAAATACGCTGCCCGCACGTTCACGTCCATCACAGCGTCATAGACCTCGGGCGTCGTCTCAAGTGCGGGTGAATGACGCGCCAATCCTGCGGAGTTCACCAGTACATCAAATGGTCCATGCGATTGCACCGCAGCTTCGGTCGCAGCAATATCCGTGATATCCAGTTGCAAGCTCTGCGCGGAAAGACCAGCAGCTGTCATCTCGGCTGTCACTGCGTCAAGCGCCTGCCGCCCGCGCGCAACCAAGACCACATGAGCCCCCGCCTGCGCCAACGCGACACCTGCCGCCAGTCCGATCCCGGAGCTGGCCCCGGTCACCAGCGCGCGCTTGCCCTCGAGCCGGAAAGACGGAGTTTGCGGCAAGGTCACTGGAACTGACTTTCAGGCAGGGTGATTGGCCCCAGATTACGGGCTTTGTTGAACTCCCCCATGCGGCCCAGCACATCCACACCCAACTGGCGGTAGATATCAATCATATCAATCAGCACCCAGTTTTCACGGATCAGCCCGTCTTCCATGCGCCAGAAATCCAGCGACCGCATGAGAATCTCACGTCCCGAAGGCGCCAGACCCATCCATTCGCCCTCGCTGACCGTGAGGCGCATATTGGGCCAGCCTGTCTCGCAGACATACTCCCCTTGGGCAAACCAATGAGATGTCAAATCACCCATGGCATCGAGCTTGCGGTCAGGCATTGCCTTGAGGAACGGGATCTGGTGCCAGTTGCGAAAGCCTGCAATCCCGCGCCCTGTGCCGATGCCCGCTGGCCCGTACCAATTACTGCGCGGATGCCAGTATTTTTCCAGATTCATCACCGACACGTCAGGATTCGCAGGGTGTTTGCACAGGTCTGTCAACATCGCGATCACATGATTCATTGTCGCAGTGCCATCGCCATCCGCCGTCAGCCCGTCTTGGGTCATCGGCGCAGGGGTTGCCAGATATTTGCCCAACTGAGGCGCCAGCGGCCAAGCGCGCGCCTGCATCATCACTTCGGGAATGTCCCAAATGATTTGCGCCTGCGTCACACGCCCGTCCTCAATGCGGAAGAACTCGTGATAGCGCATATGCACCAGATGCCCCGTCGGCGGAATATTCAGCCACGGGCGCAGCATGGTGCCCATGTAATTGCCCATGCAACCAACCCAAACTTCACCCTCAGGCGTGGTATTGGTCAGCGTGATCATATCGCGCCGTTCAAGATCGGGCAGCGCGTCCAGCAAAGGGGCATACATGCGCTCGAGCACATCCGCGCCTGCGATGTCACCGATGGGCGCGCACATGTGGATGACCGCATCGGGGGTGATGACATCCAACGCCCCCCGCAGCCCCTCGGCCGTTGCTGTCGCGAGCGCCCTTTGCAGCGGGATCAATACGGCATGGATCGTCATTCTGCTGCGGTCCCATAAGCTACGTTTTTGCCGCCATAGCGGCGCACACGGACATTGCATTGCTCCGCATGCCCGACAAAACCTTCCAGCATACACAGCCGCGATCCGTATTCGCCTACCGTCGTTGCAGCCTCATCGCTCGTAATCCGCTGGTAGCTATGCGTCTTGAGGAACTTGCCGACCCAGAGACCACCGGTATAGCGTCCGGCCTTTTTGGTCGGCAGCGTGTGGTTCGTACCAATCACCTTATCGCCATTGGCCACATTTGTACGCGGCCCCAGGAACAGCGCGCCATAGCTGTGCATATTTTCCAGAAACCAATCATCGCGGTCCGTCATCACCTGGACATGCTCATAAGCCATATCATTGGCGACGCTCAGCATCTCTTCATACGTGTCACAAAGGATCACATCGCCATAGTCGCGCCAACTCACCGATGCCGTCTCGCGGGTCGGCAGGATTTCCAGCAGACGGTCAATCTCGGCCAGCGTTTCCTCGGCCAGCTTGCGGCTGGTGGTGATCAGGCAGGCAGGCGAGTTATAGCCGTGTTCCGCCTGCCCAAGCAGGTCAGTGGCGCACAGCTCCGCATCAACCGTCTCGTCGGCAATCACCATCGTCTCGGTCGGTCCCGCAAACAGGTCAATGCCGACACGGCCAAACAGCTGTCGCTTGGCCTCCGCGACAAACGCATTACCGGGACCAACAAGCATATGCACAGGCTCGATCGTTTCAGTCCCGATGGCCATCGCGCCAACGGCCTGCATACCGCCCAGCACGTAAATCTCATGCGCACCACCCAACTGCATCGCAGCCACGATCGCAGGATGCGGCGCGCCGTTCATCGGCGGGGCCGAGGCCACAATACGCGGCACCCTCGCCACCGTTGCCGTCAACACAGACATATGCGCCGAGGCCACCATCGGGAACTTGCCCCCCGGCACGTAGCAGCCCACAGATTGCACAGGAATGTTCTTATGACCAAGGATCACACCGGGCATGGTTTCGACTTCGACATCCGTCATGCTCGCACGTTGCGCTTCGGCGAATGTCCTGATCTGCGTCTGGGCGAATTTGATGTCCTCCATATCCCGCGTGCTTACTTTTTGCATCGCGGCTTCAATCTCGGACGGTGTCAGACGAAAGTTTGCAGGCTCGTAGCGGTCAAACTTGGCGGACAACTCACGTATCGCTGCATCACCCCGCGTTTGGATATCGCTCAAAGTGCTTTCAACCGTTTTACGCACGGCCGCATCATCTTCCGCACGCTCAGATTCAGGCTTGCCTGATTTCAGATGGGTAATTGTCATGTCACTCTACCTTGAAATATTGTCGCTCGCCGCTTGGCGGCACTTAAACACGCTCGCCTGTCACGCTGTGAAACAGGTGGCACATGTCGGCAGGAACAGTGGCCGCAAAAGCGGCACCAATCTCGGCGCGAAAATCCTTATGCGCCTTGACCGACACCAGCGCGCCACCCGATTTAACTGTAACCATCGTGGCATCGCCCAGCAGTTCCAACGAATAAACCGGCGCGCTTATCTGCCCCCGATCCGAGGCTTGCGCATCCTCCGCCCGAAACCCGAGCGTCGTAGGGCCATCAGGGCCCTCAAGACCTGTAATCTCGACGTTCGGCGCGGTGAATGTACCGGCCATCAACGTCCCCTCAACGAGGTTCATCGCGGGGCTGCCGATAAAGCTGGCGACGAATGCATTTGCAGGGCGGTCATAGATCTCGGTCGGCGTGCCAACCTGCTGCACCACGCCCTTGTTCATTACCACCACGCGGTCCGCGAGGGTCATCGCCTCGATCTGGTCGTGGGTGACATAGATAGTTGTTACCTTGAGCTCGTGGCTGAGGTTCTTGATCTGCGCACGGGTGGAGACGCGCAGTTTTGCATCCAGATTGGATAGCGGTTCATCCATCAAAAACACATTCGGTTCACGCACGATCGCACGGGCCAAGGCCACGCGCTGGCGCTGACCACCCGACAACTCCGCAGGCCGGCGGTGCAGAAATTCATCCAGCTCAACCATCGCGCTGGCCCGGCGGACGCGGGCGTCATGTTCTTCTTTCGGAAGGCCGCGCACTTTGAGCGGGAAGCGGATATTCTCGTACACGTCCATGTTCGGATAGAGCGCGTAGCTCTGAAAAACCATCGCCACGTCGCGATCCTTTGGATCAAGCTCGTTCACGCGCTTGCCATCAATCAGGATGTCCCCGTCGGAGGCCTCCTCGAGCCCCGCAATCATGCGCATCGTCGTCGTCTTGCCACAGCCTGATGGCCCCAGCAGAACCAGAAACTCACGGTCAGCAATGGTCAGGTCGAAATTTGCGACACCGACAAAACTACCCCATTTTTTCGAAATATTACGGAGTTGGACTTCCGCCATGACAAGACTCCTTGCATACGTTTGCACGCATTTAGGGCAGTAATTATTCTCCGACGCAACTCCTTTTTACAGGAACATGAGATAAAAAACATTTGGTCAAAAAAGACTTGCTTAGTGATCAAGTTTGCGAACTTAATTGCACACGTATGCACAGGGCGCTCGATTCGCCACAGCACACCGCCAGCCATTGCTGGCAACTATAATCAACGGCCCACGCCCTTTGAGGCAGTAGCGCCGATACGATAGGGATAGAACTTCATGAACATGCTCAGAAAAGCAGCTTTGGGAACGGCATTCGCTGTTCTTTCAGGAACCACAGCAATAGCAGGCTGCGGCATCGGCGCCGGTAATGTGTCGATCATCGCGAATGATTTTCCTGCAATCCACGCCATCACAGACGCCGCAAAAGCGTGCGAGGGCGATGGCCTCACCATCACTGCAAACATGACCAAAGAGCACCAGACGCTCAACGCCCCCGGCATGAGCGGCACCCCCGCGGAATACAGCGTCGCCGTGGTCGCGAACTCCTCCATCGTGGCGCTGCTCAATGACGGGCTTGTGCGCCCGCTCGACGACCTGATCGCCAAATATGCCCCTGATCTGCCCAACGTGAACAAGGTGAGCGTTGACGGCAAAGTCATGGCTGTCGCCTTCATGGCAAACGCACAGCATTTGTTCTATCGTTCCGATGTGCTGGAAAAAGCAGGCGTTGCCGTACCGACAACTTACGAGGAAGTCGTCGCTGCAGCCGAGGCAATTCGCGCCGCCGGCATCATGGAGTACCCCGTGGCACTCAACACCGGCGCAGGATGGAACCTCGCCGAGGAATTCATCAACATGTACATGGGTACAGGCGGTGAATTATTCGAGACAGGCAGTGCTGTCCCTACAATCGAGAACGAGAACGGCGTTGCCGCCCTCAACATGCTCAAGCGCCTGACCGAGTATTCCAACCCCGATTTCCTCACCTTTGACTCCAACGCAACCCAGGCGCTCTGGGAAGCAGGCGATACCGCCCTCTCCGTCATGTGGGGATCGCGCGGTGCGGCGGTTCTGGATAACGAAGGGTCCTCAGATGAAATCGTGAGCACGACCGTTCTGGCAGCAGCCCCGACGCTCGGCGGTGGTTCAACACCGGCGACGACCCTGTGGTGGGACGGCTTCACCATTGCGTCCAACATCTCGGATGAAGACGCCGCGGCAAGCTTCCAGGCGATGATGGTGGGCATAAGCGATGAGGTGGTCAAAGCGAACCAAGACGCAGCCGTGTGGCTTAGCCCGGTTTACGAAGCCACGCCGGCATCCGCAGGTGTGATCGCGTCAGCGCAAGGCGGTGCAAACCCTTACCCGATGCTGCCTTACGTGGGCCTGATGCACTCTGCGTTGGGGGATAACCTGGCAGAGTTCCTGCAAGGCTCCGAGAGCGCGGAACAGGCGTTGGCAGATGTGGTCGCCGCCTACACCACCTCCGCGAAAGAGCAAGGTTTCTTGCAATAAATCGATCGGTTCAGGGGCGGCTTCCACGCCGCCCCTCGCCACACGACGACGCTTACCGCTTTCCCAAACTGACAGGTCGAAGCTGATGCCCCATCGCACCTTTTTCTGGTTCATCCTGCCTTCCGCCCTTGCGATGCTTCTGTTCATCGCCTTCCCGCTTGTCTCCGTGATCCTGCAATCCCTTCACGTCGAGCATGAGCAAATTCTCGTCACCTCCGAGAACTGCGGCCCTTTTGGCTGCAAGCAAAGCACCTCCGTAGATGTCGAAGCCACAGCCCTGCTCAAAGATGCCGCCCCCTTGGGCCGCTTCAATGGCCTCGGCACCTACTTTGACCGCGGCCACCTCGCCACCGCCGAGATTTCCGCTGCCTGGTCGGGCACCGACAGCTGGGGGGGCTTTTTCTCAAAGGTGATGAACCTGCCGTTCTACAAAGCGCTCGCTTTCACCCTTGCCTACACCGTCGTAGTCACTCCGCTAGTGATCCTCTTGGGGCTGGCGGTGGCATTGGGCGTGAACGGCCTGCCCAAACTGCTCAAAGGGCCGACGATCTTTATCTCGCTTCTGCCAATGATTGTGACACCGCTGATCGGCTCGTTGATCCTGTATTGGATGATCGATGCGGACGGCATCTTGGGCAAAGGACTGCAATATATTTTCGATGATCCTGCCCTGTCGCTCAAAGCGTCGCCGCTACTGACATGGCTCACGCTCTTCACCTATGGCGTCTGGCACGGCATCCCATTCGCCTTTGTCGTATTCTATGCAGGTCTGCAAACTGTGCCCGAAGAGACGCTTGAGGCCGCTATGGTCGACGGGGCCAGCCGTTGGGAGCGTATCCGCTACGTTGTGATACCCTACATGGGGCCGCTGTTTGTCTTTGTAGCACTCATCCAGCTAATGGATAATTTCCGCGTGTTCGAGCCAATCATCGGCTTCTCCGCACAGGCCAATGCCTCTTCGCTTTCCACCGAAATCTACGGGGACCTGTTGGGTGACAACGCGCAATACGCCTCCGCCGCCGCGACCTCGACGCTTACAGTGATTGGTGTGGCCATCCTTCTGACGCCTGTGTTGATCCGCACATGGCGCGACTTTAACCGCAAGGTGGTGTAGCCCATGTCAATCGCATCCAAACGCCGCTCTACCCCGCTGGTCCTGATCTCCTCCGTCCTCGTTCTGGCGTGGATCGTGGTCGCAGCCTTCCCGTTCCTTTGGACGCTTTGGGGCTCTTTCAAAGTCCAAGGCGACTTCTTTTCCAAAGCCGACTGGATGAACGCGCTCTGGGGCACCCGCACTTTGATCGAAACAGGCGGCACGTTCACTGGCGCAGGTTATGAGGGCGCGTGGATCGAAAAGGAGTTCTGGCGCGCAGCGATGAACACCAGCATCATTGTCTTCTTCACCGTGATCATCTCGCTCACCCTTGGCACGCTGGGTGGCTACGCCCTTGCGCGCTCCGGCTACCGCTATGCCTTCTGGCTGCTAATGCTGGCGCTGGTGTTCCGCGCCATGCCGCATATCACGCTTGTGTCGGGCTACCTTCTGCCCTTCTTTGAATGGAACCTCTGGGGCCATATCCCCACCACCATCGTCGTGCTCGTCGCCATCAACCAGCCTTTCACCCTCTGGATGCTCCACTCCTTCTTCCTTAACATCCCCAAGGATCTGGACGAAAGCGCCATGGTCGACGGCTGCACACGGTTTCAGGCCTTCCGCCATGTCATTGTCCCCGTCATGTGGCCCGGCGTGATCACCACGGGGCTGTTCTCCTTCCTACTGGCCTATAACGATTTTACCGTGACGGCCTTGCTGCTCAATCAGGAAAACCAGACGATGATCCCGAAAATCGCCAGCTTCCTCGGCTCGACACAGGTTGAAGGGAATGTGATGTTCGCCGTTGCCGCAGTAGTCTCGGCAACCGCACCGCTCTTTGTCCTTATCCTGTTTTTCCAACGCCAGATCGTCAGTGGCCTCACCGCAGGCGCTGTTAAAGGGTAACCCCATGTCCGACTTCCAAGACGCAAAAGCGGTTGTCCGCGCGTATCAAGCTGCTGTGGACTCGGCCACCGAAGATACTGTGGCCGCCGAATTGTCCGCGCACACCAGCGCCGACTACCTCTGGCGCGGCATGCACCCATTCGACATTCGCAATGGTGCAAATGAGGTGGCCGAAGTCTTCTGGGCTCCCCTCAAAACCGCCCTCACTTCCCTCACACGCCGCGAAGATATCTTTTTGGCGGGGCGCAACCAGATGGACAATTTCCAATCCATCTGGGTCGTATCTATGGGCCACTTCATGGGCCTGCACGATGCGCCTTGGCTCGGCATTCCTGCGACACGCAAAATGGCCTTCTTGCGCTATGCAGAGTTCTCGAAGGTCGAGAACGGCAAGATAACCGAGACCGCGCTATTCTGCGATATTCCGCATCTGATGGTCCAAGCGGGGGTAAACCCCTTTCCGCCGCAAACCGCTGCCCATCTGGTCCAACCCGGCCCTGTCACCCACACGGGTATCATGAACGCGGCCCAAGACCCTGCCGAAGGCGAAAAAACCCTCGCTGTGATAAACGCCATGATCAACGATTTGGGCATTTGGCAATCGGGTCTTCCGCTAGTGGAGGAACTGGCGCGCACGTGGAATGACGACATGATTTGGTGGGGTCCCACAGGCATTGGTGCCACCTACACCATCGCACGCTATGCCGAGCAGCACGCGGGCCCTTTCCGCGCCAGCTTCACCAACCGAACAGGCACAGGCCATCTATCTCGCCTCGCCGAAGGTGAATTCGGTGGCTTCTTTGGCTGGCCCAATTTCACCGCTACGGCAACTGGGGGCTTCATGGGCTTTCCTGCCACGGGCAAACCGGGCGAGTTTCGCGTCGTAGACATCTACCGCCGTGGTGGAGAAAAGCTCTCTGAAAATTGGGTGTTTATCGATCTGCTGCACTGGCTGAAGGATCAGGGGCTGGATGTTCTTGGTCGCCTGAATGCCTAACGCTACACGTGCTCAACTGAGTATCGCTCCTAAATCAAATGAAATTGATCCAAAACTGCCAGGTAATTACTCTTCGGTATTCCAGAACACTTTGAAGCCACTCATGCAAACTCGAATATAACAGTTGGTTCTAAAGTTCATCTTTTATTCCGCTCGTTCGAAATACTGCCCGCCTTTGCTCCTACTTTATTCGGCAGTACCTCACTTCAACACTGCCAGTTTCTAAAAAAAGACCACTTTACACAAATTCGCCCTCTTCGTTGTATTCCGCGATGGTGCCACTGATCGCGTTATAGACCCCAGCTCGGCGTGTCGTAAACGTCGGATTTCTGCGCTTGCTGCGTCCCGCTGCATATGCAGCATTGGAAAAATAGCCATTGGTCAAAAGACTACCAAGGTCGGTTCTGTCCGCTTCGGCGACCTTCGCCAACACGATGATGAGTGACCGCTTTTGCGTCGGTGCAGCCCTCCTAACTATCACTTCTCAAAATTCCTAAAACGCGCGCATAGTCTTCGCTGACCGCTCGCGCCTGCTCAAACACCTCAAGTCGCTCCTCGTCCTGGCACCGAAAGTACTGCTCGACATCGTCGAAGTATGTCTCTGCGTCGCGTTTCAACAAATCAGCATACGCCCGAACATCTTCGGCATCGGCGGGCATAAAGGGCGCTATCGGAGGTAAACAATTCCCTGCGATTGATGCAGATCCCCAGCTCAACACCGCCAGAACCGCCCGTGTCTGTTTCAAAATTACCATATTATCTTGGCTCAGCCACTCCGTTGCAGTAAGTTCGCGTCAACGCATAAAGAGCGCATCAATTCAAAATGCACCTCTTGATTGCAAAATTATAATCATGTATCGATTTGGTAGTCCATGAGGGACTGCCGGGTCCATGCACAGTTCTGCAAGGCTCGTTTCAATGAATTTGATGCAAGACGCCCCCAATGTTGTTAGTGAAGAAGGGCTGCGCGCACTGCTTGCCGAGGGACACTCGGCGGATGTCGTGTGCCGCGCTACGCCCAAACGAACAAGTGCTCAGTGGTCCGGGGTATGGACCGTGCATTGCGTCTCGCCTGACGGCGAGACGCGCCGCCTGCTTGTCACCGCACGCAACAACATGGCCGCGCGAGAATTCAAGACAATCAACGGCTTATCGAGCTTCCTTGCGGGGTTGGACGTATCGATCATTTCGATCCCGATGGTCGAAGGCAAAGTTGCTTCTCACAAGCCAGGCGACACCGACTAAAGCACTTGCCGTCCTTGCTGCACTCATCGCAGCTCCAGCTGGCGCTGAAGGTTTCGTGCTCTCGATGCGGGCCGATGGCCAGTTGGAAACGAAAGCCCCTCAGTCTGGTTTCGCGCAAAGCTACATCGGAGGCATGGGCGCGAATGCACCAGAGCCGACCGTCTTCGCAGCGCCTCAACCGCAAGCGCCCCGCACTGCACCTGCGCCGACAATCCCCCGCCCCGAAATCCTCGCCGCCCTTGAAAGCACCGCGCATCGCTATGGTGGGCACCCTGCCCTGCGCCGCGCCGGTCTGTCTGTGTCCGAATGGCAGACGCTATTTCAAGCGAATATCGAGATCGAAAGCGCCTATCGCGCAAACGCGCGCAGCTCTGCAGGCGCGATCGGTCTCGGCCAATTGATGCCAGCCACGGCTGTGCAGCTTGGTGTGGACCCTCACGACTGGCAGGCCAATCTGGATGGGTCCGCCCGTTACCTTCTGATGATGCTTGCGCAATTCGGCACGCCGGAACTTGCACTTGCGGCTTACAACGCGGGGCCTAACGCGGTCGCGCGCTACGGCGGCATTCCCCCTTACCAAGAAACCCAAAATCATGTGCGCCGTGTCATGGCCGTGCGTGATCGACTGACTGGAGCCTCATGATGCACACACAAATCCGCATGATCCTTTCGCTGGCTTTGGCCAGTTTGATGATTGCCAATCCCGCGCTCGCGCAAAGTATCGACCTTTCGCCGGTACAGAACCTTCTGCAAGGCATCGTCGACACGATCACCGGCCCCTTGGGTATCGTGATTGGCACCTTGGCTTTGATCGGTGTGTTTACGATACATAATTTGAACGCACACTTTAACGCATTGTTGGATGAGCTGGGTTTG
>ERZ888423.3076-NODE-3076-length-11445-cov-7.162423_pt1 | contig 11445 bp, 10 predicted proteins | sample MGYA00520523_ERZ888423 | MGnify/ENA primary metagenome ERZ888423 (study PRJEB32303, sample SAMEA104408611) | aquatic metagenome | biome: Brackish water; feature: Pelagic; material: water | place: Baltic Sea | collected 2014-06-08T10:24:00 | depth 30,27 m ...
AGTGTATTGTTGACTAAAAGATCCAAAGGCTCACCGGCGAGCCGATCAAGCTCAACAACACTGCCCTGCGTCAATCGCATTAAATCGCGAATTTTGATCGCTGTACGACCTACCTCAACGGAAATCGTCACGGGTATGTTTTGCAAAACATCTGCGTTGATTTTATTTTTTAGTGCGTCTTGCGGAGAGAGATCCTGCTCCTTCGCCTCAATGTCTGCAAGTAGTACGTCTGTCTTTGTATCCGCCATCTCGATTCTCTCAGTCTGGTATAGAAGTCTATTTTATAGGTGAAAGCGGTTGCACAAGGCGCGCGGCCATCTGCGATCCACTGGCGCCAACGTCGGCATCAAATACGGGTACGCCGTTGACATACATTCTTGCATACTGGGCCTTGCTGAAATAGACAACATCGCCTTCTTTCAGCGCCTCAAACTTAACTAAAGTTGTCTCTATCTCGGCCAACTTGACCGATACTTGCAGCTCGGCATCTTCTGCCGCTGAACGCAAGTCAGCACTCCACTCTTTATCTGACACGTCGTCACCATCGCCGGTTTGAACGCGACTGCGAAGTAGATCGCGAATGGGCTTTAGTGCGTTATAAGGGTACACAAGATCGATATTTCCCTGAGCACCTTTGCCAATGTCAGCAACAAAACGACTGACGACAACAAGGTCATTTTCATCCGCTATTTGCGCGAATTGTGGGTTTATTTCTGCACCAATATGTTCACATTTTATTTGTAGAATTGGCCCCCAGGCTTCCTGGAGAGAACCAAACAACACATTCAACATAATTTTAATAATGCTGGTTTCGGTTGGCGTGAACATTCTGTTAGGTGGAACGCCATCATAACCACGACCAAAACCGCCGAAAAAATTATCCAATGCTGCAAAGATAATTGACGGCTCAATAATCGCAACCGAGTATCCGCGCAGCGGATTAAGGCGAATGGTATTTACTGAAAGTGGCGCTCTTAGGTCCTTGAGATACTCACCGAATTTCATGATCTCAACTTCTTTGGCGTTGATTTTCATGGCCGTGCGCAATACATCTAACAGCCCGACTCGAAACTGTCGAACAAACCGCTCGTTGATCATATCAATTGCGGAGACGTTGACGCCCAGCGACGAGTCTTCATTGGTAAGATCGTGGGTCACGGCCGTCAGGCCCAGATTGACGCCAGTATCAGCCTCTATCGAGCCATCCTGAATACCCGCAGAGAGAGCTTCTAGCTCTTCTTGGGAAAGTAAATTTGTGAACTCAGCCATTGCGCCAATTACCTTATCTGTATGCTGCTTTACGTTGGGCCTAGAATATTTTATTGCACAACAAATTCAGTAAAATACACGGCCTCAATACCACCGAAATCTTCTAAACTTTCAAGCACAGCATTCATTTCAATCTTTAATTTTTCCGCCAAATCTGTCTGAAAATTTGCCGATGTAATATCGTCTTCGGTCACTAGTCTCATCACGCTTAACATGGCAAAACGCAGGGGGAAATCGTGTTTATCAACGTTTTCAACAACGCGGCTGTCGTAGTGCGTCATAATCGCAACAGTCGCCTGCATGACCTTTCTTGACCCAGCGAGGTTAGCCACAAGAGGTTTCGGCAGTTGGAAGTAAGATTGCTCAAAACGTGTAAATTCAGGCGATTCTTTAGTTTCTTTATCGGGCCCTCTGGCAGCCGCTTCTGCAGCCGCAGCTGCAGCTGATGCTTCAGCTTCCAGCGCAGCAATAGCCTCTTCCGAGGACTCCTTCTCTGCGTCGAAAAAGCCGGTAGCAAACAGGGTGCCGCCAATGGTGATTGCAACAAGCAACAAGATTCCGACAACGATCAGAATAATTTTTAAAATTGGGCTTTTTGCTTTTTCTTCTTCAACTGCTACTTCTTCACTCATCACTTTATCCTCTATGCTACCAACCACTTGGGGCGGTCATTACACTAATACGTCTAAACCATCATCGGTTATCGTTTGGCTCTTGGTTATGCTTGAACCGTCTATTTCGGCGCCCATAGCACCTGTCGCATGTTTTTCGCTATCCTGGCCTGTCGACTTTCCGTCAGAATTACCCTGATTTGCGAAGCCTAAATCTGTATAAGCAGTTTCCGTGCCATGTTCTGCAATTATCTCACGTAACCGTGGCATTCCCTCTGCTATTAGCTCGCGTGTCGCTGCGTTGGCCGCGTTAAAGTGCGCTTCTAGCTGGCCGTTTTTCATCTCCAACTGTACTTCGACTCGACCGAGGGTCTTGGGGTGCAGCTCCATTTCAACCGTCCATGAACCCCTTGCGATTTGGGCGCTGAGGCGCTGACCTAAGGCCTCAGACAAGCGCTGCGACAATTGTGTGTAAACATCTTGGCGACGCAAAAGATCTTGCTGCAAATCGTCTTCATTTGCTCTCATTGCCTGATCGAGAGACATTTCAGCCGCTGCGACACTGGGGGCGGCTGCGTTCTGCGCAATAGGGCTCTGCGCAAAAGAGTTCTCCGCGGATATCACCGTCGGTGCTGCCAAGAGACTCGATGGCGCAGGTGCAACGCTGTTAGGGGCCAAATTTATTGGTGCCATTTTTACAGCAGGCAACCCTTGGCGATCTTTAAACTGCTTTATAAACGCATCCATCACTGACGGGGCGAACGTCAACTTTGCCGCGGTGCCCTCAGCAACTTTCTCGCGCATAGCGCCTTCAACGACCAGTGTTGGCGGCGTTACTTTGATGCTTGTTGGATCTTGATTAGTCTTTGTTGCAAGTATATTCCTGACGATGTCATTGAGCGCAATAGATTTTTGCTGCGCCGTTAATTGGCCTTGTTCAATACTGGTGCGAATATCCTTCGGAAGGCTGCGCGGCGCCACCAGCTCAATGCCAACACGGGCCTGCTCGGCACTTCCGCGAGGGTCTTGCACTGGCTTGAGCGCTGCGCGCATTGAGTCAACAACCGTTTGAGGCGCGGGCACCGAACTATTAGCGCCGGCCATGGGGGCAGTTTTAGCAAGCGCGGCTATTTCTGGCGCTATCCCTGAGGTCACTGCTGGTCCGGCTAAAATTGCTGGCCCGGCTAAAGGGGTGGCTTTGTCACCCACGTTCAAATCGAGAGACTGGCCCATCATGAGCGGTCGCTGTGCTTCAACGGTGACCGTCGACAATTGCATATTCGCTACCGATTCTTGTACAGCCGCAACCATTTCAGCCTTTGTTAACGCGTGGTCAATGGGCTGTGCCAGAGCGGTCTGCGCCGGACTTGTCTGCGCTAGTGCAGCAGGGTCGGCATAGCGCTGGCTCTGGTTCAAGCTCTGGTTCAAGCTCTGGTTCATGTCCTGGTTAAGGCTTTGGCCTAGGCTGTGACCCTCGCTCTCGCCTTGGCTTTGAGCTACAAATCGTTGGCCTCGGACGGCGAGGTCGTCTGGCGCCTTTTGCAATATTTCAATACCAAGGGCGCGAAGATCGATACCTTGAGACTGCGCAAAAGCGAGTAGGCTAGCTTCTGTGGGCTCTGCACCCCCGACAACCAGCGACGTACCGCCCTGAAGGGTTCGACTGAGCAATGGCAGAGGCAGCCGCGCCGCAGGATCACCGCTGTCAGCAAGATCGCTGCCGCTAACCGGCAAACTATTGCCGCTTTTGGCCACTTCAACTTCTGCCATGGTATTTTTAAAAACACCGGAGAAGCTCTGCAGCGAGTCACTTGCTTTCGTCGGCGATGTGATGCTAAGCCCGTCATTACGGGCTGTAGGGTCACGGCCGAGGTCTAACATGAGATTTTTTGCATCTATCATTTTTATCATTTTTCCTGCGCAATGGTCTTCTTGCTAAGGGATGTTGCAAGAGGTATGCCAAAAACCGCTCACGTGCCCTCGAAGGCACTTTTGTTCTTCTATAAAAGCGTTGTTACAGCGCGCGTGCGCGAAAATTGTGTTGCTGAATCGCTTGGGCGTCAAATTCGCGAGCTTCTCGAGAAGTCCGCTCGCGCGCCTGTTTTTCTTCTGCTCTGGCGCAGAGTTGCTCGGCTTTTAAAAGCTCTCGATCAGCAGCAGCCAGTATCTGTCGGCCAAGCTGTAGCTCTATCTCTAATTGACGCACTTCGCGTTGGGCACGGCTTTTCAATGTTTGTAGCTGAATAATAAAGTGGACGTAATTGCTGACTTCGCTGGAGCTGTGATCACGCTGCTGAACCGCGCTTAACTGTGCTGCATAGTCGGCAAGTAGAACATCAATTTTTTCGCTCTGCAGCAAGGCGCGCTCAAGGCGCTGATTTAAACTTGCTTGGCTTGCTTGAGCGTCGCGCACAGCGTGCTCAGCTTTGAGGACTAGAACTGACCATACTGTTTTCAATTTTTCACCTGTGCAGTTATGCGAAGGATCGCGGCCTGACTTTCATAGATTGGAACACTGACATCGCTCATTTGGCGCAACAAATCCTCCATGCTGGGGCGCAATTTAATCGCCTCATCGAGATCTGGGTTGGTCCCTCTTTCATAGGCACCCACTTGAATCAGGTCTTCGTTTTGTTGGTAGAGACTCCACAGACGACGGAACCGATTCGCTGCCTTGAGTACTTCTGGTGGCACCAGCATTGGCATCACCCGCGAGATGGAACCGGCTAAGTCAATCGCTGGATAGTGTGCTGCGTCTGCAAGGGCGCGGGACAAAAGAACCTGGCCATCGAGAGAGGCCCGGGCAATATCGACAATAGGGTCAGAGCGGTCATCGCCCTCAGCAAGGACGGTATAGACCGCTGTAATGGAGCCGTGGCCGTGGCGACCAACGCCGGCGCGCTCAATCAGGCGCGGCAGCATGGCAAATACCGATGGCGGATAGCCTTTGGCTGTCGGCGGTTCACCGATGGCTAAGCCAATTTCGCGCTGAGCATGGGCGACTCGCGTCAAGCTGTCGCAGAGCATCAAAACGTTTTTGCCGCGGTCGCGGAAATACTCGGCAACCAGATGGGTCAGATAGGTCGCTTTTAATCTGAGTACTGGGGAGATATTCGCTGGCGCAGCAATGACAACGGCTTTTGCAAGACCGTCTTCTCCGAGGGTGTTGTGAATAAATTCTTGCACTTCTCGACCGCGCTCACCGATAAGTCCGATAATCACGACATCGGCTGCGGTGTTGCGGGTCAACATACCCAAAAGCACGCTCTTACCTACGCCTGATCCGGCCACAAGTCCGATGCGCTGGCCCTGCCCTAAGGTTAGGCAGGTGTTGATGGCTTTGATACCGGTATCGAGGGTTTTAGTAATTGATCCTCGCTCCATTGGGTTGATCGCTAGGCCTTCTAGGCCGAGCTGCTCGCTGTAGGCGATGGGGCCGGCACCGTCGAGGGGTTGGCCGAGTCCGTCAATAACACGCCCCAACATGGCTTCGCCGAGGGAGGCTTTGGCGTGTTTAGAGACAACCCAAACACGTGCTCCGGGGCCAATCCCGTTGGGCTCGGAAAAGGGCATGAGATACAGGGTGTCGTCGTTAAAACCAACCACTTCGGCGTCGACAAAGGAGCCCATATCGATATTTTCGACGCGGCAATGAGCACCAAGCGGCGCGATAATACCTTTTGCTTCAAGGGTGAGGCCAACAACGCGTACTAATTTTCCGCTCATCAGCGGTTCAGATAGCGTGAGTTTGGCGATCTCTAGATCGACTTGAGTGGCAAAATCAAGCATCGAGCTCCGGCTCCTCAGAATTGTCATCGAAGGATGCGCCATTTTCGAGCTCGCCCTCAAGTGGCTCGGGGCCTTCTATTGGCTCAGGGCTGTCTGTGGGCTCAGGGCTGTTTACTGGCTCAGGGCTGTTTACAGGGTCAAAGGAGTTAACAAGTTCCGCACTACCCTCAATTATGGAATCCCGTTTTTGATTGATCTTGTCTTTGGTACTTCGGGCGCCGGAGGATGACTTCTTGGTAAGGCCATTCAGCCCCAGCAAACTGTCTGCGATCGCAGTTAAACGATTTTCTATTAGGTCTTCGGTGGCGCTGTCGTCCATCGTGACTCTGACGCTGCCCTGCGACAGGCTCGCATCGACACGGAGATCTATATGATCAAGCTCACTGCGCAAATGCGCAGTGAAGCGGGCGTGGTCCAGTGGATTTAAAAACACCACAATAGGGCCCTCTCCCTGCTGTTCTATGTCGTTTATAGCTTCATCGACAAGACGCTCTAGTGCGGCCGTAGAGAGGGTCAACTCGCCTCTAACCAGCTGCTCAGCAATATGCAGGGCAAGCTTTTTAAGCGGCATGAAAAATTCATTGGGTGCACTTTGTGCTTTGTTCAACGCGTCGGTTAAGTCGATAAACCCTTTGCGGGCCTCAGCCCATTTTAGCTCGGCGGCCTCCATTGCCTGTTGATAACCCTGATCAAAACTGTCACTGCACGCTTGCTCGAGTGCTTCCTGGTCAATTTGCGGGGCGCTTTCTTCAGCCGTTGCAGGTTCTGCGGCTAATTCTGGCTCCGCAGCCTGGACGGTCTCTATAGCATTCTCGAGGGGTGCCTCTTCAGCAATATCCTCAACCGGCCCGCCGATTACTTTTGGCGCCCACAGCTCGAAGCCATGATCGCGCACCGGCTCGTCGTGGCGATACCAATCAGCTGTGGCGAATTCTTTGGCCTTGTGCCCAGCTTCGATCAGTTCGTTGAGACGCCAGCTGACTGACGGATCCGACTTAGACAAAGTCATCTCCCCGACCCGCAAGTACTAGCTCACCTGCATCTGAGAGTACCTTTGCCAGACGCATAATGGTCTTCTGAGCCTCTTCCACATCGGTGATTCTGATAGGACCTTTCGACTCCATGTCATCAAGGAACATAATGCGTGCGCGCTGCGACATGTTGTCGAGAAACTTCGTGCGCACTTCTTCATCAGCGCCTTTCAATGCCGTCATCAACATATCGGACTCAATGTTGCGCATAAGCACCTGGATTGCTCGGTTATCAACACCTGCCAGATTGTCAAAGGTAAACATATTGTCTTGAATCTTCATGGCGAGCTCTTCGTCAAGCCCTGCTACACCAGACATAATGGCCGTTTCAAGATCAACCTTGGTAAAGTTCATGATCTTCGCCGCAGTACTCACGCCGCCAAAGCTTGATGACTTGGCTGACGAACTACTCGAGAACTGTTGCTTCATGATGCCCTCTAGTTCGTCCATCGCGGATGGCTGCACTGTTTCTAAACTGGCAACGCGCTGCATAATCTCTGGGCGATTTTCTGCGGGCAGGTAATTGAGCACATCGGCGGCGACGTCGTATTCGAGTACCGAAAGAATAATGGCGGCGACCTGGGGGTGCTCTTCGCGAATCATATCGGCGATTGATCGCGCATCCATCCAGCGCAAAATTTCAAGCCCCTTACTCGACGAGCCGGGCATAATGCGCCCAAGGACCGTGGCAGCCTTATCCGCACCAAGGGCGCGGTTGAGAACTTTCTCCACGTAGTCACCCGTCCCGAGGCCGAGACTAGTCTGTTTCTTGATGGTGGCGACAAATTCGTCAAGCACGATGTTAACGGCTTCTTGGGATAAATCGGCAACACCCACCATCGCCGAGCCTAGCGCCTGCACTTCTCTCGGGTTCAAGTAGCGAATAATGTCTGCGGCTTGCTGTTCACCTAACAGCAGCATAATCACTGCCGAACGGTCTGTGCTGGTCATACGGCTTAGCTCGTCGCGAAGCCCCTCCGACATCGGCGGCTCTTCAACTGGAACGGACTTTTTTGCTTGATTTTCTGCCATTTTCTATCTCCTCGCCAACTTAAATTGGGCGAATCATCTTCTTCAATACATTTGCAACACGACCCGAGTCTTCAGCAACCAACAGTCGAATAAGAGCCACTTTGTCGTCATATGTATTGGCTGTATCAAGCATCTCTGCAGATATGGTGGATTTTTTCGGTCGCAGCTTGGCTTTGATGTCTTCGAGGGACTCGCCTTCGCCCATCTCGATCATCCTCAACTCTTCATCGCTCAACTCGCCGTCTTTAAGCGCATCAAGTTTGTCGGCAACTGCACTATCATCCACTGCTGGCAAGTACGCTTTGATCACAGGAATAACGATACCCAACAAAATAACCAAGAAGATAAGCGCCGCGCCAGTGCTCTTAATGGCGCTGATAACCTGTGCGTTTTCATACCACGCGAAGGGACTTTCAATGACTTCAGGTTCCTCAAACTTGGCAGACACGATGGTTACCACGTCGCCTCGCTCAAAGTTGAAGCCAATAACGCCCTTCACCAGATCGGTAAACCCCTCAATCTCTGCATCGCTGTAAACGACCGCGGACTCTGTTGCCGTGCCGTCGGCATCAACGGTGCTAGTAACGCCCGCGGGCTCATTTATAACTACTGCAACAGAGATACGCTCAACATTGCCGCCCTGACGCTTGACGTGACGCACTGCGCGATCCATCTCGTAATTTCGGGTAGTTGTGCTGTTACTGGTGCGCAATCCATCTGCACCGCCGGCTGCCGAGAGCTGGCCATTGACCACGTTAGTGGGAGATGCAGGCACCGTATTGGTCGTGGCGCCGGGGATGCCGCCAGTAGTCTGTGACGAATCTTGTTCGAGAGAGAGAACCTCGGAACGCGCTTTCGGCCCGTTATCATTGCCGTCGTACTCTTCATAGGTTGACTCTTCCTCAGTAAAGTCGATTTTCAGGTCGACCTCTGAGCGAACATTTCCTGCACCAACAACCGGTGATAACAGTGCGTCAATGCGGCTGCGATAGGTTTCTTCTAGGCGCTGTTTATGCTCTGACTGAGCCGTGTTCAACTGCATTGAGGCAAAATTATTGGCGTCCGTCAGCAATTTGCCGCGCTGATCAACCACCACCACATCCTCTATTGAGAGATAGGGAATGCTCGACGACACCATATGAATAATGGCCTCCACTTGAGAGGGAGACACTTGTCGACCAGGATAGGGTGAGACAACCACGGATGCTTTGGCAGGGGTACGGTTGCGCACAAACACGCTTTGCGTTGGTGTGGCCAAATGCACTCTTGCGGAGCGTATGGTGGTGATTTGCGTAATACTGCGCGCGAGCTCTTGCTCCATTGCTGAAACATAGCGAACCTGCTCCATAAACTGGCTTGAGGTCATTGACGACTCGTCGTCAAGGCTGCTCATGCCACTGGCGGAGCCCTCTTGCGGCAATCCGCGCGACGCTAGAAACATACGCGCTTCGTGGTAACGGGCATCGGGCACTTTTAATTCACCCGACGCACTGTCGATGCGCGCTTTAAAATCTGCGCCCGATAAGGCCTCAAATGCCAGCTGCCGATCAGACTCCGAGAGCCCTGGATAGACAGCGCGATAAATCGGATCTTGCATAAAGGAATAGGCAATCAAAAACATGGCCACCGTCAGAAAGGCAATAATCGCAGGCATCGCCTTGCGCACTGCCGGCTGTCGCATAACCTCGGTGATGCTGGGAAATGCGCCAGAGATCGCTGCACCCGCGGGTGCATCAAGGCCTTGAACAGATTGTTGGCCCACTGGAAGCGCGGCGGCGCCCGCTGCGGCTGGGGCCAAATTGCTATTTGTCGGATTTGCTAAGGTTGTTGGCATCGCTAGTATCTCTTATTCGTCGTTCTAAACGGGCATGTTCATAATGTCTTCGTAGGCTTTAAGAACTTTGTTTCTTATTTGAAGCGTCGCTTCAAAGGCCAACGATGACTTTTGCATACTCATCACAACATCTGTCAATGGAATATCTTCTCCACTCTCATAGGCATTGCGCATCGCGCGGGAACTGCTCTGTGCAGAGTTAACCTGATTAAGGGCGCCCTTTATGGCGTCAGCAAAACCGACTCCGTTAACGGCTGTTTCGTCAACCCGCGCGGTTGGCGATAGATTGATGCCTTGCGCAGCCTGTGCCTGATACTGTCGAATTTGGTTCAGCAGCGATTCCACATTGCCTGAATTTACTGGACTAACCATGATTTACTCCTCTATCGCGCATAGGCCCGAGTGACGTTAATTCCCTGCTCTCGCAGCCGTTGTAATTTGTGACGCAGTGTTCTGGCGCTAATGCCCAGCTGCTCAGCAGCCTGCTCACGACTTCTAGACGCATGCAGCGCCGCCATAATGGTTTGGCACTCGCTGTGTTTAATCGCGGTTGTCAAATCCTCTGACACGCCGCGCTCACGCGCGACAGTAGATTGGCTTCCAAGCGATGCGGCAGAAACCTGCGCGCGCGGCAGTGCATTGTGCTGCCAGCCAGACTGACTCGGAGCGTGGGTCGTGTGACGGTGCAATATCTCGGGCTGCGCAAAGTCGTCGAACATTAAATGCTGGGTGTCAATCACGGCACCGTTTGACAGTACTATGCTGCGAATTAAAACATTTTGAAGCTCGCGGACATTCCCCGGCCAACTGTATGTCTCTAGGCTATGCTGTGCGGCACTGGTCAATCGCGGAGGCTGCGCACCATTACTCTGCTGCTTCAAAAACTGTTCCGCCAAGGGCAAAATGTCCAAAGGTCTATCGATCAACGATGGGATGGATAACTTGAATGCGCTGAGCCGGAAGTAGAGATCTTCCCTAAAAATGTTCTGGGCAATGGCTGCTTTTAAATCACGGTTAGTTGCCGCAACAATTCGAATATCGAGATCAATCAATTTTTGGCCGCCCAGTCGAACCACGGCGCGCTCTTGCAAAATACGCAGTAATTTAGCTTGCAAGTGAAAAGACATTTCACCAATCTCATCAAGAAACACCGTGCCGCCTTGGGCCTGCTCAAAAAGACCGGGCTGCACTTTTGTGGCACCGGTGAATGAGCCTTTCTCATGACCAAACAACATATCTTCAATTAAATTTTCTGGCATTGCAGCACAGTTGAAGGCGACAAAGGGGCCCATGTGGCGCGGTGAAGCGTCATGGAGAATTCTCGCCAACACTTCCTTGCCGGCACCGGTAGGACCCACGATGAGCACGCTAACATCGACATTGGCCACACGCTCTGCGAGCGCCAAAAGGTTGCGACTAACAGGGTCTGCAAAGACAAATGTCTGCGCGCTCTTGCACTTCTTAGGCTCAATATGAACCATATCCAAAACCGCAGCCCACTCAACAGGATCGTAACTGGTGTTCGGCACAACACTGAGCGCACCGTTGTGCATCGCCTTAATACCCAGCGCCAAATCATCACGAGCAACCCGGGCAATAATCTGAAGACTGCTACCCATGCCAGCAATGCGCACCTGAATCTCTTTCAGCATTGTGGTGTCGCTGGAGAGGTTGAGTACGGCAACCTGTGCATTCAAGAAATGTTCGTTTTCAAGGTCTGTGAAATCGACTTGCGTTACGCCGATGCCCCGCTGCGAAAAGGCAGCGAGATCTTGAGAGGACAGCTGGTCTACAGCGTCAATCCAGAGCAGTTCTATTGCATGATGTTGTGCCACGTCATATCACCTGTGTTAAAAATTAATGCTGCATAGTTCGCTTC
>ERZ888423.3077-NODE-3077-length-11442-cov-80.887855_pt1 | contig 11442 bp, 12 predicted proteins | sample MGYA00520523_ERZ888423 | MGnify/ENA primary metagenome ERZ888423 (study PRJEB32303, sample SAMEA104408611) | aquatic metagenome | biome: Brackish water; feature: Pelagic; material: water | place: Baltic Sea | collected 2014-06-08T10:24:00 | depth 30,27 m ...
CTTGAAGCCATTGCCCGCCAGATTCGTGAGCGCCATCTGGAGGTGGTGAGCACTAGCGGCGGCCACCTGGGTCCCGGGCTGGGGGTGGTGGAGCTCACCCTCGCCCTTTACCAAACCCTCGATCTCGATCACGACAAGGTGGTGTGGGACGTGGGTCACCAGGCCTACCCCCACAAGTTGATAACGGGCCGCTACAAGAATTTTGATAGTTTGCGCCAGAAAAATGGCGTGGCTGGCTACCTCAAGCGCAGCGAGAGCCGCTTCGACCATTTCGGTGCCGGCCACGCAAGCACCTCCATTTCGGCGGCTTTGGGCATGGCCCTGGCCCGCGATCGCCGCGGCGAAGACTTCAAATGTGTGGCGGTGATCGGCGATGGCGCCCTCACCGGTGGCATGGCGCTAGAGGCGATCAACCACGCCGGCCACCTGCCGAAAACCAAGCTGGTGGTGGTGCTGAACGACAACGACATGTCGATCAGCCCGCCGGTGGGGGCCCTTTCCACCTACCTCAACCGCATGCGGCTGAGCCCACCCCTGCAATTTCTGCAGGGCAATGCCGAGGAGGCGATCAAGCACCTGCCCTTCCTGCACGGCGAGCTGCCCAACGAGCTCAAGACGCTCAAAGAGAGCATGAAGCGTTTGGCGGTGCCCAAGGTGGGTGCGGTGTTTGAGGAGCTGGGCTTCACCTACATCGGCCCAATCGATGGCCACGACATCGCCGGCATGGTGCGCACCTTTGAGCAGGCGCACCGCACCGAGGGGCCCGTGCTCGTGCACGTGGCCACCACCAAGGGCAAGGGCTATGCCTACGCCGAGGCAGATCAGGTGGGCTATCACGCCCAGAGCGCCTTCGACCTGGCCACCGGTAAGGCCTATCCCTCGAGCAAGCCCAAACCACCCAGCTACAGCAAGGTGTTTGGCCAGACGCTGGTGAAACTCTGCGAGCAGGATCCAACCGTGGTGGGCATCACCGCCGCCATGGCTACCGGAACCGGCCTCGACTTGCTGGAGAAGGCCCTGCCGGATCAGTATTTCGATGTGGGCATTGCTGAGCAGCACGCCGTGACCATGGCTGCCGGCATGGCCTGTGAGGGCCTCAAGCCCGTGGTGGCTGTCTACAGCACCTTCCTGCAGCGCGCTTTCGACCAGCTGATCCATGACGTCGGCATCCAGAACCTACCGGTCACCTTTGTGATGGATCGGGCTGGCATCGTTGGCGCCGACGGCCCTACCCATCAGGGCCAATATGACATCAGCTACTTGCGGGCCGTCCCCAACTTCACGGTGATGGCACCTAAGGATGAGGCTGAGTTGCAGCGCATGCTGGTGACATCGATTCACCACAGCGGCCCCTGTGCCATTCGCATTCCCCGCGGCGAAGGCGAAGGGGTGCCTTTAGCGGAGGAGGGTTTTGAGCCCTTGGAGATCGGCCGTGGCGAGCTAATAACCGATGGCGACGACCTGCTGATCGTGGCCTACGGCGCCATGGTGGCTCCGGCGCTGGCTACGGCCGGCCTGCTGCAGGAAAAGGGCGTGCGGGCCGCGGTGATCAATGGCCGCTTTTTACGCCCCCTAGATGAAGCGCTGATCCTGCCGCTGGCAAAGCGCATCGGCCGGGTTGTGACCATGGAAGAGGGTGCATTGGCTGGCGGCTTTGGCGCTGCGGTGGTGGAAACCCTCAGCGACCACAACGTGCTGGTACCCGTGTTGCGCATTGGCATTCCGGACCAGCTGGTCGACCATGCCAGCCCGGAGCAGAGCAAGCTCAGCCTCGGTCTTACCCCGCCCCAGATGGCCGAAAGGATCATCGCCCGTTTCGGTTCGGCGCTGCAGAGCGGTCTCCGGGCGCCGGCAGCGCCCGTTGCCGTCTGAGCCGGGTTTGACTACTACCGCTTCGAGAGCTGTGGGCTTAAACCACGCCGCGGGAGGCCAGGCCAAGGATGGCGCCCATGCCGAGGATGTGGCCGAGGCTCATGGTGCCGAGCATGGCGCCGTGGCTGAAGCCGCCAAATAGGCCGGCGCTAGGCAGCTTGAGACCAACGTTTTGATACTGGATCGTGGCCTTGCCAATGGCGATGGCGATCACGTTGCAGACAATCATCACCAGCGCCACCTTGGGTGACCAGGTGATGGAGGTGGGGGCAAGGGCCAGGAGGGGAGCGATCATGGAGCAGGTGCCAACGCCCCCATCTTCCGGGCACTACCGCCCATGGATCACCCGGCTTAAGACTTGTTCATTGCCTGCTGGCGCAGCCGGGTGACGACGCCATCGCGCTTAAGCCTGCCCAGCGCTTCATTGATGCGGAGTTCCAGCTCTTCGCTGCTGCCTGGTGAGAGGGCAAAGGACTGGGATTGGGGGTTGAGGTTGCGCAGCGCTAGCCCATAGCGCTTGTGCGGCAGTTGCTGCAGCAAAAAATCGAGCTGGATGTCGTCGGCGAGCACCGCATCTACGGCATCAGCCGCCAGCAGGTTGTCGGCGCGAATCACCTGATCCAGCTCTCGCAGCTGGATCCGCGGTTGCAGTCCCGAGGCATTGAGCCTTAGAAGCAGCTCTTCGCTGATGGTGCCAATCCGCACGGCGACCCGCTGGCCGGCCAAATCGTTGAGGCTGCGGATGTTGTGGCTGGCCAACTCCTGGTTGCCACGCACAACGTTCAAGGTGACATAGCTAACCAGCAGCGAGGCCGTGATGATCCGCACCAAGTAGGCCAGGAACACCAAGGTGTGGCCCCGTGAACTAACAACCACGGTGTTTGTGCCAGGGCCGGTGGCTAGCACCTGAAAAATCAGGGCGAAGGCGCGTCGCGGCCCGATCTCCCAGCTGCTGGGCTTACTGCCGTTGCGCTCAACCTTCCAGACAGCCACGCTCAACAGGCCTATCAGCAGCACGTAGGCCAGCAGCAGCCGGATCAGATCTGGAGCCAGCAGACCTCTCAGTAGGGAACTGCCGAGCTCCAGCTGGTTGCGCTTGACCATCACCCCCAAGCCCGATTCCTGAAAAGGCAGGCTGAAGCGGGTTTGACGGATGCGTTCTGGTGAGATGGTGATGCAGCCGATCGCAACGTCCAGTTCGTTGCGCTTGGTGCCGGCCAGCAGCTCGCTTGTGTTGGCAGCTGGCACCAGCATATAGGGGATCTGCTCCTGGTCGGCGACCTGTTGCCAAAGTTCTACGGCCATGCCGCTCCAGCTGCCCCGCTCGCGGTAAGAGCAGGGCTGGGAGCCATCGGCTACTCCGACTCTCAATATTTGTGCAGCCTGAAATATTGGTGCAGCCTGGCTGGGCCCAGCGGCCAGGCCGACGGCGATCGCCAGGAGCCAGAGCATCAGGATCGGGGCGTTTTGGCTGTGATCACGGCGCCAATGCCGCTGAAGCCGAGCACCACCAGCAGGTTGGAGATGGTGAGCAACGATTCAGCTCCCCCATGCAGGAAATCAACATTGGCCAGCAGCTCCCCGTAGCGCAGCTGGGCCACGATGGCGGCGGCAATGGTGACGGCCACAAACACCAGCGTGAATTGGAAACCCCGCAGGGCCAGCCTGGGGAACCCCTCAATCCGCCCTGACCACCAAAGGAAGGCCATATAGGGGAGCAGCGACAGCACAAACAAAGGCGTGGGGTCGATGGCGGCGAGCCAGCCGAGGGGTCCGTTCATGGCGCCGCCTGGCGCTGCTGGCGTAGCAGGTTCCAGGCTGCTAAGGCCAGGGCGCCGTTGCCGATGGTGGTGAGGCCGGCCTGGAACACCACCAAGCCCTGTAGGTTTGGGCTGTTGTCAAACAAATGCCAGGTGCAGGCAGCCATGGCGCTCACCAGGGCGGGCAGCATCGCCAGGCTCAACCAACGCCAGCCGCCCTCCCGGCGCGCCACACCCAGGCGCTGCACGGCCACCATCGCCACCACCCACTCGAGCACCGAGGTGACATGAATCCACCAGGTGGGTAGGGAAAGGGAGTGCATGTGCCGATTTTGGCAGGGTGAGAAGCTGAGCGCCTAATACCTGGCTCAGGTGCGCGTGATCACGCCGGCGAAGACTGATCAGTCAGCGAGGCGACCGCTGCTCTGCGGCTATTACGGCGAACACAACCTGGGCGACGATGCCCTGCTGGAAGTGCTGCTGGCCCAGTTGCCAGCTGGTTGTCTCGCCACGGTTACGGCCCACGATGGTGCCTTGGTGCGGCAGCGCTTTGGCGTTGAAACGGTGGCGCGCCGCAGCTTGACCTTGGTGCTCAAGGCGCTGCGGCACTGCGATGCCCTGGTGCTTGGCGGCGGCAGCTTGCTGCAGGACTCCACCAGTTTCAAGAGCCTGCTCTATTACGCCGCCCTGATTGGGGTCGCCCGCTTGCAGGGCAAGCCTGTGCTGCTTTGGGGCCAGGGCCTTGGTCCTTTGCGTAGGCGGCGCAGCCGCTTGCTGGTGGGCCGCCTGCTGCGCCTGGCCACGGCACTGAGCTGGCGAGACCCGGAGTCGGCGGCGCTGGCCAGGAGCCTGGGGCGTGAGGGCGCGGTGGGCAGCGACCCAGTGTGGGCGTTACCACCCCTGCAATGGCGTGGTAACGGCGGCCCCCTAGTGCTTTGCTTCCGCCCCACCCGCCAGCTGCAAGGGCCTGCCTGGAAGCCCTATTTGGCAGCCCTTGATCAGTTGGCGGCCAGCCACGACCGGGAGGTGATCTGGCTGCCCTTCCACGCCAACCAGGACAGGGGCCTACTAGGGCAGCTGCGCCGCGAGCAGCTGCTGCCGCCAGGGCTAGCAGCCCGCAGTCGGGAGGTGCTGGCTGAGCGGCCCCAGGAGGCGATGGCCGTATGCAGCGGCGCTGGCTTGGTGCTGGCGATGCGGCTGCATGGCCTGATCCTGGCAGCCCTCTCCGGTGCTCCCTGCGCCGCCCTCAGCTACGACCCCAAGGTGGCCGCCGCCGCCGCCAACCTGGGTTGCCCCTGCCACAGCCTCGACGCGGCGCCAGCACCAGGAATGCTGGCCAGCTGGGAGGCGGCGTTCGAAACCCCACAGCCGGCTTCCCGGTTGCAGGAGCTGCGCCAACAAAGCGAGGTGCACCGGCGAGTTCTCGCTTCTCTGGACGCAAGCGCGCCCCGTTGCTAGTAGGGGCCAGTGCTAGTAGGGGCCAGCGCCTGATCAGCTGGCTTGAAACTGCTGCAAAGCGCTAAGCACTTCAGCGGCGTGGCCGCTGGGACGCACCGCCACCCAAGTGGAGCGCAATACCCCGGAGGGATCGATCAGGAAGGTGTGGCGCTGGGAAAAAGGTGCGATCCAGCTGCCGTAGGCGCGGCTCACCGTGCCAGCCGGATCAGACAGCAGGGGAAAGGCCAGGCCCTCGCTGCTGCAGAAATCGGCGTGGGATTCGGCATCGTCGGCGCTCACCCCCACCACGGCCGCGTTGGCGGCACGGAAGCTGGCCAGTTCTTTTTGAAAACCACGAGCCTCAATGGTGCAGCCACCGGTGAAATCACGCGGATAGAAATAGAGCACCAACCATTTGCCCTGGAAATCGGCCAGGTTTAGTCGTGTAGCTACAGCCTCACCACCGGCAGCTGGAGCAATGCCAGCCAGGTCGAAAGCAGGGGCAGCTTGATTTAGGGCAGGCAGGGTGCCTCCCAAAGCAAAAGCCCGCCGGCTAGCTGCCAGCAGACTTGTTGCACCTGCTGCTGCTGGCAAAAGAGCAACTATGCCCTGCAGGAGTGCCCGACGCCGCATGGCAGCCTCAGACTTTTGCCAGGTTTACGCCCAACTCTTTGGCGTAAGCGCCCAGACCCTTCTTCTGGATGGTTTTCAGAGCGCGGGTGGAGACGCGCAACTTGACGAACCGGTTGCCTTCAGCCCACCACAGACGGCGCGCCTGCAGGTTGACCTGCTGGAGCTTTTTAGTGCGCACGTGCGAGTGGGAGACGGCCATGCCGTTGTTGGCGCGCTTGCCTGTGAGCTGGCAGACCCGGGACATGAACCACTTCCAAAACGACTTACAGGGCAAAAGCCCAAGATCCCACTGTATCAAGTGGGGGTGAGGGTCAGCTGCTGAGATGGCGACTAGAGCCCCCGCTCCATCAGCTTGCCCATCAAATCGGCGCTGCGCTGCTGGAAGCCGGCCAGCTCGTTGGGCTCCAGGCCGCCCACCGCTAGGCGGGCGAGCTCATAGATGTGGCGGCCAAGACCATCGGCCAGCTGCTGGCTGGGGGAGCTGCCGCCACTGGCACCGGTTGTGATCACCGAACCGGCCGAGAGCTTGAGCAGACCTTCGACCAGCTTGTGTTTGCGGTTTACCAGCAGCACATGGTGATCGGGCAGGCCCGGCAGGCGCTGCTCCATCAGGGCGCCCATGTCGTTGATGCGGCGCATCTGCTCCGGCAGCAGGATCAGGGCGGCGGGGGAGTTGTCACCCTTGAGGGCCTGCACCTGGATGGTCACCTTGTCGTTGGCCAGAGCTGCTTTGAATAAATCGCGCAGCTTTTCGGAATTGTCCTTGCCGTCTGCGTCGCTGATCTCGCTTTCTTTCTCCTGCAGCGATTCATCTAGTTCGCTGTCAACTCGCTGAAACTTGAGCTCCTCGTGGCGATATTCGAGCCAGGGAATGAACTGGGTGTCGATGAAGGTATCGGCCAGCAGCACTTCAGCCCCCTGGCTTTTCCACAGGGCCAGGGCACCGGCCTGGCCGGCCTCATCGGTGCAGTAGAGGATGCGCTTGTCGTTGGCGGCAGCCAGGCGGGTGCGGTAGCCGGCCAGGGTGGTGTAAGCCTTGCCGTTTTCGCCGGGGATGGGGTCAATGCTCTCGCCCTCGCCAGGCTCCTGCTCCATGGCCGAGGCACTTGTGCCAAACAGCACCAGATCGGCCACCTGGTCGGCGAATTTTTCATCCTCCATGGCGCCGATCTTGATGAAGGGGGCAAGCGACTCCCAGCTTTCGGCGTAGCGCTTGGGGTCGTCGCGATAGAGCTCCTTGAGCCTGTCGCCCACCTTCTTGGCCACGAAGCCACCGATCGAACGCACCCGGCGGTCGGTTTGCAGGGCGGAGCGACTCACGTTCAAGGGGATGTCGGGTGAATCGATCACGCCGCGCAAGGGCAGCAGGTAGCGGGGCACCACCTCCTTGATCGAATCGCTCACGAACACGTTGTTGCAGTAGAGCTTGATCTCGCCCTTCTCCCAGTCGGCCCGGCCGCTGGATTTGGGGAAGAACAGAATGCCCTGCAGGTTGTAGGGGTAGTCGGTGTTGAGGTGCACCCACAGCAGGGGATCGCCCTGGAAGGGATAGAGGTAGCGGTAGAGCTCGATGTAGTCGTTGTCGCTGAGATCCCTGGGGCTCTTGCGCCATGGGGCCTCGCGCTTATTAACGGTTTCGCCTTCCAGCTGCACTTCCACCGGCAGGAAGTCGCAGTAGGTGGTTATTAAGGTGCGGATGCGGGACGGCTCGATGTATTCGAGCTCCTCCTCCATCAGGTGCAGGATCACGTCGGTGCCGGGCTCGCTGCGCTCGGCCTGCTCAAGGCTGAAGTTTGGGGAGCCATCACAGCTCCAGCGCACCGCATCCGCGCCAGCACTGGCTGAGAGGCTCACCAGCTCCACCTGCTTGGCCACCATGAAGCTGGAGTAGAAGCCCAGGCCGAAGTGACCGATGATCGCGTCACTTTCTTGCTTGTATTTCTCGAGGAAGTCTTCGGCGCTGGAAAAGGCAACCTGGTTGATGTAGCGCTTCACCTCATCGACATTCATGCCGATGCCGTTGTCGGAGATGGTGAGGGTTTGGGCTTCGCGGTCGATGCGGATCGAAATCTTGGCTTCAGGCCCTTCGCTGCAGTCGCCAGCCATCGCCGCCATGCGCCGCTTGCTGATGGCATCCACGCCATTGCTCACCAGCTCCCGTAGAAAGACCTCATGGCCGCTGTAGACGGCCTTTTTGATGATCGGAAAGATGTTTTCGGTGTGGATCTGAATCTGGCCCTGTTCCAGCACCGTCATGGCAAGCGTTTTTGTCGTTGGGCCAAACCTTACGGAGCTTGGGCCTGCCGGCTCAAGGGCTCTGGGGGAGGGGTCTCCGAACTCAGGCTTAGCTAAGTCTTAGCTTAGCTAAGTGATGAACCGCACAGCTTCCCTCCTCTCTCCTCCCTCCTGCCCCGCTCAGCCCGCCTGCTGCAGCTCGGGCTTTTCTTCGGCAAGGATGGCCCCCTGCACGGGACAAACCTGCAAGCAGATGCCGCAGTCGATGCAGGTGTCGAAGTCGATCCAATAAAAGTTTGTGCCCTTGCTGTTGGCACCTTGGCCGGGGTTGATGCAAGCCACGGGGCAGGCATCCACGCAATCGGCTACGCCTTCGCAGACGTTGGTAACTATCGTGTGTGCCATTAACAAATCCTAAACAGCGATCCAAACGGTACGGCTGCAGCCGCGGGCTTCGCCTAGGGCCTCAGCTTCAGCTTGATTGGCGCAGGCGCCGCTGAGCAGTTCGGCGCAGATGCCCATCTGGTGCAGGGCTTCGAGGTGATCGAGGGCTGCGGCCAGGTGTTGGGGGCAGCCATAGGCCACCAGCACCGGCAAGCGGCTTTCCAGCGCTGGCGCCACCAGCTCCCGCACCGCTCCCACATCGAAGCCAAAACCCACGCCTGCGGCCTCGCCTGGCTCCGGGCAAAAGCGCCCCAACAGGGCGTCATAACGACCGCCGCTGGCAATCTCCACCGGCACCTCCTGCCCCTGGCATACCAGCTTCAGCACCAGGCCGTCATAGAGGGCGAAGTGGGGCTGGAAGCTGGGGTCGAGCTGCAACTGCACCCCCAGGCGCTCTGCGGCCGGTGCCACCGCTGCCAGGGTCTCGCCCAGCTCCGTTAGCAGGGGTATGGGGCCCAGCCATTGCTCAAGTTGATAAAGCACCTTGGCTGGCTCGCCGCGCAGGCGCATCAGGCTGCCCAGCCGCAGACGATCTGAATCGGGGAGGGCTAGTTGGCCCAGAGCTAGGGGGTCGAAGTTGGTGAGGGCGGCGCGGGCCGCGCCCTGCTGCTGCTCGGGCAGCTGGCGCAGTAGGGCGCTGAGCACCCCGTGGTGACCCACCAGCAAGCGGGGTTGGTGATGGGCCTCCAGCCCCAGAGCACCGGCGGCGGCAAGCAGCAGCCGCATTAGCTCCGCATCGGCGGCGGCGGTCTTGGCCCCAAGCAGCTCCACACCGCTCTGCAGCTGCTCATGCAGCCGTTGGGAGCCGCCTTCAGCGGTGGAGCTGCGGAAGGTGCTGCCCATGGCCCAGAGCCGCAGGGGGCGAGGACGCTCGGCCAGGCGGGTGCTGGCGGCGCGGGCGATCGAGGCGGTCAGCTCCGGCCGCAACCCCAGGGGCTCATCACTTGCCAGCCGCACTAGCTCCCGGCCGTCGATGCCACCACCGGCTTCCAGGGTGTCGAGCCGCTCAAAGCTGGGCGGCGCCACCTCCTGGTAGCCCCAGAGCCGATACACAGCGGCAAGTTGATCGGCGATGCGCCGGTTGCCCTCAACCTCGCGAGGGTTGAGATCCCGAACGCCAGCGGCGGGTTGCAGGGCCATTGCGGCGTTGGAGGCGGGAGGGGTGGGCTGATCCTATGGATCGGTTTAGGGCGAATCGAGTTCGGGGGCGCCATAGCTGGCGCCGGCTAGGGGGCGGCAGGCGGCTAGGCCCTCGATCAGGGCTGGTTGCAGGGTCGCTCCACAGGCCAGGATCCGCCCCGAGTCGAGCTCAAAATCAGAGCCGTCATAGGCGCTCACCACACCACCGGCTTGCTCCACCAGCACCACACCGGCGGCCAGATCCCAGGGCGATAGGCCCCGCTCCCAAATGCCATCGAGCTTGCCGGCGGCCACGAAGGCCAGATCCAGGGCCACCGAGCCGCCGCGGCGCACGCCCTGGCTGCGGTGGGTAAACCAGGCGAATTCGGCGTAGTTGTTGTCGAGTCGGCTGCGGCGGTCGTAGGCAAAGCCGGTGACCAGCAGGGCCTGCTCGAGGCTGGGGCAGCTGCTTACGGCCAACCTGCTGCCATTGCACCAGGAGCCCAGGCCGGGGGCGGCCCAGTAGAGCTGCTCCAGGCCGGGAGCAGCTAGGGCGCCGAGTAGGGGCTCGCCCCGCCAGCACAGGCCCACCGAGGTGCCAAACAACGGGTAGCTATGGGCGTAGTTGGTGGTGCCATCAAGGGGATCGACGCACCACTCCAGATCGCCGGGCTTGGAGCGGCGTCCGCTCTCTTCCGCCAGAACGCCAATCTCTGGGGTTTTGGCCTCGAGCAGCGCTAAAACCGCCGCTTCAGCGGCGTGATCTGCCTCGGTCACAAGGTCTCCAGAGCGCCCTTTTTCTCGCACCTGCTGCAGGCGACCAAAGTGCTGGCGCAGCTGGTTGCCACCGGCCTCCGCCGCCAGACGCGCCACCGCCGCTAGGCGTTCGAGCTCGCCGTTGCTCAGGCCCGATTGCTCGTAGGCCGTGGTGCTGGTTGCTTTCATTCCTCCTCCAGGGGCAGGGCGGAACGCACCTTGCCGCGGCCAAAATGGCGCCCGAATTGCAGGTCGTAGACCTCGTCTTCGTTCTGGGTTTCCACCTCCAGAGGGCCGATGGCCCGGGCCACACACAGCAGTCCGTAGCCACGCTGGCGCAGCTCCCGGGAGAGGCCGAGGGCCTCGCGCTGATCGATTTCACCATTGAGCACCCGCACGGCGCAGGCGGTGCAGCAGCCGTTGCGGCAGCTAAAAGGCAGGGGGTCTCCCTGCTGCTCAAAGCTGCGCAGGATGTACTCCCCTTCAGGAACGTCGTGGCGAATCACCTGGCCTGTTTGGCGCCAGTGAACCGTGATCGGATGGGTGAGAGTCATGCTGCTACATTGCCATCTGGTTGCCCCATTTTGCCCCTGGAGAGGTGGCCGAGTGGTCGAAGGCGCAGCACTGGAAATGCTGTATAGGGGCAACTCTATCGAGGGTTCGAATCCCTCCCTCTCCGTTATAAAGCCGGCCTTGCGGCCGGCTTTTTCATGACCTGCAGAGAGCAAGTCAGTTAATCTCCGGACTGGCAGGTTTTAGCTTTGGAATATTATTTAAATACTACTTGAAACTACTTAAATATTAACTGGATAATATTTAAATATAGATTTTGTTGTTGTTATTATCAGCCGAAGCGGCCGCTCACGTAGTCCTGAGTTGCCTGCTGGCCAGGAGCATTGAAGATTCGTTCGGTGTCGTTGAACTCCACCAGGTAGCCCACCTTGCCTGTGCCGCCTTCCACAGCTTCAGCATTGAAGAAGGCGGTTTGATCGGCCACACGCACGGCTTGCTGCATGTTGTGGGTCACGATGATGATCGTGTAGCTGCGCTTCAGCTCATGCATTGTTTCTTCGATCTTCAATGTGGAGATCGGATCAAGCGCTGAGCAAGGTTCGTCCATCAAGATCACCTCAGGCTCGGTGGCGATGGCGCGGGCGATGCAGAGGCGCTGCTGCTGGCCGCCCGA
>ERZ888423.3078-NODE-3078-length-11442-cov-7.893212_pt1 | contig 11442 bp, 9 predicted proteins | sample MGYA00520523_ERZ888423 | MGnify/ENA primary metagenome ERZ888423 (study PRJEB32303, sample SAMEA104408611) | aquatic metagenome | biome: Brackish water; feature: Pelagic; material: water | place: Baltic Sea | collected 2014-06-08T10:24:00 | depth 30,27 m ...
TGGCCAAAGCCCGTCCGGGGAATTACGAAGCGTCGCTGTCCACCTCCGCGGTGGTCGCGGTGGTCTGTACGGCGGCAGTGTTGGCGTGCGTGATCGTCGCGACCCGCATTATCGGCTGGCGCCGCGCGGTGTTGCTGGCCGTTGCGGTGGGCGTGTTGTTCGGCGTCGTCGCGGTGCTCACCAAGCTCGTCATGCACGTGCTGACCCATGACGGCCCGCGAGCGGTGCTGACCACTCCGGTGCTGTACCTGCTGGCGCTGTTGGGGGTGGTAGCGATGCTGCTGCAACAGTCAGCCTTCCACGCCGGGTCGCTGCAGACGTCGGTCCCGACGATGCTGGTGCTCGAACCGGTGGTCGCGGTAATGCTGGGTGCGGTCGTGCTCGGCGAGCACCTCGATGTCGGGCGCTGGGAAGCGGTGGCTCTTGCGGTCTCCACCCTGGCGATGGCGGCGGCCACCATCGCACTGGGCAGGGATGAGGGAGCCTACGAGGAGCAACTGGAGGCTGCCGTCGCTTCCCAGGACCCGTCGACGAAATGATCATTCCCAACCTCACCCGGTCCCCCCCAAATCTGTTCCTGAGCGTGCCCGAAAGCGCCCGGTACCGTACGGTCAGCGGCACGGCACTGTCATCGCCGAAGCGTCGGCGTCTCGTCCCGCAGGAGTGCATGTGAACCCATCCGGTTGTCCTGCCGGCGGCCGGAGATGGGGCGGATGAAACCCACATCCACCAGGTCAAAGTCCATCGGCTCGGCGATCGCCCGCGGCTGGTTGGTCTGGGTGACGGTCGCCGTCGTTGCACTCGCCGGCTTCGCGGTCTATCGCCTGCAGGGGGCTTTCGGACCTCAGAACCCGGTGACCCCCGGCGGTGCCGCCGACCAGATCGTGCCGTTCAACCCCAAACGTGTCGCTCTCGAGGTGTTCGGCGAGCCCGGCGCTACCGCGACCATCACCTACATGGACGTCAACTCCCGGCCGCAGCGCGTCGACGACGCGGCACTCCCGTGGTCCTACGAAGACTCCACGACCACACCGGCGGTACTGGTCAACATCCAGGCCCAGGGTGACGGCAGCAGCCTGGGCTGTCGTATCACCATCGACGGGGTCGTCAAAGTGGAGCGTTCGGAGAACGCCGCGAGTGCCTACGTCTACTGCCTGGACAAGTCCGGATGAGACGAGTCGGATGAGAAGGCACGACGGTGCCCCCGGTCGCATCCCGCACCTGATCCGCGTCCTGGCGATCCCGATCGCCATCTTCTGGTTGGCGCTGGCCGCCTCGAGTAACGCCCTGATTCCCCCGCTGGAAGAAGTGGGCCGCATCCACAACGTCGCGCAGAGCGCGAAAGACGCGCCGTCGCTGATCGCGGCCAAGCGGGTGGGAACGGTATTCGACGAGTACGACTCCGACAGTCTGGCCACGATCGTGCTGGAGGGCGAGGCGCCGTTGGGCGCCGAGGCCCACAGTTTCGCCGACATCCTGGTGGCCGAGATGTCGGCCGACACCGAACACGTCCAGCACGTGCAGTACTTCTGGGGTGATCCGCTGACCGCGGCGGGGTCGCAGAGCAATGACGGCAAGGCCGCTCTCATCCAGGTCTATCTGGCCGGGGATGCCGGCGGCAGCCAGGCCAACGAGTCGGTCGCCGCGGTCCGCCAGATCGTCGCCGACACCCCGTCGCCGCCCGGGGTCAAGGCGTACGTGAGTGGCCCGGCGGCACTCGTCGCCGACGAGTTCTCGGTCGGCGAGGGCAGCCATCTGAAGGTCACCGCGCTCACCTTCGGGGTGATCGCGGTGATGCTGCTCATCGTCTACCGGTCCTTTATCACCGCGCTGCTCACACTTGTGGCGGTCGCGATTCAGGTGGCCGCAGCCCGCGGATTGGTCGCCTTCCTGGGCCACGTCGGCGTCATCCCGTTGTCAACGTATGCGACCAACCTGTTGACGCTGCTCGTCGTGGCGGCCGGAACGGATTACGCGATATTCCTGCTCGGCCGCTACCAGGAGGCGCGCCAGGCCGGAGAGGATCGCCAAGCCGCCTACTACACGATGTACCGCAGCACCGCGCACGTGATCATCGGATCGGGCCTGACCGTCGCCGCCGCGGTCTTCTGTCTGCGCTTCACCCGGACGCCGTACTTCCAGAGCCTGGGCATTCCGGCCGGCATCGGCGTCCTGGTCACCCTGGTGGCCTCGCTGACGCTGACGCCGGCGGTGATCGCCATGGGCAGCCACATCGGGCTGTTCGACCCCAAGCGGGCCATGCGGACCCGCGGTTGGCGGCGTATCGGCACCGCCATCGTCCGGTGGCCCGGGCCCATTCTGGTGGGCTCGATCGCGGTGGCGCTCATCGGTCTGCTGGCCCTGCCCGGCTATCAAACCAACTATGACGCCCGCCGCTACCAGCCTGACTGGGCGCCGGCCAAGGTGGGCTACGCGGCCGCGGAGCGGCATTTCTCGGCAGCCCGGCTCAATCCGGAAGTGCTGATGGTCGAGACCGATCGCGATCTGCGCACCCCGGCCAACATGATGGTGCTGGAGAAGGTGGCCAAGGAAGTATTCCGCACCCCCGGGGTGGCGATGGTGCAGTCAATCACCCGGCCGTTGGGCACCCCGTTGGACCACACCTCGCTGGGCTTTGCGATGAGCGCGCAGAGTTCCGCGCAGATCCAGAATCTGCCGTTCCAGCAGGCCCGTGCCGAGGATCTGGTCAAGCAGGTCGCCGAGATCAATGATTCGATCACCCTGTTGCGGCAGCAGTACGTTCTGCAGGAACAGGCTGCCGCGGCCACCGACGAACAGGTCACCGCCTTCCGGGAGACCTCAGAGACGGTCAAAGAGTTACGCGACAAGATCGCCAATTTCGACGACTTCCTCCGGCCGTTGCGCAACTACTTCTATTGGGAACCGCACTGTTTCGACATCCCGGTGTGCGCGGCGGTGCGATCGGTGTTCGATGCCATCGACGGGGTCGACGCTCTCACCGATCAGTTCGGGCAGGTCACCGAAAGCCTCGACAAACTCAACGCCCTGCAGCCTCAACTGCTGGCGCTGATCCCGGAGAATATCGCCATCCAAGAGCGCAATAGGGACCTGGCCGAGGCCAACTCCGCCACCCAGGCCGGGCTGGTTGCCCAGGCGGGCGAGGCATTGAAGAACGCCGACGTGATGGGGCAGGCGTTCGACGAGGCCAACGATGACAGTTCGTTTTACCTGCCGCCGGAGGTGTTCGACAACTCCGAGTTCAAGCGTGGTTTGAAACTGTTCCTGTCCCCGGACGGCAAGGCCGCCCGGATGATCATTACCCACGACAGCGATCCCGCCACCACGCGAGGCATTTCGCATATCGACCCGATCCGCCAATCCGCGCAGGAAGCGCTCAAAGGCACCCCACTGGCCGGATCGAGCATTTACATCGCCGGCACCGCGTCGGGCTTCAAGGATGCTCGGGACATGGCGAATTATGACCTGTTCATCGTCGTCATCGCCGCGATCAGCCTGATCCTGCTGATCATGATGTTCGTCACCCGCAGCGTGGTGGCCGCACTCGTGATCGTGGGCACGGTCGTGCTGTCGCTGGGCGCATCGTTCGGGCTCTCGGTGCTGATCTGGCAGCACCTGCTGGGCATCCAGTTGTACTGGATCGTGTTGGCGCTGGCCATCATCATCCTGCTGGCGGTGGGGTCGGACTACAACCTGCTGGTGGTCTCCCGACTCAAGGAGGAGATCGGCGCCGGACTCAACACCGGAATGATCCGGACGATGGCCGGCACCGGGTCGGTGGTGACCGCCGCCGGCTTGGTCTTCGCGTTCACCATGTGCGGCTTCATCTTCGGCGAGTTGCTGGTCCTCGGCCAGATCGGCACCACCATCGGTATCGGCCTGCTGTTCGACACCCTGATCGTCCGGTCGTTCATGACACCGTCGATCGCCGTCCTGCTGGGCCGCTGGTTCTGGTGGCCGCTGAAAGTGCGTCCCCGCCCGGCCAGTGCGATGCTGCGTCCGTACGGGACCCGCAAGTCGGTGCGCGAACTGCTGCATCAGGATCAATCAGAGGCCAAGGGTGAGTCAGGCGATGAAGCCCGCGTACCGGAAGGTTCGAGATGAAAATTACCCGAAACACTGCACGGTCATTTTCCAGAATCCTGAGCTGCGCGGCGTCCGCGCTGCTGGTCTCAGGCGCGATGGCCTGCGCTGTTCCCGATAAGGACAGCTTGGGTACCGGACCGTCATCGGGAGTCGAGTCCGGTGAGGCCACCTCCGCCGAGGACTTCGGCGGCCTGGAGGGTCTGATCGAAGCGGCGAAGGCCGAGGGTGAGCTCAATGTTATTGCGCTGCCGCCGGATTGGGCCAATTATGGCGCGATCATCGAGGCTTTCTCGGACAAGTACGGCATCAACGTCAACTCGGCTCAGCCGTACGCTTCCGGCCAGGAAGAGATCGACGCCGCCAACCAGCAGAAAGGCCAGCCAACTGCGCCCGACGTTTTCGACCTCGGTCAGGCGGTCGCGCTCGCGAATACCGCGATGTTCGCGCCTTACAAGGTTGCGACGTTCGGCGACATTCCCGCCGCCTTCAAGGATGCCGACGGCACCTGGGTCAACGACTACGGCGGCTATGTCTCGATCGGGTTCGACGCGGCCAAGGTGCCACCGATCACGGCCGTGGATGATCTGCTCAAACCCGAATTTCAGGGCAAGGTAGCGCTCAATGGCGATCCGATTCAGTCCGGCGCGGCTTTCTCCGGCGTTCTGATGGTTTCGCTCTCACAGGGCGGTTCAGTCGAGGACATCGCCCCCGGCGTCGAGTTCTTCCGCAAGCTGAAGGAGGCGGGCAACTTCCTGCCGGTCGACCCGACGCCGGACACCATCGAGTCCGGGCAGACGCCGGTGGTGATCGACTGGAACTACACCAACGCCAGCGAGACCAAGGAGCTGCCCAGCTGGCAAGTGGTTGTGCCGCCAGAGAGTGTTGTAGCCGGCTACTACTACCAGGCCATCAACAAAGACGCACCGCACCCGGCGGCGGCCCGGCTATGGCAGGAGTTCCTATACAGCGATGAGGGCCAGAACCTGTTCGGCCTGGGTGGGGTGCGGCCGGTGCGCGCGGACAACATGAACGCCGACGGCACTCTCGACAAGGCAGTCATTGCCTCGATGCCGATCGTGCACGGACCGGTGAATGTGCCGACGCCCGCGCAAACGGAGGCGGCCTCGAAGTACCTGGCGGAGAACTGGGCTGCAGCAGTGAGCTGACGTCACGCCAATCCACACGTCTTCACACGTCGCGGACCGGTTCGATACCCAGATCGCGATAGCCGACCAACGCGAAGAACGGCACACCGTGCGCGGCGAACCGTCTGGCGGCGACGTCGCCGCGGTCCACCATCGGGATCACCCCGACCGCCACAGCACCGACCGCGGTGACCCGCTCAAGGGCGATCTCGGTGGACCCGCCGGTGCTGATCACATCGTCGACGAGCAGCACCCTGCTGCCGGGCTTTAGCCGGGTGCCTTCTATCCACTGCTCCCGACCGCGCTGCTTCTGCTCCTTACGTACCGAGAACCACGCCTTTCCGGTGACCATGGCCACCCCGTGGGCCAGCGGGTCGGCACCCATCGTGAGACCGCCCACCGCGTCGAACTCGACACCGTTGGCCGAAGCCAGATCGGCGACCGCGCGGCTGACGATCGTCAATCGCTCTCCGGTGTCGACGGCGTACTTACCGTCGATGTAGTCGTGGCTGAGCTGGCCGCTGGCCAGCCGGAACGGCTCGTCGCGACGCTCGTAGCCGCGGGTGCGGATCAAGTCGAACGCCGCCTGCCAGGTATCGGGGCGCCCGGAAGGGCCGGAAGAGGATGTCTGCTCAGGCATGCCTGTGATCGTATTGCACCGGCGCTGCCGAACTGGTGAACCGAGTTCAGCCCTGGCGTGCGCGTCGGGTCAAATCGACTGTTGCCGAACGCAACTCGTTGATCGAGTTGATCGGTTGGGCGTAGCCGACGCGCGTGTAGGCCAGGCCGCGTTCGGTGGTCAGCCGCAGATCAAGACCGTATCGGTCGGCCCCCGTGCACTCGGCCGCGGTGGTGTCGGGGTACCCGCCGAGCATTTTGGCCATTGCCGTCAACGCGTCGGCGTGGTCGCCGTTCAGGTGTGCCACCGCATCGGCTGACAGTGGCGTCACCGGGTCGGGTTGAGCTTCGTTGTACTCCTGGCCGCTGGTCGAATCCATCCGCCCATAGCCGCCGACCCAGCGCACCCGTGTCACCCGCAAGACCCACAGCGAGAAATCGCTGTAATCGATGTAGTACTTCGCCGCGTCCACGGCCGACAGGTGCGCCTCGCGGGCGGCGAAGCGCTCATCACCGTCGGGCTCCTCGACGTGCCCGGCCAGGGTGATGCGGGCGCTGGCCAGCGGGTCGGCCTGGGCGCCCGGAGTGACTATCGCGATGCTGGCCCGCTGATCGCCGGCGAGGTTACGGCCGTGCTCGGCAAGGTTTGACACGCACAGCACGGGCGAGCCGCCGAGCAGCCCGTAGGTGACAAATGACGCCCACGGGTCGCCGTCTGAGGTCAGGGTGGCCAGCGTGCCGGTGTTCGTCGACGCGGCGATGGTGCGGGCTTCCTCGGCCGCCGATGGGCGCATCGTGTTCGCCGGATCGGTCAGCGGGGGAGGCACGCTCGGTGCATCTCCCGGGTCGCCATGGTCACGTGTCGGGCCGCCGGATGTCACGTCGGCACGATAGTCGGCTGGTCCATTTCCTGGCCAGCTGGGTAGGTTTGAGAACTGTATGGATGACTTCACTCGCACCCGCCCAGCAGCCTCCGCCGAAGGTACGCACGTCGAGATAGGCCCCCAGGGCCGCTCAGTTGAGCACCCGAACGCCGACGACTTCAATCATGCCCGCACACTGCCCGAGGACCGCACCTGGTTCAAGAGCGCGGTCTTCTACGAGGTGTTGGTCCGCGCCTTTTATGATTCCAACTCCGATGGGTCCGGAGACTTACGCGGCCTGACCGAACGACTCGACTATCTGAAGTGGCTTGGTGTGGACTGTCTTTGGCTCCCGCCGTTCTACGATTCGCCCTTGCGTGACGGTGGCTACGATATTCGCGACTTCTACAAGGTGCTGCCCGAGTTCGGCACTGTCGAGGACTTCGTCGAATTGCTCGACGCGGCGCACCGGCGCGGCATCCGGGTGGTCACCGACCTCGTCATGAACCACACGTCGGACTCACACGTCTGGTTCCAGGAATCCCGGCGCGACCCCGATGGCCCGTACGGCGACTACTACGTCTGGAGCGACACCAGCGACAGGTACCCCGACGCGCGGGTCATCTTTGTCGATACCGAGGAGTCCAACTGGACGTTCGACCCGGTGCGGCGGCAGTTTTACTGGCACCGGTTCTTCTCCCACCAACCGGACCTGAATTACGACAACGCGGGCGTGCGGGAGGCCATGGTCGACGTGCTGAGGTTCTGGTTGGACCTCGGTATCGACGGCTTCCGCCTCGACGCGGTGCCCTATCTGTTCGAGCGTGACGGCACCAACTGCGAGAACCTGCCCGAGACGCATGCGTTCCTCAAGCACTGCCGCCAGGTGGTCGACGACGAGTTCCCCGGCCGGGTGCTGTTGGCCGAGGCCAATCAGTGGCCCGCCGACGTGGTCGAGTACTTCGGTGACCCCAGCACCGGTGGCGATGAGTGCCATATGGCGTTCCACTTCCCGCTGATGCCGCGCATCTTTATGGCAGTGCGTCGCGAGTCGCGGTTCCCGATCTCGGAGATCCTGGCGAACACCCCGCCGATCCCGGATACCGCGCAGTGGGGCATCTTCCTGCGCAACCACGACGAACTCACGTTGGAGATGGTCACCGACGATGAGCGCGACTACATGTATTCCGAATACGCCAAGGATCCGCGGATGAAGGCCAACGTCGGAATCCGCCGTCGGTTGGCTCCACTGCTGGAGAACGACCGTAACCAGATGGAGTTGTTCACCGCACTGCTGCTCTCGCTGCCAGGATCGCCCATCCTCTACTACGGTGACGAGATCGGGATGGGGGACATCATCTGGCTGGGTGACCGCGACAGCGTCCGTACGCCGATGCAGTGGACCCCGGACCGCAACGCCGGCTTCTCCACCGCGACCCCGGGACGGCTGTACCTTCCACCCAACCAGGACGCGATCTATGGCTATCAGTCGGTGAATGTCGAAGCGCAGCGGGATGTTTCGACGTCGCTGCTTAACTGGACCCGCACCATGCTCGCCGTGCGCCGTCGCCACGATGCGTTCGCTCTAGGCACGTTCCGCGAGCTCGGCGGGACGAACCCTTCGGTGCTGACCTACGTTCGAGAGCTGGAAGGCTCGAGGGAGGGTCGGGACCACCAGGACACCGTGCTCTGCGTCAACAACCTGTCGCGGTTCCCACAGCCGATCGAGCTGAACCTTCAGCACTGGACCGGCTACACGCTCGTCGAGATGACCGGTTATGTGGAGTTCCCCACCATCGGCCAGCTGCCGTATCTGCTGACGTTGCCCGGACACGGGTTCTATTGGTTCTTACTCAGACCGGGCAACCCCGAAGCCGGAGATCCGTCATGACTCCGGCGATCACTCCGTCGATGGCGCTGCCATTCGGCAACTGGATCAAGCAGCAGCGCTGGTACGCGGGCCGCGGCCGCGAGCAGGTCTCGGCCGAACCCGCCGCGACCACCGCGCTGCGGGACGACGTCGACCTCGTGCTGCTCGATGTCACCTACACCGACGGCTCCGTCGAGCGCTACCAGGTGCTGTTGCGTTGGGGCAGTGCGCCTATCGACGAGTACAGCGAGATCGCCACCATCGGCACCGTCGAGGGGCCCGACGGCGAGCGGATCGCCTACGACGCGCTCTACGATCCCGACGCAGTCCGTCAGCTGCTGTCGCTGATCGACTCGTCGGCGACCGTCGCGGATCTGAGATTCGGCAAGGAACCTGACGTCACGCTTCCGCTGGACGCGTCGCCGCGGGTGTCGGGCGCCGAACAGAGCAACACCAGCATCATCTTCGAGGAACAGGCCGTCCTCAAGGTGTTCCGGCGGATCACCCCCGGTATCAACCCGGACATCGAACTGAACCGGGTGTTGGCCCGCGCGGGCAACCCGCACGTCGCCCGCCTGCTCGGATCCTACGAAACATCCTGGGAAGGAACGGGATCACAACCCTGTGCACTCGGTATGGTCACCGCGTTCGCGGCCAACAGCGCCGAAGGCTGGGACATGGCGACCGCCAGCACCCGTGACTTGTTCGCCGAAGGCGACTTGTACGCCGACGAAGTGGGCGGCGACTTCGCAGGCGAGTCCTTCCGGCTGGGTGAGGCCGTCGCATCGGTCCACGCGGCGCTCGCCGAGCACCTGGGCACCTCGTCGGAGGACTTCCCGCTGGGCACCGTGCTGGAGCGGTTGGCGGCTGCGGCGCAGGTGGTGCCGGAACTGCAGGAGCACCTACCGCTGATCGAGGAGCGGTACCGCAAGCTCGCCGACCAGACCATCACGGTTCAGCGCGTGCACGGCGACCTGCACCTCGGTCAGGTGCTCCGCACGCCGGAGGGCTGGTTGCTGATCGATTTCGAGGGCGAACCCGGGCAGCCACTCGAGGAACGCCGGCGGCCGGATTCGCCGTTGCGTGATGTCGCCGGCATGCTGCGCTCCTTCGAATACGCCGCCTACCAGCGGCTGGTGGACCTCGCTGCGGATCACGATCGCGACAGGCAGGTGGCGGCTCGCGCGCGGGAGTGGGTGAAGCGCAACAGCACGTCGTTCTGCGACGGCTACACCGCCGTGGCCGGGGCGGACCCGCGCGATTTCGCTCAGGTGCTCGCAGCCTACGAACTGGACAAGGCGGTGTACGAGGCGGCGTATGAGGCCCGCTTCCGGCCGTCATGGTTGCCGATCCCGATGCGGTCGATCAAACGGATTCTGGGTTGACGGGTCAGCCTGCGGTGTGGTCGCCGTGGTCGTGCAGATGGTGCTCGATTCCCGCCCGCCCGTCCCGGAATGGTGATCCCGGTCGGCGCGGCCTGCGGTCAAATGCCTACCTGCTCACGGCAGTAACATGGCCTCACGGTCGAGACCACCGGCAGAGGCCGTGCCGCAGAGGGAGTGACGCTCATGACGACGGCAGCCACCACGCCGACTGGATTCCTGATCCGTGGCTCGCGGGTGTTCGACGGAACCTCGGAGCGGCTCATCGAAGGCAAGGACGTGCTCGTCCGAGACGGCAGGATCGCCGGCTTTGCAAGCGGCATCACCGCCGGGGACGGGGTCGTCACCCTCGACGCCGACGGCCGCACCCTGATGCCAGGGCTCATCGACGCCCACTATCACTCGATGTTGAATTTCTGGCCCATCAGCAAGGTATTGAGCTCCGACTTCGGACTGCTCTGCATTGCGGCCTCCACGATGGCGCGGGAAACCCTGCTCCGAGGGTTCACGACGGTGAGGGATGTCGGTGGCAACTGCTTTCCGATCGTGCGAGCCACCGACGAAGGGTTGATCGACGGGCCGCGTGTGTATCCGTGTGGCGGATTCATCAGCCAGACGTCCGGGCACGGTGACTTCCGTGGCCCGCTCGACGTTCCCGCAAACGACGGCGCGCCCCTGGACTATTTCCAGAGGGTCGGTCACACGTTGATCGCCGACGGGGTTCCGGAGGTGATCAAGCGCACCCGGGAGGTGCTTCGCATGGGCGCCACGCAGATCAAGGCGATGGCGGGCGGCGGGGTGACCTCGTTGTATGACCCGCTCGATGTCACGGAGTACACCTTCGAGGAGATGAAGGCGATCGTCGACGTGGCGAAGACCTGGAACACCTACGTCGCGATTCACGTGAATACCGATGCAGCCATTCGGCAGTGGGTCGAAGCCGGTGCCCTGTCGGTCGAGCACGGGTTCTTCATGGAGGACCGGACGGCACGGCTGTTGGCCGATAAGGGCGTGTGGTGGAGCATGCAGCCGATGGCCGACGACGAGGACGCGCTGAAGTTCGAGAACCCCATCAGCACGGCCAAATACGAGCAATGCGTGTCCGGCCTGGACAATGCCATCGCAGCCGCCAAGAAGTACAAGGTCAAAACGGCGTTCGGCTGCGACATGCTCTTCGATCCTGCGCAGGCGGCGAAGCAGGGCAAGTACCTGGCGAAGCTGAAGAAGTGGTACACGCCCTACGAGGCGCTGAGCATGGCCACCTCCACGAACGCCCAACTGCTCAAGCTGTGCGGACCGCGCGACCCCTATCCGGGCGACCTCGGTGTCGTCAAGGAAGGTGCACACGCCGACCTGCTCCTGGTGGATGGAAACCCCCTGGAGAATCTCGACCTCGTCGCGGACCCGGACAAGAACTTCGTCGTCATCATGAAGGGCGGAAAGGTCTATAAGAACGAGATCCGCTAGACGCGACGAGG
>ERZ888423.3080-NODE-3080-length-11438-cov-6.133620_pt1 | contig 11438 bp, 10 predicted proteins | sample MGYA00520523_ERZ888423 | MGnify/ENA primary metagenome ERZ888423 (study PRJEB32303, sample SAMEA104408611) | aquatic metagenome | biome: Brackish water; feature: Pelagic; material: water | place: Baltic Sea | collected 2014-06-08T10:24:00 | depth 30,27 m ...
ATTTAAAGTTGCTAGTTTTCAGTAATTATTTTTTATAGTAATTATTTTTTACAGTAAGTTTATTTTTTCGTTAAAGGGTTAAGCTCGTATTTATCGGGCTTAACCTTTTTTTTCAATACGGCGCGCTGAGTGTTCATTAATATTTACCAATATTTATCAGCACTTTTGCATTATGTCTTAGTATCAACTTGTGCCCTAGCTAAAGTGAGTCATGTTTACCACTATTCGCGGTTTTTCCTCATTGTTTTTTGCCAACCTCATCATGGTCATGGGGCTTGGGCTATTCAACGTCTATATGGGGTTGAAGCTCACAGCTGATGGGGTAAGCGAGGTGTGGGTGGGTGCGCTGATGTCGGCCTATTATTTTGGGTTGGTGTTGGGCGCCAGAGCGGGCTATTTGATGATTGTGCGGGTAGGTCATGTCAGAGCATTTGCGGTGGCGTCTGCGACTGCCGCGGTCATGGTGCTGGCCCAAACCTTGATAGACGATATATCTTTATGGGTGGTGTTTCGTGCCATTGTGGGTATGTCAATTGTTGTGCAATATATTGTGATTGAAAGTTGGTTAAACGAAAAAACTCAAAATCAAAATCGAGGTCGCGTATTTTCTATTTATTTGGTGGTGACAGGCCTTGGTACAGCTCTTGGACAAATGGCCATAACGCTATACCCAAATCTTGATTGGCGTCCTTTAACATTGGTGGCTATTGGTCATATTTTGTGTTTAATACCCATAGTTTGGTCAACTCAAGCGCACCCTTTGGTGCCTAGCCCAGCGCCATTAGATATCAGTTATTTTGTTAAACGTGTGCCGCAAGCCTTGGTCACTATGTTTTTAACTGGAAGCATTGCAAGCGTGTTCTACAGTTTAGGGGCAGTTTACGGTGTGATGCAGTCATTTGATACCTTGCAAGTTGCCACTTTTATGTCGATTACTGTCTTAGCAGGTTTACTTGCACAATGGCCGGTGGGTTGGTTGTCAGACCGTATGCGACGTGATCGTTTAATTGGAATAAATGGTGTAATACTTGCTGTTTTAGGTGTTTTTTTGTGGGGTTGGCTGCCGCTTTCATTTGAATGGTTGTTAGTTTTGGGCGCGGCGACTGGTACCCTTCAATTTACGCTGTATGCACAAGCCGGGTCTTTTGCAAACGATGTGATTCCACATGAAAAGCGTGTCAATTTAAGTGCAACCTTACTGACGGCGTACGGCATTGGTGCAACCATTGGGCCGCTACTGGCAGGCTACCTTATGCGTCTAGCTGGGGCAGGTATGTTGTACGTGTTTATCTCAGCTTGCGCGGTCATGTTGTTTTTATCGATGCGCTATATTAAAGTTAAAGAAGACCCGCTTTTAACACCTTTGGAAACACCCCCGATTTCAGTTTAAGGTTTCAATGTGGGGTATACGCCACCCATATGATGTCCAAAATAAAAGCTGCTTAATTTAATACCACTCATCAAATGCCTAATTAACTGAGAACATAAATATGCGCCTTAAAGACAAAAAAATTATTGTGACAGCAGCTGGGCAGGGTATTGGGCATGCAACTGTTTTAGCCATGGCTAAAGAAGGGGCAATCGTTTGGGCGACAGACTTAAAAGTTGAATTACTCAAGTCATTTGAAGGCATTTCTAATATTAAAACCGCTACCTTAGATGTGCTGAGTACTGAAGAAGTTAACGCTTTTGCTCATCGAATAGGCGCTGTTGATGTGCTATTTAATTGTGCCGGTTTTGTACATCAGGGTGACATCATGCAGGTGAGTGAAGACGATTGGGATTTCAGTATGAATTTAAATGTCAAATCTATGTACCGAACGATTCGTGCGTTCTTGCCAGGTATGCTTGCCCAAGGCCATGGCAGTGTTATTAACATGGCGTCTGCGGCATCTTCAATAAAGGGGGTGCCTAACCGCGTTGTTTACAGCACCTCAAAAGCTGCGGTCATTGGTTTGACACGAGCCCTTGCAGCTGATTATGTTTCGCGTAATATTCGCTTTAATTCAATTTGCCCCGGTACGGTTGAGTCCCCATCTCTGGGCGAACGTATTCAAGCGGTTGCAACACAGTCTGGCAAGAGTATTGAAGACGTTCGAGAGCAATTTGTTGCACGTCAACCGATTGGACGTGTGGGTAAAGCTGAAGAAATCGCACATCTTGCTGTTTATTTGGCGTCTGATGAGTCGGCTTTTACAACGGGCACCGCACAAATTATTGATGGAGGTTGGTCGCTTTAGTTCACTTTTTAGTGCAAACACTGCTACAAAATTGTGCGCAGCACAAAGTCGGTGCAACTTATTATTGTGATTTGGTCAGAACAACAAAATTGACTCGAAATATGTTGAATTGACCTCGTATCGCTGATAACCTTAATTTGTTCTCAGGTCGCTGGGAAATTTTGCAAATTGGAGAAATCACCTATGCGTACAACCTATAAAAGCTTGATGGCGGCAGCTGTCGCAGTTTCATCAACCCTGTCTTTCAGTGTAGTAGCTCAAACCACGTGGAATATGGCCACCCCATATTCAGAAGCCGAATTCCACACCCAAAATATTCAAAAATTTGTGGCTGAAGTTAATCAAAAGGCTGCAGGCGATTTAAAAATAACGGTTCACTCAGCGCAGTCACTCTTTAAGCATCCAGAAATTCCACGCGCAGTGCGTACCGGCCAGGTTGAAATTGGCGAGACGTTAATGGCCAATTTAAGTAACCAAAACCCCGTTTTTCAAGTAGATGCGATTCCGTTTTTAGTAACAGGTTACCCAAGTGCTATGAAGCTCTGGCAAGGTCAACGCCCTTTTGTTGATGCCTATATGAAAGAGCAAGGTATGCGTTTAATTTACGCGGTGCCATGGCCAGGTCAAGGTTTCTACACCAAGAATGAAATTAAGACTATTGCTGATATGCAAGGCGTGAAATTTCGCACCTACAACTCAACCACAGAAAAAATGGCCACGCTGATGAAAGCAGTGCCAACCACAGTTGAGGCAGTAGAAATTCCACAAGCTTTCTCCGCCGGTATTGTTGATGCGATGGTGACTTCAGCGGCAACCGGTGTGCGTACAGAAGCTTGGACGTTCGCAAACTATTACTACGACACGCAAGCGTGGATGCCTAAAAACATGATTTATGTGAATGAGGCAGCCTTTAAAAAGTTGACTCCTAAAGCACAACAGGCAATTATTGAAGCGGGTAAAACTGCTGAAACACGTGGTTGGAAAATGAGTGAAGAAGTGTTTACGACAACCACTAATAAGCTTAAAGAAAAAATGAAATACCGTACGGCAAATGAAGCTGTGACCAAATCTTTGGCACAAATTGGTGACGTTATGTCAGTCTCTTGGGCCGAGGCTGTCGGCCCCAATGCAGAAAAGATTCTCGCGCCATTGCGTTAATTTTGTTTAAATTAACCAAGCTAGAAAAAAATTTCTAGCTTGGTTTTTTTTTCTGGAACTGAGCATCATGTTCGTGAAATTTTTCGATAAGCTCTTTACCTGGAGTGGCTACTTAGCGGGTGTTTTTTTGGTGACGATTGCCGTGTTGGTGGTGGCACAAATTGTTGCGCGTTTTTTTAATCAACAAATTCCTTCAGCTGATGAGTTCGCAGGCTATGCCTTGGCGGCTTCAAGCTTTTTAGGTTTGGCTTATTCATTTCGTTCCGGCTCACACATTCGCGTCACATTGCTTACCGATCAGTTTTCTAATAAAGGTCAGCGTGTGGTGTTGTTACTGGCGTTAGCTTTTTCAGCGGTGATGATTGCTATTTGGGCGTTAAATTCCATTGCTTTTGTTTATGAAAGCTGGGCTTATAAAGAAGTTTCAACGGGTATTTTGAAGTACCCCATCTGGATTCCTCAATTAAGTATGGGTATTGGTGTATCGTTGTTTTGCTTGGCTATTCTCGAAGATTTGGTCAATGTGATTCGGGGCAAAGAGCCAAATTTTGAAAAAAACAAAGAAAGAGTGATGGACTAAACCATGGATGTCTCAACAATTGGTTTGATCGTCGCAGTCATGATGTTGTTTTTATTGGCATCAGGTGTTTGGGTAGCTTTGACGTTGATGTCAGTAGGCTTAATCAGTATGCTGATGTTCTCAAGCGCACCTGCTGCCAGTATTCAGGCAACGGTAATTTGGGGGCAAAGTTCGAGCTGGGCGTTAACCGCGTTACCCTTATTTATTTGGATGGGCGAAATACTTTACAGAACCCGTTTGGCCAAAGATATGTTTGAAGGGCTGTCACCCTGGTTGGCTGGGTTCCCAGGCAGATTAATACACATAAACGTCGTCAGCTGTGGCATCTTTGCTGCGGTTTCAGGTTCATCAGCGGCTACCACCGCAACAATTGGGCGTATCACCATTCCTGAGTTGTTAAAACGGGGTTATGACGAGCGCACCACGATTGGTAGTTTGGCAGGTTCTTCAACGTTGGGCTTTCTGATTCCCCCATCAATCATCATGATTGTTTACGGTGTGGCAGCAGATGTCTCGATTACGCGCTTGTTCATTGCGGGTGTATTGCCCGGGCTGATGTTGATGGTGCTATTTATGGGGTACTTGGCCATTTGGTCATTATTGAACCCTTCGAAAGTGCCACCAAGAGAACCGAGCATGCCGTTTTTCAAGCGCATACGTGAAACGGCTAAATTGTTTCCGATTGCGATGTTAATGGTTGCGGTGATTGGGTCGATTTATATGGGTATTGCCACAGCGACCGAAGCCGCTGCGGTTGGGGTTGTAGGGGCGTTGCTGATTGCTCTGTTTACAGGTTCATTGACCCGGAAAAACTTTATTGACAGCGTATTAGGCGCCACAAAAACCAGTGTCATGGTGTCTTTTATTTTGGCGGGCGCCGCCTTCCTGTCAACTTCGATGGGTTTTACAGGTATTCCACGCGAACTAGCAGCATGGGTAGGTTCCTTTGAGTTGGGTAAGTTTGAGTTGCTTTTAGCGTTGACACTTCTATTTATTGTGTTGGGGTGTTTTCTTGATGGCATCTCAATTGTGGTGCTAACCGCTGCCGTGATTATGCCTATTACACAACAAGCAGGCATTGACCCGATTTGGTTTGGCGTGTTCATTGTTGTGGTGATTGAAATGTCACAAATTACCCCACCTGTGGGCATTAACTTATTTATTTTGCAGTCGATGACAGGCAAAAATCTGTGGGAAGTTGCTAAGGCTGCGTTTCCGTTTTTCTTGTTATTGGTGTTGGCAACTGTTTTGTTGATTGTTTTTCCTGAGATCGCAACTTGGCTACCCGATACCATTCGTCAGTAATAAAAAAGCGCCCATTAGGGCGTTTTTTTTAGATGAGTTTTTCTAAATGTATCGACCACATCTCTGCACCACATATTTAACTCATTGTGTGGTTTCAACATAGTGAATCTATCGAATGATTCCCTCTGTTCTCAATGCATTGATTTCGTCTTCTTCAAAACCGAACTCAAGCAGAATTTCATTTGAGTGTTGACCTAATTCGGGTGCGGGTAAGGGTTCGGGTTTTGATGAGCCATGAAACTTAATCGGGTGGCCTACGCCTTTTATTCGTCCGGCACTGGGATGGTTTGTTTCGACCACCATGTCACGCGCAATGGCTTGAGGGTGAGTAAAGGCCTGCTCAATGGTGTTGACGGGGCCCGCTGGCACGCCCGCTGATTCAAACTGGTTGATCCAGTGTTGAGTGATGTTATGTTGTAAAACGGTTTCGATTTCACTGGCTAAAAGGGTTTGGTTTTGCATACGTGCAGAATTGGTTTCAAATCGACTATCCCCTTTCCATTCAGGGTGACCCAGTGTGTCGGCGATACGTTGCCAATTGGCTTGGTTAGCGCCACCAATGTTTATATAACCATCTTGAGTTTTAAAAGCCTGATAGGGCGCAGTGAGGGGGTGAGCTGAGCCCAACATTTCTTGCGACACACCTGTTGCGAAAAACATAGCGGCCTGCCAATACGTTTGTTGCATGGCTGCCTCCATCAATGATGATTCAACTAACTGGCCTTCACCCGTTTTTAATTTATGAATGTAAGCGGCCAAAATACCGACGCATGCCAAAATACCGGCATTGATGTCAGCGACTGAATTACCCGTTTTTGCAGGCGGGCCACCTGGGTGACCCGTGATGCTCATGAGACCGCTAAAACCTTGCGCAATGAGGTCAAAACCAGGCTTGTCTGCTAAGGGTCCTGTTTTGCCGTAACCAGATACGGCAGCATAAATCAAACCCGGGTTAATGCTTCTGAGAACGTCATAACCTATGCCTAGTTTTTCCATCGTACCTAAACGATAATTTTCGGTAATAACATCGACCTGTTTTACCATGCGCAATAGAACGTTACGACCTTCTGGTTTTTTTAAGTCAAGTGCGAGCCCACGTTTATTTCGGTTCAGCACTAAAAAAGGTGCTGACACACCATTAATTCGCGGTTCTTGGTAGCTGCGTGAGTCATCACCACCGGGAATTTTTTCAACTTTTACGACATCGGCACCCATGTCAGCGAGCATCATGCCGCAGGTGGGTCCGGCCATAATTTGAGCAAGTTCTAAAACACGAATACCGGCTAATGGCCCATTAGATTGATTGGCCATGCGTTATCGCCCCACGAAGTCAGGGGGTTGTTTAGCCAAAAATGCCTTGAAGCCGATACGAAAGTCTTCTGTGTCGAAGCAATCAAAACACTCTTCTTTTTCAGCTTCGGTTAGAGCCGTTGCATCTGAAAGTCTACGTGCAAACTTTTTATGCCAACGCGCCACCAAAGGGGCACCGGCTGCGATACGTGTGGCTGTTTCTTGCGCTTCTTGAGCAACTTGAGTGTCTGGTACCACACGAGATACCAAGCCGATGCGTAATGCTTCTTGTGCATCAAATATCGTACCTTCAAGTAATATCTCTAATGCTTTATGCTTACCAACTAGCTCAGCAATCGGTTGCATTTCGCTGTAAGCCATGACTAAACCCAATTTATTAATGGGCGCACCAAAGCGGCTCGACTCACCACATATACGTACATCGGCTAAAGCGGCAATTTCCATGCCCCCTCCAACACAGATGCCGTGTATTTGCGCGACAATAGGGTGTCGACAGTCTTGTAAGGCTTTGACGGTGGCGTGCATAATTTCGCCGTACGCGATGGCCTGAACTTTATTCGAGCGTTCTGTTTCAAACTCACTAATATCATTGCCAGGTGAGAATGATTTCACACCTGCACCCCTAAGAATGATGCAGCGCACGCTCTCATCAGCTGATAGAGAATTGATGGTGTTGCCCAATGCCTCCCAAAGAGGCTTCGTCATGGCATTGAGCTTTTTAGGCCGATTTATGGTTAGGGTTACGATTGTATCGAGTCGTTCAACTAATAAAATTTCACTCATTCGTTATTCCTGATTCGTTATTTCCGATTCAATATGTCTGTTTAGCGATAGAAAAGATTAACCAGACCCATTCCCGTAACAGGTACGTATGTCACCAAAAGCAGAACAGCCATTAGCACGCCAATGTAGTAAACATTGGTCCGCGTTACATCCCATACGCTACATTTAGCAATTGAACTTGCAACCATCAAAACGCTTGCCACAGGCGGTGTTTGTTGACCAATAGCCAAGTTCAGTGTCACGATGATGCCGAAATGAACAGGGTCAATGCCTACCGAGTTAACCAACGGCATAACGATGGGTACCACTAAAATAATTGCGGCTGCTGAATGCAGGAACACACCTAGAAACAAGAAGAGAATATTGAGCAGTAACAACACAATAATGGGGTTGCTGGTCATGTCGCTGACAACTTGAGCCATTTGTTGGGGGGCTCTAATTTCTGTAAGAACAGAACCGAGCAAGGCACTGGTGGCCACCATCAACATCACAATAGCGGTTTGAACGCCACCTTCCATAATTGAAGCTTTCAAATGTGACCAGTTGAGCTCACGATAAATCACTATTCCGATGAAAATCGCTGCAATGACGGCAAGTGCAGCGCCTTCAGTAGCCGTCACAAGGCCACCAAAAATGCCACCTAAAATAATCATCGGCAGCAGTAAAGCCCAGCTTGCTTCTTTAAAGGATGACCAGAGTCTTTTGCCAGAAAAACGTTCTTCGCGAGGTAGGTTGTAACGTCTGGCGAGCCAATAAGATACGAACATCATGCCAATGCCACCTAAAAGTCCCGGTATGATGCCCGCTACAAAAAGTTGCACAACAGAAGCCTCGGCCATGACAGCATACAAAATCATGGGAATGGAAGGTGGAATGATGATGGCGAGCGAAGCCGAGGACGAGGTTGTGGCCGCAGCCATTGCAGCGGGGTACCCCTTCCTTTTCATTTCTGGAATTAAAACCGAGCCTAATGCTGCCACATCTGCAACAGCTGAGCCTGAAATTTCAGCAAAGAACAGAGATACACCCACATTGACATGCGCAAGACCGCCTCGAATCCAGCCAAAAAGGGCTGAGGCCAAGTTGATTAATCGTTGTGAGATCCCTGAAGAGTTCATGATGGCGCCCGCCAAAATAAACAAGGGTATGGCGAGTAGAGGAAATTTGGTGGCTCCGTTAAATGTCACAATGGGTAGATTAGGCAAGCTATCTACGCCTTGTGTCATGAGCATAGCAACGGTTGCCACCACGCCGAGTGATACGGCAATTGGTACATTGATCAGCACTAGTAACAGTACAAATCCAAACAAAAGAATCATGGTTCCCATGGTGCGCTCTCAGTTAATGGTCTGGTAAGGTACGGTTGGGTTGTCTGCGAATGATGCGCATAAGCTCATCAATTTCGCAAATCAAAATCAACACACACGAAATAGGAATAACTGATTGCACGATATTCATGGGAATGTCTGGCAGGCTGGTCATCGTGTCGGTGGCCAGCACAGGCATGATGTCTAAACCAACAAAACACAAGGTTACAAAAAAAGCGATCACGATCAGTTGCGCAAATATCGATAAGGGCCGACGCCACTTCTCAGACAAGCCATTAATAATTTCAGGACAGCCCATGTGAGCGCGTTTAAATGAACCCAAAGCTGACCCATAAAAAGTCAACCAAGCCAATAACACTGAGGCAACTTCGTCGTACCATGACAGAGCATGGCCAAGCGTTCGAAATATCACGCCGATGGTAACTTCAAAAAATAAAATAATCATGAGGGTGAAAACTAAACCCTCAAGAAATTTGCCGTACATTGTGCGCCAATCAGAGCGCGGGGGGCGGGCAGAAACCCGCCCCGCTGTCGACATAGGTTGCGACATCGTGACCGCCCTTTTTATATGTTACTGACGAAGAGCTTGCGCTTTGATGATGAGTTCACTGGCACCCGGTACTTCTTTGCCAAACTCTTCATAAATGGCGCCGCTGGCAGCAACGAATGCAGCGCTATCGACCTCGTTAACTTGAATACCTGCTGCTTTCATTTTTGCAAGCAATTCAACTTCAGACTTTTCGGCTGATGCATAAACAAAAGCTTGTGTCTCACGCGCTGCCGATTCGAGTGCTTTTTGAACTTCAGGCGAGTACGTTGCAAACTTTCGCGTGCCCGATGCTAAATAAGCAGGTCCATAAACGTGTTTTGATAACGAGAGGTACTTTTGCACTTCTTGAAACTTTGCAGAATAAATTTGTACTAAAGGGTTTTCTTGACCATCCATCACGCCAGTTTGTAGGGCTGTGAAGACTTCAGAGAATGCCATAGGGCTGGGGTTAGCACCATAAGTTTGGAACATCTTGACGCGCCACTTGCCTTTCGGTGTGCGTAATTTGATGCCTTTTAGATCGGCAGGCGTCACAATGGGTCGGGTGTTGTTAGTAATATGGCGGTAACCATTTTCCCAAACAGCGAGAATTTTTAGACCTTTTTTCTCAGCGGCGGGTGCCAATGATTCCCAAAAGATGGTTTCTTCGATGCGCTTCATGTGACCACGATCAGAAACCAAATATGGCATTTCGAAAATACCAAACAAATCAACTTCTGAACTCATGACAGTTGACAGAATGGCTAGATCAATGGTGCCAAGTTTGAGCTTCTGAATGACTGCCTTGTCGCCACCAAGCTGACTTGAACCAAAAACAATGACTTTTGCTTTGTCACCCAGTTTGGCATTGGCCAAACGAGCAAACTCATTGGCAGATGCTTCAAATAGTGAGCCGGGGTTGCCAACGTGAGCGAGTTTAATTTCAGTTTGTGCGTGCACAGTGCTAAGAGCACCTAGGCCTAAGCCGAGTGCCAATAGCGAAGCGATTGCGGTTCTGCGGGTTGTTTTAATTGTTGATTTAAAGTTCACTTTTTTGTCTCCTTACTGGGTTTTATTATCGGCTTAACGCCGTTTAGGCTTGTGCCAAGTAATCGATAGCAGCTTGAACGCCACCACGATTATGGGGAATGCCAGCAGCAGCAAGCCCCATTTCAACGCCACCTAGCGTGCCAAGTAGCGTTAAATCGTTAAAGTCACCAAGGTGACCAATTCTGAATACCCAACCTTGAAGCCTGTTCAAACCTGCACCAAGTGACATGTTGAATCTTTTAAGAACTAACTTACGGAATTCATCTGCGTTGTAATGCGTGCCATCGGCTTGTTTAGGCATGACGACTGCGGTTAGTACTGGGCTGTATTCTGATTCGTTTTCACATAAAATTTCAAGCCCCCAAGCACGTACGGCTCGACGCGTAGCCTCTGCATGACGTTGATGTCGGGCAAATACTTGTTCAAGCCCTTCTTCGTTAAGCATGTCTAGGGCTTCTGCTAAGCCGTACAGCAAGTTGGTTGCAGGCGTGCTTGGCCAAAACCCATTTTTATTGGCAGCAATAATTTCGTCCCAGCGCCAATAAGCGTTGGGCATCTTTGAGTGCCTACTCGCCAAAATTGCCTTTTCACTTAATGCATTAAAACCTAGGCCGGGAGGAAGCATAAGCCCTTTCTGTGACCCTGTGATGGTGACATCAATGCCCCATTCATCATGCTTAAATTCAATCGAACCTAAACCAGAGATGGTGTCAACCATCAGCAGAGCGGGGTGATTCGCAGCATCCATAGCAGCCCGCACGGCAGCAATATCTGTGGTCACCCCAGTTGAAGTTTCGTTGTGCACCACACAGACCGCTTTAATTGTGTGTTCGCTGTCTTGGGCTAGACGAGCCTCAATTTCTTTGGCATTTACCCCACTACGCCAGTTACCTTCGATAAACTCGGGTTTGAGTTGCAAATTTAAAGCAAGATTTTTCCAAAGTGTTGCAAAATGACCCGTTTCGGCCATCAACACGGTGTCACCAGGGCTGAGTACATTTGCTAAACCCGCTTCCCAAGCGCCGGTGCCCGATGCGGGGTAAATGATGACGGGGTTTATCGTGCCAAACACAGGCTTAATGGCTTCGAGCACGCGTAGGCCAAGCTGTTGGAACTCTGGGCCACGATGGTCGATGGTTGGAAAATCCATAGCT
>ERZ888423.3081-NODE-3081-length-11435-cov-22.267575_pt1 | contig 11435 bp, 10 predicted proteins | sample MGYA00520523_ERZ888423 | MGnify/ENA primary metagenome ERZ888423 (study PRJEB32303, sample SAMEA104408611) | aquatic metagenome | biome: Brackish water; feature: Pelagic; material: water | place: Baltic Sea | collected 2014-06-08T10:24:00 | depth 30,27 m ...
GGTTCTGCCTTTGCAGCAGCGGGCTTCTTGGCTGGAGCTTTCTTCGCTGGCTCTTTCTTAGCCGGCGCCTTGGCATCCTTGTTAGCCGTGGGTGCTTTCTTCGCGGCGGGAGCTTTAGCAGGCTTTTCTTCGGCTGCTTTTTCATCCGTCACTACTGCGGGGGTGGTTTCGCCCGACTGCTCAAGGAGTTCGCGTTCCCATTCAGCCAAAGGCTCAACGGCGGAAACGTTGCCTTCGGCTTCGGGCTTCTGGTGACGCTCAATCAACCCTTCAGCCACAGCGTCAGCCATCAGCTTGGTCAGCAACGCAACCGAGCGAATAGCGTCATCGTTACCAGGAATGGGGTAGTGGAAATCATCGGGGTCAGCGTTGGAGTCCAGAATTCCAACAATCGGAATTCGCAGCTTCTTTGCTTCATCGATCGCAAGGTGCTCGCGCAGCGGGTCAATCACCCAGATGGCGTTGGGAGCTTTGGTGAGAGTGCGGATACCGCCCAGCGATTTCTGCAGCTTGGTAAGTTCACGCTTCTTCATCAGAAGCTCTTTCTTGGTGTATCCCTGGGTGGTGTCCTCGTAGTCGACTTCTTCCAGCTCCTTCATGCGCCCCAGACGCTTGGAGACGGTCTGGAAGTTCGTCAGAAGACCACCGAGCCAGCGCTCGTTGACATAAGGCTGACCCACGCGGGTCGCCTGCTCAGAAATTGCTTCCTGAGCCTGCTTTTTAGTTCCCACAAAAAGAACGGTGCCACCGGCGGCGACGGTTTCCTTCAGAAACGCATACGCCTGATCGATGTAGCCCAGGGACTGCTGCAAATCGATGATGTGAATGCCGCTGCGCTCAGTGAGGATGAACCGCTTTACCTTTGGGTTCCAGCGACGGGTCTGGTGTCCAAAGTGAACACCGCTATCAAGTAGTTCTCTAATCGTGACGGCAGCCATTGCTGCACTCCTTTTGTTTTTCTCGGTTTCCCACACCGGCGGTGTGAGCCTGGTGCCGAGGCCACCACCGCACCCAAAGAAACTCCGCTTTCACGAAGTGAAAGCCTGAGAATCCAGGGACCGACGGGTGTGGACCTTGATTCGACACGCGAAGTCACAGAATCAAAGATTCTGCGCTCCCACAGCATAGCGCTAACCGCGCTGGAGTGGGGAAAAATTAGCTCCGAGGAAGGGTGGCCATTAATTCGGCAAGAGCGCGAAAAGCCTTCCCGCGGTGGGAGACATCGTTCTTGTCGTGCGCGCTCAATTGGGCTGCCGTCACGGACCTACCTTCAGGGATGAAGATGGGGTCATAACCAAACCCCCCACCTCCCGAGGGTTCCAGGGCCAGCGTTCCTGCCCAGCGTCGCTCGATCACATATTCACCCCGGTCCGTGACATAGGCCGCAGCACAGACGAACTCCGCGGCGCGATCATCGTGTCCCGCCATGCGGGAGAGGACTAAGGCGGTGTTGTCAGCATCAAGACCGCTGGGGGAATACCTGGCGGAGTGAATTCCAGGAGCACCCTCAAGAGCCGAGACTTCCAGCCCCGAATCATCGGCCACGGAGGGTAGCCCAGATTCTGCATGCGCAGCGCGAGCTTTGATCAGAGCGTTGTCATAAAATGTGGTGCCATCCTCGTCGGGTGCGTCACCTGCTGCCGGCACTAACTCAACACCTGGCAAGAGCGGGGACAAAATCTGCTGCAGTTCTTCAATTTTGTGGGCGTTACGAGTCCCCACCACTACCCTCATGGGTCTAGTTTCTCTCCAGCGCTTCGCGCTGGATTCGATCTAATTCCCTCGATCCCAGAAGCGCCAGATCGAGAAGTGAATTGAGTTCATCCCGGTCAAAGGGTGCGCCTTCGGCTGTTCCCTGCACCTCGACAAACGATCCGCGACCGGTGACAACAACATTCATGTCGGTTTCGGCGGCGACGTCTTCGACATAGGCGAGGTCCAACAGGGGTGTGCCGTCCACAATCCCGACACTCACGGCTTGAAGCGAGTCAGTAATAGCCTGGGTTTTCTCCGCCACATGGCCGTGGCGTTTTGCCCACTCCACCGCATCCACGAGGGCAACATACGCCCCCGTGATCGCCGCTGTCCTGGTGCCACCATCTGCTTGAAGCACATCGCAATCCAGAACGATGGTATTTTCGCCCAGCGCATCCAAATCGATGACGGCGCGCAAGCTTCGACCAATCAGCCGGGAGATTTCGTGGGTGCGCCCGCCAATCTTTCCCTTGACGGATTCGCGCCCCATCCGTTCGTTGGTGGAGCGAGGCAACATGCCGTACTCGGCTGTGACCCAGCCTTTGCCAGACCCCGACAGCCACCGGGGAACACCGGGAGTAAACGACGCGGTCGCGAGCACTTTGGTATTGCCAAAGTTAATCAACGCGCTGCCTTCGGCCTGCGCGCTCCAGCCGCGCTCAATTCCTACGGGGCGAAGTTGGTCAGGCGTTCTCGAATCGACGCGAATCATGCGGTGTCCTTTGTTTGGGTGTGTTCGATGGCGGAGCGAAAATCGTCAGCCCGGTGCTGATAATCACGGTAAATCCCAAAGCTTGGCGCACCGGGCGATAACACAACATAATCCCCCGGTTCTGCCAGGCCCCTCGCGTAAGTGACGGCTTCGAGCATGCTGGAAGCCGTGTGGAGAGAGACCTGATCGTGGCGGCCCGCCTCGGTGAGCGCCTCGCGGAAGAGTTCCACCAACCGCGGGCCTGATTCTGGTAGCCCCACGATGTGGCGGGGGGTCTGGCGAACAACCTGCTCGATGAGAACCTGATAATTGACTCCGCGGTCAAATCCCCCCACAAGCCACACCATTCCCGGTGATGAGCAGGCCACCAGCGCCGCTGCTGCCGCATGGGGATTGGTGGCTAAAGAGTCATTGACAAAGACAACCCCGGAGGGGTCGCCAATCTTCTCCAGGCGGTGAGCGAGGCCCGGGAATGCACTCAACACCGGCGCGATGGCGTCTGTGTCCAGAGCACCCGTCGCGGCAGCCCCTGCGAGGGCCAGGAGCATGTTGCGGTGGTTGTGAACACCCAAAAGGGCTGATTCACGCGTGCGGAAAAGCCTGTCGGTGCCATGACACAGCCAAGAGTCTTCGCCCTCGACTTCCAGGTGCCAGGGAAAGCCCTCCCCCACCCATTCCACCGAAACATCGGGATAGCGCTTGGTCAGTTCGGCGCGAAGAATCGCATCGTCGCCATTGGCAATCACAATGCGAGGCTGGTAGGACACAAGGGAAAGCTTTGCCGCAAAGTACGCCTCGGTATCCCCGTGCCAGTCCAGGTGCTCGGGGAAAAGAGCGCTCAGAACAACGACATCCGGGGAGACCTGGAGATAGTGGCATTGATAACTCGAGAGTTCAACGACCTGACGATCCTGCGGCTCGAGTCCTTGAAGGGGTATTCCCATATTGCCGCCGAGGCTCGCCTTTTCGCCCGAGGCTTCGAGGAGCTGGTGAATCAGCGTGGTGACAGTCGATTTGCCTTTGGAACCGGTGATTCCCACCATGCTCTGGTGGTGGTCGGCGACAAAAAGTGCACTGCTGGTGGTGAGCGGAATACCTAGAGCGCTCACCCACCGGTGAAGCCAGTTGGTGGGGGCGACTCCTGGAGACACGACCGCAACCGTTGCCCGCGCCACCGAGGGGGGAATCGGAGATTCCTCTCCCTCAAGAATGACGAGGGGAACCGTGTCGCCCCACCGGGCCCGAAAACGCGCAGCATGATCGCCCTCTACCCCGTCGATAGCAACCATGTGTGGCGGGGAGTCCCCGGCCTGGAGAACCTCCGTGATGGCCTGCCCCTCGCGCCCCACCCCGACGATTACCACGGTGTTATGGGCGAGGTCGGCCAAACCCCACACCGCCTCAGGCAAGAATGGCGCCTAAGTGTTCGTAGCCACCGGGCATGCCACAGATGCCGTCACGATGACCCAAGACCTGGGCTTCAAGCTCGGGATGCGGTGTCAGGAGCTCCGGGATTTCTGACACCAGAGCGGTGACCACCACTGACTTCTTCCAGTCCTCCTGGTGCGTAATCCAGGTCAACGCCACCATGGATTCCGCTTGCTCCCCCACACATTCAAAAGGTCGGTGCTCGGCCAACCCCAACAGGGATCGATACCCCTCAATCTGACGGGAGTCATCCAAAAGGTTGGCCGCAAACATCCGAATCAGCGCGGAGGCTGGCAGGAAAGGGCTCAGAATCAAGAAAATGAAGCGACATTTATCGCAATTGGCGCACCACCTTGCATCGTCCACGCCACGGCGGAACGCTCGATTACAGCTGGTGATCACGGGGTGGTATTCCCGCAAGCCCGAAAAGTAGCGGGCAATCTTGAGCTCGCTATAGGGGCGAAGCAAGGAGAAGTATGCCCCCGCGGATAAGCCCGCTTGCGGACCCAACATGTCGTGAAGGAGGCCTTCGGCTTCTTCTGATTTAGACCACTGATGGTTTACTTCGACCCCATCCCACACCAGGGTTGCTTCAGAGGCAGAGGCTTCCAGAGACATCACCACGGGACCCAGCCCAATAATGCGCGCTTGCACCAGCGAAATCAGAGAGTTGATTGCGGTGACCGGGACGTGACCATTCAACGCACCTTCAGAGTTCAGCTCGAGGAGGCGCTCGTCAATCGCCCGGGTTGCCGGAATCACCGGATGGCCCTTAACTCGACCCACCCGAAAAATAACCTGGTTGGGATTCACGGCAAATTGAACCGGGTGCATCCGCGCTGCTGCGAGAAGTTCCACCGTGACAACCGAGTCTTTACCGCCTCCAATGGGGACCAACGGGTCACCATCGGGCGTGACGTGGGACTCGGCCGGGAACTCGGGGGAGACTCCCCCGGTGACAACGATTTCTGGTTCCAGAAGACCCGGAAGGTGATTGCGGAAGGCAAACTCTGCCAGCCCCTTTGAGAGAACGGTGGTGAGGTAGGTCACACCTGCGGCGGTGATGCCCCCTTGGGAAATCACGTAGCGCTGGGGTGCTGCGGCCTTGTAGTAGCTCAAACCGATCACGGCACCCAAAATGGCGACTAAGCCTTCCACGCGCAGCCAATCGACATCGCGGTCTGCTCGGACCGGCGTAAAGGTCACTGTCTCGCGAAATACTTCGGTGCGGGAAGGACCCGCGAGCTCAAAATCGAAATCAACTCGAGCACTCGCGCGATCGATGTGGGCAGCCAGATACCGAAATTCGGTGAAGACATCAGGGTCAAACACCATGTCTGGCGTACCCCTTTCCATCGTCTTGTCCCGGGCGCGCACTTGCCTCCCGCCCCCTCATTCTAGAGCCCGACCCAGAGATAGGGTTGGAGGGTGTCCACCGCGCTATTTACTGACCATTACGAGCTCACCATGGTGGATGCCGCCCGCGCGTCAAAACGAGCCGATCGCCAGGCTGTGTTTGAAGTTTTTTCCCGGTCTTTACCCGGCCGCAGACCCTACGGTGTGGTCGCCGGCACCGGACGCCTCATCGAGGCCATTGCTCAGTTCCGGTTCCATCAAAACGAGCTGGAATTTCTCTCTCGCCACTGCATTGTGAGCGATGACACCCTCGAGTGGCTCGCCAACTATCGGTTTGGGGGGGACATCACCGGCTACCGAGAAGGAGATATCTATTTCCCAGGCTCGCCCATTCTTCAAGTGGAGGGCACTTTCGCCGAGGCCGTGCTGTTAGAAACCCTAATCCTCAGTGTCCTCAACTACGACTGCGCTGTCGCCAGTGCCGCTTCACGGATGGTGCAGGCAGCGGGAACACGAACGCTGATCGAGATGGGAGCCAGGCGTGCCCATGAAAGCGCCGCTGTGGCGGCGGCCCGAGCGGCCTACCTCGCCGGCTTTGCTGCCACCAGCAACCTCCACGCCGGCGAGCGCTACGACATTCCCACCAGGGGAACCGCAGCCCACTCTTTCACGCTGGTTCACGACAGCGAAGAAGAGGCCTTCCGGGCTCAGATTGCAACAATGGGACCCAACACCACCTTGCTCATCGACACCTATGACATGCGCAAAGGAGTCGAACGAGCAATCGCGATTGCGGGGACCTCGTTGGGCGCTGTGCGCATCGATTCCGGGGATCTACCGGTGGTGGTGTCACAGGTGCGGGCACACCTGGACCAACTGGGTGCTCAGCAGACAAAAATCGTGGTGACCAATGATCTCAACGAACACACGATTGCGGGCCTACGGGGCGCCCCAGTGGACGTTTTTGGAGTGGGAACCAGTGTGGTCACTGGCTCTGGCTACCCTGCAGCGGGCCTCGTCTACAAGTTGGTTTCTCGAATGGACGATAACGGGCAGTGGTTAGACGTGGCAAAGAAGAGCTTCCACAAAACAAACCCTGGGGGAAAGAAGCGACCGTTCCGAACATTCCGGAAGGGCCGAGCCCACGAGGAAATACTGACGGTGGGTCAGGGCAATCCCCCCGAAGGGGCTGGAGAGCTCAGCGAGCATTTCATGCTTGGGGGCATCAGCCAAAGCTCGCTCAGCCCTGCTGAAACCCTCGCCAGGGCCAGAGAACACCACCTGGCAACCATCGCCACACTCCCCGATACGGCGTTCTCGCTCAGCCCCGGGGATCCCGCGCTCACGGTTCGCCTCGTGGGTGGGGAATAACATAGAGCTATGTCAGTCGATGATGCAGGCGGGGGAACAGACGTCCTTGACCGCGAACTCGAAAAGCTTCTCGAAGAGGAGCAGCTCGATGAAGGCGATCACGACCGCTACTCCCACTATGTGAAAAAAGACAAGATTCTTTCCAGCGCAATCAGCGGAAAAGCCGTTATCGCCCTGTGCGGCAAGAAGTGGACCCCCGGGCGTGACCCCGAGAAATTCCCCGTGTGTCCCACGTGTAAAGAAATATACGAAAAACTCCGGGACGAGTAACTACGGAAGCTTCCCCAGCGTTACTTCCACGGTGTAGGAATTTCCGCCACGAACATAGGTAAGCGTTGAGGGACTACCGCCGGGTAAATTCCGCACCTGGGCAGTCAAATCAATGCGATTGGTAATCGGCAAACCGTTGAAGCGTGTGACAATGTCTCCCGCTCTGACCCCTGCGCTTGACGCCGCGCCTCCGGGAGTCACGCTGTCGATATAGGCGCCGGTCACCGTGGAGCTTGCTACCGACTGCGCATCAGTCACCAAAGCACCCAGAAGCCCGTGGCTTGCCGAACCTGTCTCAATGATTTCGGTGGCAACTCGGTACGCAAGATTTACGGGAATCGCAAACCCCAAGCCGATGCTTCCGGAGCCTTGCCCTCCCGTCGAGGCAATGGCGACGTTCACACCGATCAGTTTCCCGTTGCGATCAAGCAGAGCCCCACCAGAGTTACCCGGGTTGATGGAAGCGTCGGTTTGCACCACCGGGATGGAAATGCTTTGACCCTGGAGGAGGGAACCTCCGGGGAGGTCAAAATCAAACTGGCCATCTTCTTCCCCGGGCGCTTGAGAAGCGCCCACGGTAATGCTGCGATTGATTGCTGAAACGATTCCCGAAGTAACTGTTCCTGGCAAGCCCAGGGGTGCGCCAATGGCAATGGTCTGGTCGCCGACGTTCAAAGATGTGGCATCACCCAGAGCCATGATCGGGAACGGTCCGTCATCACTGATTTTCACGACGGCGATGTCCGCCACAACGTCCCGGCCGACCACAACGGCTTCAAAAAGCCTGCCGTCGGAGAGCGTCACCCGGATGACCGGTTCCTCGGAACCAATAGATACAACATGAGCGTTGGTGATCAGGTGCCCGGTTTCGGAAATAATCACTCCGGAGCCGCTTCCCGATCCTGCCTGACCCGCCACTTCCAGTGTCACGACGGAGGGCATTGCACTGGCAGCAACAGCAGTAATTTCACTGGCTTGCAAAGGCGTGTTGACGGTGATGGTGGCCGGTGCTGTCACACCAGGGGTCACCAGTCCTCTCGAAGACAAATTCCATATCGCAAAGGCGCCGCCGGCAGTGCCACCCAGGAGCCCGCCGACTAACAAGGCGGCGGTGACAAAAGCGCCGAGGTTCCGGGCGCGCCGCTTGTCTTCGTTCATCACGCTGGTCCGGGCAGAGGCAACGCTGTTCAGCACTCCGCCACACCATGCCCGGAATCTCGATGAAATCACCGTCGTCGAAGCGGTTTGCGCAGCGTCAACGGGTTCGGGGGCTGCCACCACCCCAAGATTGGGCGCTGGGGCTTCAGTGGGCTCGGGGGCCAGGTCATCGCGAGGCTCATCAGATGTCGCCATGGGGGGATTTTCCTTTCGACAGGACACAGATTCGCAAACGAAGCTTGGAGGGAGCTTGCCAGAGACTTCAGAATACCCGGAGAAACCCTTAGCATTTGCCTTCAACAAGCGCCCTTGTCGAGCAGCCGCTCTCCACCAGAAGGGAGGTCACCGTGAGGACTTGCAGGTTCCGCTGTTCAGCACTCCGCCACACCATGCCCGGAATCTCCATGAAACCACCGTCGTCGAAGCGGTATGCGACGTGGAACCCGACCTCCAGGGACACCCGATACACCCCGGGGCGGGAATAGGTGTGGCTGGTGGTGGTGGGGCTAAATTGCGCAGCACCCCAGGAATTGCCCGCCCCAGAGTGCGTCACGCTGAGGCCGTCGCCATAGTTCCATTGATACCTGGAGGGCGTGAATCGCACCTGGATGGGCCAGCCCAGAAGTTCACCCGTCTCTATGGTTTCTCCCACTGCCGCAAAGATATTGGTCGGCAGACGCGGGATGCTCCAACCCCCAGGTTCCACAACAATGGCTGGAAATTCAGGTCGAAAACTTTCAAGGTCACTCGATGAGGAGGGCGGCGTGGGTGGGGTGATGGTCTCTTCGGGTTGATTCTTCGACGGCGATGCCGAGCGGCAATACCCCGATATTTTCACCTGACACTCCGAGCTGCCCAGCACGGGTTCCCTGGGCGGTGGCGACGACGACCGCCCAGAGCTGCTGGTGGAGCCCGGGGCTCCCGGTGTCGAAGTGGAGGCACCCACTAAGACCCCGTCAGCGCTGACATCGGTGGTGATACTCACACACTGCCCACTGGACTGAGCTGCCTGGGAGCATTCATCGGCCACCGCCGCCGCGCTGGGGTGAAGCAGCACGAGGGTGATGGCCAGTAGTGCCCACGCCCGTGTGCTGTTTAGCATTCGTAGACGCCCCACCACTGTTCCCAGCTGTCGATCACCAAAGAGCCCACATCCTCGCCGACCAGCCAGGCTTGGACGGCCCGCTCTTCGCCCCAGGTGAGGCCTGGCTGGGCGAGGTAGGCCTCTAGCGAGCGCCAGTCCTGGTCGTCGCCTTCAAAATCTTCATAGGCGGGGTGCCACAGCCACACCACATCGGGTGGGTCTGCGTATTCTGCGGGAAGCACAAAAAGCCCCGTGCCATCCACACACGCCAGGATTCCCACCTCGACCTGCTGATCCTGGGTGATGTGGGCACTCTGCACGATCACCGAATCAACGGTGGTGTCCCCGATGGAGCGAAGCCCTTCGCTTTCAAAATAGCCAAAGCCGCTCTGTTCTTGATGAAGCCACTCCTGACTCACAAGCGATCCAATTGCCTGCCACTGTGTCCCGCCCGCTGAGGTGATCTCGTCGGTCGCGCGAAGATAGTTTTCCAGCACCGCGGAAGCTTCTTCCAAGGCCACGTCATAAAAATCTGCCGGCAGAGATCTTTCGGGTCCCCTCTCGAGCTTCCCCGCCAGCTCGCCTCGCCCCACCTCTTCGGGTTCCGCCGTGGGGGTCTCACATCCAGCAAGAAGAAGGGGAATCAACACAAGTGCGACGCGGGGACTCAGCATCCACCAAGCCTAGGAAAAAGGCCCCGTGCCCGGCGGGAACTCTCCACAGGCCCCGCGGAGCAGCGCAGCGAGGAATGCTCTACGCTCAAGGAAGAGCGTAACCATTGGCCCCCGCCGCAAGGAACCCCGCCATGACTCCACCGCAACTCGTCGTTGATGACATTCTGAACCACGCAGAGCACGTGTTTCTCGAAAGCGGTGTCACTGCCTCCAGCACGGAAACCATCGCTGGTCTCATGGGAGTTGCCCCGGAAAGTATTTTGGAGCTCTACCCCGACCCCCTCGACCTTCAGGTCGCGATGCTGAATCGTGAATTCACTCGGATGTATCAGGGAATCTTGAGCGACATCGAACGCGACCCCGAGGGCGGATTGCTGTCGCGGATGTACACCTATATTTTCACGCAAGTGTATGAGCGTCCTGTCGCACGGACCCTCTACATGATTGACCGGAGTGCGCTGCACGATCTCATGAGCCACCAGCACGCCAGAAACTATGTTCCCAGCCTGATTATTCAGCGCGAACTCTTGGAGAACCTCCAGCAAGCGGGCATGCTGCGGCCCGAGGTTGACCTCGAAGTTGCTTCGTCGGTGATTACCGTAATTTCTGGCGGGTTAGCGCTCACCGCACCCCATGAGAACCTCGGTGAGATTGTGAGCGCACTCATGACCATGGCCGGAAACACCTTTGACGCACCAGTGAGCGACACCAGACCAGGCAAACAGATCTTTTACGCGTGGGCAACATCCCTGGACACCTCGATCAGGCCACCCGGCGCTCTCTAAGCCAGCGGCACTACCCCAAAACGCCGAGCTTGAGCCATGGGGTTGCTCTCCCGAACCGCAGACACCAGCGCAGAATCTAGCCCAATGGAGCCGGTGCCTGGCTCACTCCCCAGCCTCAGGGTGGAATTTCCCTCAGGGTCGATTACTTGCGAGAATCCCACACCGTGGGGGGCAGGCTGACCCACCGCAACAACGAAAACCTGGTTCTCAATCGCTCGTGCCACGAGTAATGACTCCCAATGATGTTCCTTGTTCTCTCCCGGAGCCCACTGCGCGGGAACAATAATGACCTCTGCTCCACCATCCACGAGGCGCCTGGCCACTTCGGGAAAACGCAGGTCGTAACAGGCCATCATCCCTACCGATAGTCCACTCCAGGAAAACAGCTGCGGTTCAGCGATAACACCCGGGGCGACCCGGGAGGATTCGTTTGCACCAAAGGCGTCATACAGGTGGAGCTTCTCCGCGGTCGCCATCAGCCCGCCAGGCCCCACGGCCACCATGGTGTTGAAGGGGTTCCGAGACCCCTCGCTCTTCACCAGCATCCCCGCAACCAGGGTGGCGCCAACCTCTCGCGCTACCGCAGTCAACGCTGAAACCCAGTCACCTTCGAGCGTCTCCGGGGCACTGGCAGAGCCAGGGGCATCCGGGGCAAAAGAAAAAGAGTACTCGGGGAAAACAATCAGACTCGAGCCGACATTCGCTCCCTGCGCGGCGGCCTCGCGAATCGCTTCAAGGTTCTCGATAGGGTCCACGCCTGGCTGCCACTGAACGAGGGTTACCTGGGAGGGTGTACTCATACCTGCAAGCTTAGGCATAAAGCCAAAACCCCCTCCGAAGAG
>ERZ888423.3083-NODE-3083-length-11418-cov-6.586817_pt1 | contig 11418 bp, 8 predicted proteins | sample MGYA00520523_ERZ888423 | MGnify/ENA primary metagenome ERZ888423 (study PRJEB32303, sample SAMEA104408611) | aquatic metagenome | biome: Brackish water; feature: Pelagic; material: water | place: Baltic Sea | collected 2014-06-08T10:24:00 | depth 30,27 m ...
ACGTTTCTGCTGTTTGCGTTCGCTGGCATCAAGTGTGCTTGGTTCACTTTGTGTCTGCGAACCCTTCAAGCTACTTTTTTCAGTTTTAGCGCTACGTTTTTGCTCTGCACCTTGGTTTTGCACCACGTACGTTCGGTAGTCTTCTAAGTCACCATCAAATGCTTTGGCCTCACCCTTTGAAACCAACCAAAATTCGTCAACGGTGGTGCGCAATAAATGTCGATCATGTGACACCAGTAACATGCCCCCTTCATATTCCGCAAGCGCAGCCGTTAATGCTTCGCGCGTTTCAACGTCAAGGTGATTACTGGGTTCATCTAGTACCAATAAATTGGGTTTGTACCAAACCACTAAGGCCAGCGCCAATCTGGCTTTTTCACCACCGGAAAAAGGTTCAATGACTTCGTTCACACGGTCACCTGAAAACCCAAAGCGACCGAGATAATTACGCAATAACTGTTCGCGTGTATCAGGTGCAATGCGCATGAGATGTTGAAGCGGAGTGGATTGAATATCAAGCGTATCGAGTTGATGTTGCGCAAAGTAACCCACCACTAAGCCCTTTGCATCAATCACTTGACCTTTGACAGGTGTCAGTTGACCAGCAATGGTTTTAATAAGCGTACTTTTACCTGCCCCGTTTATACCCAACACACCAATACGTGCCCCAGCTGGAATACGCAGGTTGACATCGTTCAAAATGGTGACGTCAAGACTGCCTGGTACAGCAGGGTCAGCGGCATAGCCCATATCAGCATGGTCAAGCGCCACCAAAGGGTCGGGCATGTGAGTGGGTGAAGGTATTGAAATATCAATTGCTGATTCAGCCAAAATTGGTGCGAGTTCTTGCATGCGCGCCAAGGCTTTAACACGACTTTGTGCTTGCTTAGCTTTCGATGCTTTTGCTTTGAAGCGGTCAATAAAGCTTTGCATACGAGCTGTTTCACGATTTTGACGATCGTGCGCTTGACGCACCTGCTTCAAACGTTCTGCTCGTTGTCGAACAAAATCGTCATAACCGCCTTTGTAGCGAGTAATGACAGATTGATCAATGTGCAAAATGGTGCGCGCCACGGCATCAAGAAATTCAGTATCGTGAGAAATGAGCAATACTGTACCGGTGTAACTTTCGAGCCAACGCTCAAGCCAAAGCATGGCATCTAAATCAAGGTGATTGGTCGGTTCGTCAAGCAGCAATAAATCAGACGGTGCCATCAGGGCCCGAGCTAAGTTAATACGCATCTGCCAACCGCCTGAAAAAGTACCGACAGGTTGTAACCATTGTTCAGGCGTAAAGCCCAAGCCCGCTAGAAGCTGTTCGGCACGGGCGGGAGCGCTCCAGGCATCAGCATCGATTAACGCTGCCTCAGCCTCTGCAATGCGGTGACCGATTTCTTCGGCATTGCCAGCATGGTGTTCAAGTTCATCAAGCGAGGCGCGTTTGGCTTCAAGCGCTCTTAAGTTTTGATCACCATCAATGACGTGCTCACGAGCGGGTTTGTGTCGGTCAGGTATTTCCTGTTCAACCCAAGACAAACGCCAAGCCTCGGGTAAATCAATACGCCCTGCATCAGCATCAATTAAGCCTCTGATCAATGCAAATAATGACGATTTACCACAACCGTTTCGACCCACCACACCGACACGTTCACCAGGGTGAACCACAAATGAAGCATGGTCTAACAATACACGCGGACCCCTTCTAAGGGTTAAGTCAGTGGTGCGAATCACGATTGTAACTGCGCAGCAGTCAGCATCATAATTTGATCTTGGGTGCCAAGGGTATCGATCCAGGTGGGAGATAGATGCTTAAAAGCAGCGTCAAAATGCGCACGTTCATGACCGATTTCTAAAAATAAAATACCATCTGATGTTAGTTTTTTTGCGCACTGATTGAGCAAGTCGCTGACTAATCTCATACCATCTACACCACCCGCAAGGGCAAGTGAAGGCTCGTGCATAAACTCAGGAGGGAGTGCTTGCATGGATGCATCATTAACGTAGGGCGGGTTACAAATAATCATGTTGTAGTGATGTTTGGTCGGAAGGGGTTCAAGTAGGCTGCCTTGATGCAAGTGCACCCGAGCGCTCAGGTTGTAATCATTAACATTGGCTTTAGCGATACTAAGCGCTTCTTCGCTGATGTCTGTGGCATCAACTTGTGCATTGGGTAAAACTAAAGCTGCCAAAATGGCTAAGCAGCCTGAACCTGTGCAGACATCTAGTACATGCTTGATGTCATGCGGTTCGTCTACCCATGTATCGAGTTGAGAGACGAGTAACTCAGCAATAGGTGAACGGGGAATAATGACATTTTTATCAACCGTAAAACGATAACCTTGTAACCAAGCTTCGCCCGTAATATAAGCGGCGGGTAGCCGTTCGTTTACACGTTTCGCCAAAACGTTCAACACCATTAACCGCTCTACAGGCAACAATACAGCATCGAGAAAGGGGTCAAGCTGGTCAATTGGTAAATTTAAAGTATGTAAAGTGAGGTAAGCCGCTTCGTCAAACGCATTGTCTGTGCCCTGCCCAAACGAAACTTTGGCTTGCGTCATTTGTGTGACTGCAAAGCGAATAAAGTCTCTGAGGGTTCGAAAATGGCTTGCGGCTTCGTTAATAAGGGGTGTGTCGATAAATAGTTGATTAGGCATTCGGTAGCAGACGCTCAAGAACACGTCGGTAGATGTTTTTTAAAGGGTTTAAGTCGTTTACAACGATATTTTCATTGACTTGATGAATGCTTTCATTACAAGGGCCAAACTCAATCACTTGTGGGCATATTGACGCAATAAACCGACCGTCTGAGGTGCCACCTGTGGTTGAAAGTTCGGTTATTAAACCGGTTTCAGACTGAATAGCGGAGGTTAAGGCCTCGCTTAACTCACCGCGTGGGGTCAAAAAGGGTGAACCACTCAATAACCATTCAATTTGGTAAGGCACCTGGTGCGTCTCGAGCACATCAATGACGCGTTGTTTCAGTGACTCAGGCGTACTAGCGGTTGAGAATCGAAAGTTAAAATCGATCACGGCTTGACCTGGCACAACATTGGAGGCCCCAGTACCCGAGTGATAGTTTGAAACCTGCATGGTTGTTGGCGGAAAGTATTCGTTGCCATTGTCCCATGCTGTTTGGGTTAAAACCGCCAGAGTCGGTGCAAAAAGATGAACGGGGTTCCTTGCTAAATGAGGGTAGGCCACATGGCCTTGTTTGCCCATAATCGTGAGTTTGGCCGATAGCGAACCACGACGACCATTTTTAATTGTGTCGCCGATTTGCTTTGATGAAGTCGGCTCGCCCACTATGCAATAGTCTAGTACTTCGTTGCGAGCTTTTAATGCGTTACAAACAATAACGGTGCCATGCACAGCGGGGCCTTCTTCATCAGAGGTAAGCAATAAAGCTATCGACCCAGTGTGATTGGGGTTTTGTTCAACGAACTCTTCAATTGCGATGGTAAAGCCCGCTAGTGAGCTTTTCATATCAGCTGCCCCGCGACCGTATAAACGACCTTCGCGAATCGTAGGCTCGAAAGGGTTAGACTGCCATTGCTCGAGCGGCCCCGTGGGCACCACATCAGTATGCCCAGCAAATACGACGAGCGGGCGTGCTGTGCCGCGGCGTAACCAAACGTTCGTCACACCCCCTTGTTCAAACATTTCAGCTTTAAAGCCCAGTGGTGCTAAGCGAGCAATAATTTGTTGCTGACATGCTTGGTCGTCAGGTGTAACAGAAGGGCGTGCAATAAGGTCTTTGACCATATCGAGCATGGCGGACTCAGTCATCATATTTAGGCTCGTAGTAAATCGTTAATACTGGTTTTGGCTCGGGTTTGGGCATCAACGCGTTTTACAATCACAGCACAAGCGAGACTATGTGAACCATCGGCTGAAGGCAAACTACCGGGCACAACCACTGAACCTGATGGTACGCGACCATAAATAATTTCACCTGTTTCGCGGTTAAAAATACGTGTACTTTGCGAAATGAAAACACCCATTGCTAAGACAGAGTTTTCTTCCACAATGACGCCTTCTACGACTTCAGAGCGTGCACCAATGAAGCAATTGTCTTCAATAATAGTTGGGTTAGCTTGCAAGGGCTCAAGCACGCCACCAATGCCAACACCACCAGAAAGGTGAACGTTTTTACCAATTTGGGCGCAACTGCCAACCGTTGCCCAGGTGTCAACCATGGTGCCTTCATCAACATACGCACCAATATTGACGTATGAGGGCATCAACACGACGTTACGACCAATAAATGCACCGCGTCGGGCGACTGCAGGAGGAACCACACGATAACCACCTGATTGAAACGCGTTGACACCGTAATCTGAAAACTTCAGGGGCACTTTGTCAAAAAATTGAAGTGGGTTTTGACCCATGACAACGTTTTCATTCATTCGAAATGACAGTAAGACGGCTTTTTTGATCCATTGGTGTGTTTCCCATTTGCCGTCAATTTTTTCAGACACACGCAGTGTGCCGGTATCAAGCCCGTCTAAAGTGTGTTCAACGGCTTCGCGGATGGCAGCGTCAGTGTCACGTGGGGTTAACGTGGTACGGGCTTCCCAGCCTTGTTCGATTGTGGTTTGAAGATCAAGTGTCATGAGGCAATCTGCTTTTTGTTAAGTGGGAAAATTTAATGGATTTTATTTTAACAGGCTGCGCGTCATTCTCCCCTTTTACAAGAAGGATAAATATCGCTGGCGCTTGAGATGCCAATTAAACTTTAATGCGGCTTAGTTTGGTGCTTATGGTCGCGTCACAGGAGAGTGAACGTATAACTTTTCCAAAAATACAACCATACGTTGCGCGGCCTCAACACAATCGGCTAACGGAGCAACCAAAGCAATACGAATACGGTTCGTGCCCGGGTTTACGCCGTTGATTTCTCGACCCACGTAACTGCCAGGTAAGACACGAACGGCTTGGGTATTGAGCAATTGAAAAACAAAATCTGGGTCTGAAATAGGCGTTTTAGCCCAAAGGTAAAACGATGCGTCAGGTCGTTCGACCTCAAGATGTGGTTGCAAAATGGGTAGTACGGCATCAAATTTTGCTCGATACTGTTTGCGGTTTTCAATGACATGGTCCTCGTCTTGCCATGCTGCTAAGCTTGCATGAGAAACAACGGGTGACATAGCACTACCATGGTAGGTGCGGTAGAGTAAAAATTTTTCAATTAAATTGGCGTCGCCCGCTACAAAACCTGAACGAAGGCCCGGTAAGTTAGAGCGTTTAGATAAGCTTGAAAAGCAGACTAAGCCTTTAAAATCAGTGCGCCCCAAAGCATGGGCGGCGGCTAATCCACCCATTGGGGGATGGTTTTCATCTAAATAGATTTCGGAATAGCATTCATCAGAAGCGATAACGAAACCAAATCTATCGGCCAAACTAAATAAGGTTGACCAGTCTTCAAGCCCCATTACGCTACCCGCTGGGTTGCCAGGTGAGCAAACAAATAGCAATTGAGTTTGACGCCAAATATCATCAGGTACGCTTGACCAATCGCTTAAAAAATTTCGATTAGGGTCAGCATTAACATAATAAGGTTGAGCGCCGCCCAGTAAAGTAGCCCCTTCATATATTTGATAAAAAGGGTTGGGGCAAACAACATACCCTTTTTGTTTGGCATCTAAAACTGTTTGGGCAAATGCAAACAAAGCTTCTCTTGAGCCCAAAGCAGGCAAAACTTGAGTATGTGCATTTAAAGCCGGTATGCCGTAACGGCGACCCACCCAATTGCTAATGGCTATGCGAAGCGTTTCATCACCCTTAGTAGACGGGTAAACCGATAACCCTTCAAGGTGGTTGGTTATTGCTAGTTTGACACAAGCGGGTGCAGCATGTTTAGGCTCACCAATAGACAAGTCGATAAGTTTTAAGCCCGTTTGAGCAGGGTTTGCAGCATTCAGCAGACCCCTTAATTTTTCAAAAGGGTAGGGTTGTAGTAGATTTAATTTAGGGTTCATGTCACTATTTTACGCAAGACTTTGGCTTGGGGTAAAACCGATCGATTGACTGCGCTACAATACCGTCTGAATGCGAAGGTGGCGAAATTGGTAGACGCACCAGGTTTAGGTCCTGACGCTTGAAAGGGTGTGCGGGTTCGAGTCCCGCTCTTCGCACCATTTATTAACCCATTGTTTCATTTTTTGAAGCATTTTGTAGAGTTTATAGGTAACCTATGCAGCCAGTGGTTGAAACCCTAGCCGGCCTTGAGCGCCGCATCGAATTGTCTGTCGCTTTGGCCGATATTGAAAAAAAAGTGCAAGCAGAGCTTAAGCGCGTTGCCCGTACGGCTAAAGCACCTGGCTTTCGCCCGGGCAAGGTTCCTATGTCGATGCTCGAAAAGTCTCATGCACCCAGCATTCGTTACGACGCGATCAACCAAACGGTTGGCCAACTGCTTGATGAGCAACTTTCATTAACGGGTTTACGTGTCGCTGGTTCGCCCACGCTAGAGGGAAAAACTGAAGGGGTTCCTGAAGACACGTTAGCGTTTTTAGCAACCTTTGAAGTTTACCCAGACGTGGCTTTACCTGATTTAGCAACGCTGTCTGTGCAACGTGCGGTCTGTCCTGTGACAGATGCTGAAGTGCAACGCACCCTTGACGTGTTGCGTGAACAACGTGCTGAGTATGAAGAAGTCGCTGACCGTGCAGCTGAAAAAGGTGATCGGGTCAAGCTTGATTTCTTGGGTACATTAGAAGGCGTGCCTTTTGAAGGCGGTACAGCCACTGATTTTGAGTTCGATTTAGGTAAAGGGCGTATGTTGCCTGAATTTGAAACGGCTGCAACGGGTATGAAGGCAGGTGAAATTAAAGTTTTCCCATTGACTTTTCCTGCAGACTACAACGGTAAAGACGTTGCAGGTAAAACAGTCGAGTTCACGCTTACTGTAAAGTCAGTTGCTAAACCAAATTTACCTGAAGTTAATGCTGATTTTGCTAAAGCTTTAGGTCAACCAGAAGGCGATGTAGATAAACTTTTGGCTGACGTTCGGGGCAACATTGAGCGCGAAGTGAGTGGTCGGGTATTGGCTAAAACAAAAGCCAGCGTAATGGATGCTTTGGTTGCTACGGCTCAGTTCGATATTCCTAAAGCATTGCTTGAAAGCGAAACTCAAAGCCGTATTAAATTGGCACGCGAGCAACTTAAAGAGCGTGGCATGCCTAATGCCGATACATTCCCCATTCCACCCGATGCATTCACTGAAGAGGCTACCCGCCGAGTGAAACTTGGTTTAATGATCAGTGAACTCATTAAAGTGGCAGGTTTGCAGGCTAAACCCGAACAAGTTCGCACTCGTATTGAAACGTTTGCACAAGGTTACGAACAACCGGCACAAGTCGTGAGTTACTACCTGTCAGACCGTCAGCGTCGAGCTGAGATTGAAGCAATTGTGCTTGAAGATAATGTTGTTGATCACATATTGTCGCAAGCCCAAGTCGCTGAAGATAACGTCAATTTTGATCAAATCATGGGCAACACCTAATGAACAACTCACACCGTTTTACTGATTTTTACGCATCAATGTACGGTGGTGAATCGGTTACGCCATCGGGTTCAGGTTTTATACCAATGGTGGTTGAGCAATCTGGCCGTGGTGAACGCTCATACGACATTTATTCACGACTGTTAAAAGAGCGCGTTATCTTTTTAGTGGGCAGTGTAAATGATTACACTGCTAACTTAATTGTGGCGCAAATGCTTTTTCTTGAGTCTGAAAACCCTGATAAAGACATTGCGTTCTACATTAATTCACCTGGCGGTTCGGTTTATGCAGGCATGGCCATTTATGACACCATGCACTTTATTAAGCCTGATGTGTCAACAATGTGTGTTGGTTTGGCAGCTAGCATGGGTGCCTTGCTACTTTCGTCAGGTACAAAAGGTAAGCGTTTCGCTTTACCTAACTCACGCATCATGATTCATCAACCTTCGGGCGGTGCACAAGGCCAAGCTTCCGATATTCAAATTCAAGCGCGTGAAATTTTAAATTTACGTCAACGCTTAAATGAAGTCTTAGCCATTAATACCGGGCAGCCTATAAGCCGTATTGAGGTTGACACAGAGCGTGATAATTTCATGTCAACTCCTGATGCGGTTGCTTACGGCTTAATTGATAAAATGTTGTCTAGCCGTAGTGATGTAGTCTAAATAATTTAGTCAAAATATTGAGTTTGAATCGCAATGACTGACAAAAAAACACCATCTGTCGCAAAAACTCTGCATTGTTCATTTTGCAACAAAACGCAAAACGAGGTGCGTAAACTGATTGCAGGTCCATCAGTTTTTATCTGTGATGAATGTGTCGATTTATGCAACGATATTATTTTGGAAGAGGCACAAACCTCTGCTCGAACTGATATTCGTACTGATTTACCCACCCCTGTTGAAATTAAAACATTTCTCGATCAGTACGTTATCGGGCAAGACAATACCAAACGTGTACTAGCGGTTGCTGTTTATAACCACTACAAGCGTTTACGCCATGGCACCATTAAGGGCGATGGTGTTGAACTTAGCAAAAGCAATATATTGTTGATTGGTCCAACTGGTTCTGGCAAAACGCTATTAGCCCAAACTTTAGCGCGTCAACTAGACGTTCCGTTTGTGATGGCCGACGCAACCACATTAACGGAAGCGGGTTATGTGGGTGAAGATGTCGAAAATATCATTCAAAAACTACTTCAAAATTGTAATTACGACGTTGAAAAAGCTCAACGAGCAATTGTTTACATCGACGAAATAGATAAAATTTCTCGTAAGGCTGATAACCCATCTATTACTCGTGATGTATCGGGTGAGGGTGTTCAACAAGCTTTGCTCAAGCTCATTGAGGGAACGGTTGCGTCTGTTCCACCTCAGGGGGGGCGTAAGCATCCCAATCAAGATTTTGTTCAAGTTGATACGACTAACGTTTTGTTTATCGTTGGTGGTGCATTTGATGGTCTTGAAAAAGTCATTTTGAACCGTACAGAGCGTTCAGGTATTGGTTTTGGTGCTTCTGTTTCAGCCAAAAGCCAAAAACGTGCTGGCGATACCTTTCGCAGCGTGGAACCTGAAGATTTAATTAAGTTTGGTTTGATTCCTGAGTTGGTGGGTCGTTTGCCTGTGCTGGCTACATTAGCCGAGCTGAACGAAGAAACTCTAGTAAAAGTCTTAACTGAACCGAAAAATTCGTTGGTTCGTCAGTTTCAAAAACTTTTTGAGATGGAAGGTGCTGAACTTATTATTACCGATGATGCCCTGCACGCCATTGCGCGAAAAGCGATTTTGCGTAAAACAGGTGCTCGTGGTTTGCGTTCAATTCTAGAAGCTTCTTTGTTAGACACAATGTACGACTTACCTTCTCACGACAACATCAAGCAGGTTACGTTAAATGCTGCTGTCATTGAGGATGAGGCCGCGCCTGCCTTGGTATACGGTGAGCCGAAGTCAGCCAATGCCTCAGGGGAAGTAAGCTCTGAACCCAATGAACCTGTTGCTGTCTCGACGCGTAAAAAAGTACGTGACGCAGCGGCTTAACGTGATAAATTGACCCTTAGGCTCATACCGAGTCTTTTTGTAAGGTCTTATTACGTTTCTGGTCACAAGCACTTGAAATTTAGGCTATTGTCCCAATACTAAATGTAATAATTATGTTTGAATCAATTTTGATTTCTACTGCGATTCAAACATGTGTCACTGAACGTATTTCAAAGGACAAACCGCCATGTCAGGTCAACCCTTATTACCTTCCGAAGCCATAGACCTTCCACTGCTTCCGCTTCGCGACGTGGTTGTATTTCCACACATGGTTATACCGCTCTTCGTGGGCCGACCGCGCTCAATAAAAGCCTTAGAGTCGGCTATGGAGTCAGGAAAAAATATAATGCTCGCGGCTCAAAAGTCTGCCAGCAAAGATGACCCAACCCCAGAAGACGTTTATGAAATGGGCTCATTGGCCACGATTTTACAAATGCTTAAATTGCCTGACGGTACCGTTAAGGTATTGGTAGAGGGCACACAGCGTGCACGCCTTGTTAGTATTGATGACCAAGAAAGTCATTTTGTGGGTCGTGTGATGCCTTTACCTGCAGACGACAACAGTGGCTCTGAAATAGAGGCGTTGCGACGTGCGATTGTGGCTCAATTCGAAGCTTACGTTAAACTCAATAAAAAAATTCCCCCAGAAATTTTGACTTCCTTGACGGGCATAGATGATGCAGGTCGTTTAGCAGATACCGTTGCAGCTCATTTGCCATTAAAACTTGAGCAAAAGCAAAAGTTGCTAGAGGTTTTACCTACTGCAGAGCGCCTTGAAAGTTTACTGTCGCAAATTGAGGGTGAAATTGAAATTCTTCAAGTTGAAAAACGCATTCGAGGTCGCGTTAAAAAACAGATGGAGAAAAGCCAGCGTGACTACTATTTGAATGAGCAGGTTAAAGCCATTCAAAAAGAACTCGGAGATGGTGAGGAGGGCGCAGACATTGAAGAGCTTGAAAAGCGAATCGAAGCGGCACAGTTACCTAAAGAAGCACGTAAAAAAGTCGACAGCGAAGTTAAGAAACTTAAGCTTATGTCGCCTATGTCAGCTGAAGCCACAGTTGTTCGAACCTACATTGACACTGTAATTGGTTTACCTTGGCGCAAGAAAAGTAAAACCAATCATTCCATTTCGAACGCTGAAACTGTTTTAAATGACGACCATTTTGGTCTTGATAAAGTCAAGGAACGTATCTTAGAGTACCTTGCTGTGCAACAGCGAGTTGACAAAGTAAAGGCCCCCATTCTCTGTTTGGTTGGCCCACCAGGTGTCGGTAAGACATCTTTGGGCCAGTCTATTGCCAAGGCAACCAATCGTCAATTTACGCGTATGGCTTTGGGTGGTGTTCGAGATGAGGCTGAAATTAGGGGCCATCGTCGTACTTACATCGGTTCGATGCCCGGTAAAATTTTGCAGAACATGAGCAAAATTGGCGTTCGCAATCCACTATTTTTACTTGATGAAATCGACAAACTGGGCATGGATTATCGTGGTGACCCAGCGTCAGGCTTGCTTGAGGTTCTCGACCCTGAACAAAATCATACTTTTCAAGATCATTATGTTGAAGTTGATTTTGATTTGTCAGACGTTATGTTTGTTGCGACCAGCAACACTTTAAATATTCCTCCAGCTTTGCTTGATCGCATGGAGGTTATTCGTTTATCGGGTTATACCGAAGACGAAAAAATTCATATTGCCCAAGATCATCTCTTAGCAAAGCTTATTAAAAATAACGGCCTAAAGCCTGATGAAATTGAAATAGAAACGTCAGCGATTCAAGATATTGTGCGTTACTACACTCGTGAAGCAGGCGTGCGTTCGCTTGAACGAGAAATTGGTTAGATTTGCCGTAAAGTTGTTAAAAAATTATTAAT
>ERZ888423.3084-NODE-3084-length-11415-cov-4.857746_pt1 | contig 11415 bp, 7 predicted proteins | sample MGYA00520523_ERZ888423 | MGnify/ENA primary metagenome ERZ888423 (study PRJEB32303, sample SAMEA104408611) | aquatic metagenome | biome: Brackish water; feature: Pelagic; material: water | place: Baltic Sea | collected 2014-06-08T10:24:00 | depth 30,27 m ...
GACACTCCTATGCGCCGATCTCTCCGCCTTTCGGGCATTCTCACCGCGATGGTTGCCGTGCTCACGGCCACCATCAGCCCCGTCGGGGCTGACGCATCCTTGGCGCGCCCGGCTTCGGTTCGACTCGCCGCAGCGTTCCAGACGCCCGACTTCGCAATCACGCAGTATGACGTCACGCTGTCGGATGCCGGTGGCGGCGCCTTTGCAGCACCGCCGAACCTCGGGGGAGCAGGACTCGCCTCGGAGCTGGTCGGAGGCCGGAGCCTGGCTCCCCGCGCCGGCCTCGAGCTCGATGGCCGGTCAGAGATGCTGATCGTGGATCCCGGTCACGAGGCGACCCTGGCATTCCGAAGCCAGACGGCGGGACGATGGAGCGACTGGCTCACGCTCGAAACGCCCCTCGACGAAGCGCCCGACGGACTCCCCGGCGAGGAAGGCTCGTTGAAGCCCTCGACGGCCATCGGTCCGATCTGGATCGGCGAGGGTGCCGAGCGGGTCGAGTTCGTCGGCCTCGAGGGAAACGTCGAGCGAGTGTCGGTCGAGGCGCTGGCTTCGCTCGACCTCGACAACGCCGGACCGCCCGTCGGCGCTGCCCTGCCGGGCCAGCCGACCATTCAACCCCGGTCGGCCTGGGCCACCAAGGGCTTCGCCACCCAGAACGAGGGCTGTGAGGACGGTCCTCAACCGGCCACCAACATCCGGGCCGCCATCGTTCATCACACCGTGACGGGCAACGACTACGCGATCGGTGCTGTGGATGACATGCTGCGAGCCATCTATCGGCTCCATGTCGACATCAACGGCTGGTGCGACATTGCCTACAACTTCGTCGTGGATCGGTTCGGCAACATCTGGCAGGCTCGCAGCGGCGACCTCGAAGCGCCCATCATCGGTGGACACGCGAGAGGCTTCAACACCTGGACCGTTGGCATCGCCCTGTTGGGCCAACACCAGCCCGGCGCCAGCCCGGCGGCTGCGGTGCCGACGTCTGCGGCCATGGGCGCGGTACAGGCCCTGATCGGCTGGAAGCTGGGTCTTCACGGGGTCGACCCCAGTGGCACGACGTGGTTGAGGAACCGGGCGAGTTCGGGGGTCATGAAGTTCCCGTCCGATGCCTGGGTCGAGGTGCCGACCATCATCGGGCACCGTGACGTGGGTGTCACCTCGTGTCCCGGCAGCAACACCACGCCGTTGCTTGCCGGCATACGCGCCGCCCTTCGGGCGGGGCGGGTCGGCCAGCCTCCGTACAGCTTCGTCGCTCACGAGCCCTACGAACACGGCCCGGGTTTCGTCACCTTGGATGCCGTTGGCGGCCTGCGGCCGGCAGGTTCTGCCAACCAACCGTTGGGTGAGCTGGTGCCGTCCGGTACCACCGCCATTGCCGTCGATGGGAGGCCGAGTGGCGGGTATGTCCTGACGTCGGCTTCGATGCTCATCGACTATGGGGCAGCCCCGACCGTGTCGGGGGCCCCATCGGGAGCCACACCGGCTCGCGATCTCGTGGTGACCAGTTCGGGTCGGTCGGGCTGGGTCCTCGACGCCAACGGCGGGCTACACGCGTTCGGTGGGGCACCACCGCGGAGCGGCGCTGTCGTTCCGGGCTCGGCGGTCGCACTGGAACTCGATGACGATGGTCGAGGCTACATCGTCATGACCTCCGGGCAGTTGGTCGCAGTGGGCGGGGCACCGAATGCCTCGCTGACGGCGCCGCTGCCGGGAACGGCCGTCGCCGTGGCCGTCCGCGGCGACGGCGCCTCTGGATGGGTACTCGATGCGGCCGGCAGCCTTCATCGGTTCGGCGACGCACCTGACTGGCAGCCATCGAGGAAGGTGACAGGGGCTCGAGCGGTGCTCGTCGGCGACAACGACCGTGGTGGTTGGGTGCTCGATTCCGAAGGTCGCCTCACCCCATTCGGTACCGAACGTCGGGTGCTCCCGGTGTCGACGACGGTCGGTGTTCCCACTGCGGTCGATGGCGCCCTGGTCGACTGGATACGAGACGATCGCTCCGATCTCGTCCGGTTCGCGACCGCTATCACCGAGCTCTTCCTCGGTGCACCGCCGACTCCGGACGAGGCCGATTGGATCGGGGTGCGGAGCGTATGGGAGAGCCGGTCTGCGGTCGCCGGAGACCTGGCCCGATCCGATGCCTGGGCCGGACGGATCATCGATCAGATGTACAACGATGTGTTGGGCAGGCCGGCCGATGCTGCCGGTCGGGCCTATTGGCTGGACCGCATTCGTCGGGGTCTGCGGACCCAGGACCTGGGAGCGAACTTCTATGCATCGCCCGAGTACGTGGCCAGTGGCGGCGATGCAGCCGGCTACGTCCGTCTTCTCTATCGGGCTCTCCTGGGTCGCGAAGCCGACAACGCCGGGTTGGCCTACTGGGTGGAGCAGCTGACCACCCGCGGTGCTCGCCCCGGTGACATCACCCTCGGCTTCTACCAGTCTCCCGAATCGCGCAACGGACGGGTCGCCGACCTGTACCAACGGGTGCTTCGTCGGGCACCCGAAGAGGCGGGACTGGCCTTCTGGTCGATGCAGTTGCAGCGAGTGGATGACATTGCACTGGCCATCGAATTGTCGTCCTCGGTCGAGTACTACACCTTGGTCACCTCCTAGGCCGCTGTCATGTCCTATTCTTTCGTGCTCATGTCGGTAAGAACCCGCCTCATCGCCTTGGCTCTGGTGCTCGTCGCTTCCGTGGTCGCGCCATCAGCGGTCCAGGCTCAGACCGATCGTGAATACGTCGAGGTCACGGGGCGAGGTTGGGGCCACGGCCGGGGACTGGGCCAGTACGGGGCCCAGGGATACGCCCAGGACGACGGCTGGACGTCGGCCCAGATCCTCGACCATTTCTACGGTGGCACGGTTGCGGGTCCGGCATCGGCGGGGCCCGTCGATCCGGCCGCGGTTCGGGTCGAGATCCGCAGCCAGCGGGGTGCGGGGATGCGGGTCAACGTGGCCAACGGCATTCTGGCCATCCGAGATCTCAACGGCGTCGATCTGGCGCTGATCTCGGCCGGCGTGACGGTGCGCTTGTCGGTCAATGGCGCCGGTGTACGACTCGAGACCGCGTCGTCGTGCGACGGACCCTTCAGCGAGGTCTTCGGCGGCGGGCCGGCAACGGTCGATGTGGTCGCCTTGAGCGGAGGCGGCGAAGACCCCAACAATCTGTTGCGGTTGTGTCATGAGGACGGGTCCAGCACGTGGTACGACGGTGCGCTCCGGTTCGTCAACAACGGTGGTGCGGCCCGCACGGTCAACGTGACGTCCATCGAGTCCTACCTGCGGGGCGTCCTACCGGCCGAGGTTCCCGCCAGTTGGCGGGCCGCGGCGTTGGAGGCTCAGGCCGTTGCGGCCCGGTCGTATGCGCTGGCCGGAGACACGCGTCAGGCTCCCTACGCCGACACGTGCGACACCACGTTGTGTCAGGTGTACCGCGGTCGTTTCCGGCAATCGGTCGCGTCGGGTTTCGTCAGTTCGACGACGCCCAGCACCGATCAGGCGGTTGCGGCAACGGCCGGACTGGTGCGCATCGTCAGCAACGGCGGCGCATCCGATGGACGCATCGCTCGCACCGAGTTCTCCTCCAGCACGGGAGGCCACACCGCAGGTGGGGCGTTCCCGGCGGTGGTCGACGAGGGCGACGATGTCGTCGGGAACCCGAACCATCGGTGGACGACGACGGTCGATCTGACCAGCTGGATCGCGGCTCGGGGGCTCGGGGATCTCCTCGGTATCGAGAGCGAGGGCAACGGCCTGGGTCCCGACGGGGGCCGCGTCGTGCGGGCAACCTTCGTGTTCGAAGAAGGCAGTTTGGTGCTGACGGGCAACGAGATCCGTCAGGCGTTCGGACTGAAGTCCGACTGGTTCTCCTTCGGGGCGCTTTCGTTCACCAGCGCGTCGGCCAACGATGCCTACGTCGTTGCCGCCTATCAGCTGTTCGTCCAGCGGGAACCGACGATCGAAGAGCGGGTGCTGTGGATCCGCAATCTGGATGGTGGAACCGACCGGAGCGCTCTGACCAAGCAGCTGGCGGCATCGGACGAATGGGCCGGCGTCATGATCGACGAGCTCTACCGGACGGTTCTGGGACGTCCGTCGGATGTCGCTGGTCGGTCGTACTGGCTGGATCGGATGGAACGAGGCCTACGGTTCGAATCGGTGGCTGCTCACTTCTACGGGGCTCCCGAGTACTTCACCGGGGCCGGCGGAACGACCGAGTCGTTCGTCGATGCGCTCTATGGCGACATTCTCGGGCGTCCCTCCGATGATGCCGGCCGGCAGTTCTGGGTCCAACGCATCGAGGCCGGCACACACTCCCGCGGTGCGGTGGCTGGCGGGTTCTATGCGTCCATCGAGTCGAGACGGGACCGGGTCGCAGGGCTGTATCAACAGGTGCTGGGGCGAGGACCGGACCAAGCCGGTCTCGACTACTGGTCCAATCGACTGTTGAGCGTCGACGACGTGCAACTGGCCGCTTCGTTGGCGGCATCACTCGAATTCTACGCTCGTTCCCAGTGAGCGAGCGTTACGACACCGCCCGCTCGACGGCATCGAGGAGTTCGGTCCGGCAACGATCCCAGGTGTAGGCGGCGGGGACGGCGCGGGCCCGTTCGATGAGGTTCATCGCCAGGCCTCGGTCGTTGACGATGCGGTCCACCCCTTCGGCGATGCCGGCCGGGGTCGGTGGTACCACCAGGCCGCCACCGGTGTCGCGGACCAGATCGACGAGTCCGCCCCCGTCGTCGCAGACCACCACGGGACGCTGCCACAACATGGCTTCGAGGGCGGTGAGGCCGTAGTCCTCTCGATAGGCGGGAGCGACCACCACCGAGGCGGCCCGATAGCAGTTGTCCCGGGTCTGGTCAGAGGCCCAACCGTGGAAGAGGACGTTCGAGCGGCTGGGCTCGTCCTTCGAGGTCGCGGAGGCCTTGGCCGAGGTCATCCACAGATCCTGCGGATCCAACGAGGTGGCCAGGGACGGGTCGTTGGCCAGGCGCTGGTCGAGGGCTTTCACGTGGCCGAGTCGGCCGCCTCCGCCGATGATCTCGACCGAACGCCCCCCGAGGAGGTGCGAGGCGGCGACGACGAGTTCGGTTCTCTTGGGCCACTCATGTCGGCTGACGGTCACCACGGGACCGCCAGCGGCCCAGGGCGGGATGTCGCCTCGGGGTTCGCTCAGAGCGGGGGCGTGAAGCAGCGAGATGTCGGCCGGCGCGACATCCCAGTACTCGGTCAGACGGGACGCGCATTCCTGCGATCCGGCCAACCAATGTCGAACCCCGCCCAGGTGAGCTCGATCCACCCGACGAACGATCTCACACGCCCGGTCGTGATGGACCGGATCCACCTCGTCGATGCGACCGTAGAGTTCGGCAAGATCGTAGAAGATCCGGGCCTGATGGTAGAAGAGCCCGAGCACCCGCGGATGATCCACCACGAAGGTTGGTGGTTGCGTACTGACGACCAGGTCGAAACGCGAAAGCTCGAGACGACGCACGTCTTCGGTCAACGCCAGGTACCGGAAGAACTCGGTGTGCTGCCGCCACTGCTGGTAACCGGCACGATGGCCCCAGATCGGACGGGGCGCGATCAGGGCCGGAAAGGGGACCTCCTCGACCAGATGACCGGCCTCTACGAGGTGATCGATCAGTCGTTCCAGCAGGCGCTCGAACCCTCCGGCCACGCCCCAGTTCGGCTTGACGATGCCGATTCTCATCAGTCCTGGCCGGTTTCCGACGCTCGGTCCAGTCGTCCACCGAGTTCGTCGATCCGAGCCCGGAGCTGTTCGTTGGCCACGGTCAGCCGATCGAGCTCCTGTGCCATCTGCTCGATGGCGGCCAAGGTCGCTTCGTTGTAGACGACCTGCTCGTTGGAGAGGGCGTGGCCGAGCCGTATCAGCAGCTTCTTGGGTGCACGGAAACGAGCGGTGTCGGGCAGGACCCGGCCGACGTGCCGGTTGGCGTTGGCCTGTTGGAGCCGTTCTCGGATGACAGGGTGCATGGTGGTGTCCGGAGTCGTGGGCGGTTCGTGGAGTGCCAGCTGCTCGAGTGCGTCCATGGCGGCCAGCACCGGATCGGTGTTCGGTACGGGAATCGTGGCCAGGATGGGGGCTCGCTCGCTCCGGCGTAGGTGCCGGCGGAACGGCGGCGGTTCGACGATGGTGGCGAGCAGTGCTTCGGCCCATCGTGTGCCGAGCACCGGCCAGTCGTAGCGTTGCTCGACCAGATTGCGGCCGATCGTTCGCGTGATGGCAGCCTCGGTCCGCGACTGGGCCATGATGCGGTCGAGCCCAAGCGACAGGCTGGCGGTGTCGGGTTCGGCCAGGACCACGTAGTCGGCCGGGTCGTCGAGACCACGAGCGCCGATGGCGGTGGCCAACACCGGGGTCCCGACGGCCAGATAGTCGAAGAGTTTCAGGTTGCTCCCGCCGCCCGAGACCATGGGGTTGAGGGCGACGTCAGCGGCGGCGAGAAGTGGCCACAGCAGGCCTTCGTCGAAGATCGGGATGAGGTGGACATTGCTCGACAGCGGGGAGTCGCCTTCGGCGAACTCGCTCGTGTGGCTGCCGGCCAGGACGAACAGCCAATCCGGCCGGGCCTCGGCCAGCTCCAGGATGAGTCGAGCAGCGGCGATGTTGGGCGGATGCCACGAGCCGATGAAGACGGCCAGGGGGCGGGGATCATCGGGTTGGACACGAGCCAGGGCCAGGACTTCGGCCCGGGCCGGTGGCCGATCGTCGTCGGAACGCATCGGCAGGGCCGCGGTGTCGACTCCGTTGGGAACGACGATTCCGGGGACGTCGGATGGGTGGTGACCGTCGATGCTCGATCCCAGGGAGGCGATGTCGGCCAGGTCGGCATCGGTGCAGGCCACGAGGAGAGCGGCCCGTTCGGTCGCCGCCGTCTCGGCTCCGACGCCGAGGGCCAGCAGCCAGGCTCCGGCTTCGTCATCGGGTAGGAGGTCGGCTTTCATCCGGAACTCGGCGTTCTGTGAGTCGTGGACGATGGGAATCGTGATGTCGGCCGGGAGCGCCGTGGCCAGGAATGGTTGAGACAACACGATCAGGTCGCTTTGGTCGATCTGGGCACGCAGTTCTCGACCGAACGATGGCGTCGCCGGGGCCAGGACACCAGCCGTGAGGTCGTCCACCGGCATGGCCACCACGTCGTAGATGGCCTCCTCGGCCTCGCGGGCGGCCCCTGACCGTGCGATCTCGATCTGTACCAGGCCCGGGCCGATGCGTCGTCTTCGGTCGGTGGTGGTGCGAGCCGACAGGACCAGCACGGTGACGTCGGCCCGCTCGCTCAGCGAACGGTCGAGTTGGAAGATGCGGCGCTGCCCGCCACCGACGGCGGGGGCGACCGGGTAGGTGCTGAGAACCAGTACTCGGGGCCGTGGGTCGGTGTTGACGACATCCTCGATGACGTCGACCAAGGTGTCCCAGTTGACCTGGGCCGCCGCTCGTCTGGCGTTGAGTCCGAGGTGCCAGCGGGTGGAGATCGACGAGGCAACATGGGCCATGCCCCAGGCCAACCGTCGAGGGTCCGGTTCCATGATCAGCCCGCTCACGCCGTGCTCGATCAGTTCGATGGCGCCACCGGCGTCGCTGGTCGAGATGACCGGCGTTCCGGCTCGCATGGCTTCGAGCGAGACGTAGCCGAAGTCCTCGGCCAAGGGAACAAACACCACCGCCGTGGCTCGGGCATACCAGGACGCGAGCTCGTCGTCGGGCAACGAACCGAGGAACGAGATCCGATCATCGGTCCCGGCCAGTTGTTCCAGGCGGTCGCGATCGGGACCTTCGCCGATGATGGCCAAGCGGGCGTACGGGTCGTGCAGGTGCTCGCGGAACGCCTCGATCACCAGATCGATTCGTTTCGGCCGATCCAACCGACTGACCGAAACGAACAGCGCCCCCGGGTCGGAGGTCACGTCGGCCACGGGAAGGTCGGTCTCGGGGTGGGCGACCAGGATCGGTTGGTTCGAGGGCAGGTAGGCAGGGCGACCGGCCACTTCCTCGGAGATGGCGGCGAAGCTGCTGACCTTGGCGAAGGCCCCGGAGTCGAGGCGCTGGACGATGGCCTGGGTCAGGGGACCGGGCAGTGCGCACAGCGGATGCTCGACCCCGAGTTCGTCGAGGAGTCGGCGACCCAGGGCCAGTAGCGCAGAGGCATCGAGACAGGCGTCGAGACGGGATCTGAGCACGGGCCCGTCCTCGTGGTCATCCAGCGAGGGAAGCGTCGTGGGGTACGTGTCGTACAGACCTCGAAGGGGATGGAGGAGGTAGACCACGTGGTGAGGGTGACGCACCATCCAGGCCGGGTACTTGCCCGTGATGACCAGATCGAAATGGGTGACATCGAGCTCGAGAAAGCTCTGGTACGCGTCCAGGAGATCGGTCAGGGAGCTCTCGTGAACGGCAATGGTGACCAACTCGACGTCGTGCCCCCGCCGGCGCAACCGTCGGGCCAGGGCGGCCCAGAGACGTTCGGCTCCACCGACCACTCCGGCGGGGGAGACGGGAGCAACAATGCCGATCTTCATGGTCGGAACTCGTGGTCCGCCTGCTCGGCTCCCCGTTCGATGGCTCGGGAGACGAGGTGATCGAAGTACGCGGCGTCGGAGCGAAATCGTCGTCGCTCCAGCGAGCGTCGGAGGCGGTTCCGTCGTTCGGTCGATGCCTGCTCCTGCACCCAGTCCATACCGGCGACGCGCCTGGTCATCAGCTGGTGGCGAGCTTGGGTGGCGCGCACGACGGCGGCACGGGCGAGGGCGGACACGGAGGCGAACTCTATTCCGTCCTGCGGCTCGAGCGCGTGAGCCCGCCGGTGGCTCTACCATCGCCGCGATGGACAGCGCGCCCGAGGACGGGGGATCGGAACCGGAATCGGCCGGACCCGGTTCGGAACCCGGATGGGAAATGGCCGAACGGCGGGCGGCAGCAGCCGAGGCCGAACTGCTGGTGGTTCGCAACGAGTTGTGGGCGGCTCAGCAGGCTCAGCGAGAGTGGGACAATCTCCTGGACCGGCTCGAACACGAGCGCTCGGCCGAGCGGGCCCGGGCGGAGGCGGTCGCCGACGAACTCGCGGCGATCACGTCGTCGCGAACCTGGCGGCTGGCCTGCCTCGTACTCAGCCCCTACCGGAGGCTTCGAGCTCGCTGATCACCGCGGCCAATGAGGCTCGCCACGGTGGCAGCCGATGGCCGAGGGTCTCGGCCAACCGGTCGGTTGCGAGTCGACTGTTGGCCGGTCGTCGGGCCCGGGTGGGGTACTCGGCGGTGGTCAGAGGATTGCAGCTGCCGCTGAATCCAGCGGACGACAGTTCGAAGATCGTGGTGGCGAATCGATGCCAGGAGGTGTCGTCGGGAGCCGCGACATGGAACAGCCGATGTTCGAGCCCGCCACTTCGTTCGATCGTGACCAATTCGACGATGGCGTGAGCGATGTCGGCTGCCGAGGTCGGGCATCCCCACTGGTCGGCAACGACCCCCAGCTCATCGCGTTCGGCGCCCAGTCGGAGCATCGTGGTGACGAAGTTGGATCCGAGGGCCCCGTAGACCCAGGCCGTGCGCAACACCAGGGATCGTCGGGCTGCCAGCGCCTCTTTCTCGCCATCGGCCTTCGTGGCCCCGTAGACCCCGAGGGGGGCGATGGGATCGTCCTCGACATACCACCCTTCCTTGGATCCGTCGAAGACATAGTCGGTCGAGACATGGATCAGCAGTGCATCGGATGCGTCGGCGGCCGTCGCCAGGTTCCCGACCGCGGTGGCGTTCACCGATCGAGCACGGTCGGGTTCGTCCTCGGCCAAGTCGACCTTGGTGTAGGCCGCGGCGTTGACGATGACGTCGGGTCCGATCTCCTCGAACCTGGCTCGCACCACGTCGGCTCGGGTGATGTCCAGCTCCGAGGACGACCAGCCGACCAGTTCGGTTCCTCGCGGCCAGCGGGCCCGCATCAGTTCTCGGCCCAGCTGACCGTTGGCACCGGTGACGACGACCTTCATGATCCGGTGACGCCCAACCGTTGCCCCTCGTAGCGCTCGCCGAGCAGCGGCTGCCACCACCACTCGTTCTCCAGGTACCACCGGACGGTCCGAGCCAGCCCGTCCTCGAAGGTCAGGGAGGGGATCCAGCCGAGCTCGGTGGAGGCCTTCGAGGCATCGATGGCGTAGCGGAGATCGTGACCCGGTCGATCGGTGACGAACTGGATGAGTTCACGTCGAGGGCTCGCTCCGGGACCGGCCTCGTGGTCGAGGAGGTCGCAGATCGCTTGGACCACGTCGAGGTTGGTCCGTTCGGCATTGCCACCAATGGCATACGTCTGACCCGGTCGGCCTGCTTCGAAGGCCCGGACGATGGCGCGGGCGTGGTCCTCGACGAAGAGCCAGTCCCGCACGTTGTCGCCTGCGCCGTAGACGGGAAGCGGCTGATGGCGAAGCGCTTTGACGATCATCAGCGGGATGAGCTTCTCGGGGAAGTGGAACGGTCCGTAGTTGTTCGAACAGTTCGTGATGATCGTCGACAGTCCGAACGTCTCGTGCCAGGCCCGAACCAGATGGTCCGAGGCGGCCTTCGATGCCGAGTAGGGGGAGGTGGGGGCGTAGGGGGAGTTCTCGTCGAACGGCGCATCGGTCGCGCTGAGCGTTCCGAAGACCTCGTCGGTGGATACGTGGAGGAAGCGGAGTCCGTCGCCCCTTCCGCTGCGGTCGGCATGGTGGCGGGCGGCCTGCAACAGCTCGTAGGTGCCGACCACGTTCGTCATGATGAACTCCCGTGGTCCATCGATCGACCGGTCGACGTGTGACTCCGCGGCGAGGTGGATGAATCCATCGGGGTCGAACTCCTCGATGGCGACCCGGACGGCCTCGGCGTCGACGATGTCGACCGCGACGTGCCGGTAACGGGGATCGGCGGCGACCGAAGCGACCGATCCTTCGGTCGCGGCGTACGTGATCTTGTCGACGTTGAGCACCTCGTGGTCGGTGTTCGTGATCAGGTGGCGTACGACCGCCGATCCAATGAAGCCCAGGCCACCCGTGACGACAACTCTCATGACCGCTCCTGCTCATCGTGCTGATGCTCATCGGCGGGCTCGACGGCGTTGAGCGCGGCCTCGATCTCGGCCAGGATCTCGGCGAAGCTCGGGGCGTCGGCGTCCTTGTCCGACAGGGTCATGGCGCCGGTGTCGACCGTCCAATCGATCCCGAGGGCAGGATCGGACCACAGGATCGACCGTTCGGCCTCGGGAGCCCAGGGGGCATCGACCTTGTAGAAGACTTCGGTGTCGTCGTCGAGCGTGCAGAAGGCGTGACCGAAGCCCCGCGGAATCCAGACCTGATTGCGAGCCTCGGCCGAGACTTCGATGGCGACAGAGTGGCCCAGGGTGGGGGAATCAGGCCG
>ERZ888423.3085-NODE-3085-length-11413-cov-11.520778_pt1 | contig 11413 bp, 17 predicted proteins | sample MGYA00520523_ERZ888423 | MGnify/ENA primary metagenome ERZ888423 (study PRJEB32303, sample SAMEA104408611) | aquatic metagenome | biome: Brackish water; feature: Pelagic; material: water | place: Baltic Sea | collected 2014-06-08T10:24:00 | depth 30,27 m ...
AGAAGTCTTGAGGGAATGCCGTAGGACCCGGGTTCGATTCCCGGCAGCTCCACCAGGGACAGGCCAGGGCCTAAAAACCCTGGCCTGTTTTGTGTCTTGTCAACATTCCCGTCAACATCCAGGCTCCAACGGGAACATTCCCAGCGTCTTGCCGCGGTGGAGACTGGACTGGCCGAGTTCCTTGCGGAGACGCGGGTTGGGCTCGCCGACACAAACTTGCGGGCGCGGTCCCTTGAAAAAGTGGCGTGTCCCTGATATTGAGTCCACCCGGCTTTAGAGCCAGGTTGTTGTTGTCCGGATTCAGTTGATCTCGCAGGCCACGGGGTATCGGGTGTGGCTGCATCGGTCAGCGTACTCGGCCGGTGTTCGGTAGCCCAGAGCCGAATGCCGGTGTCTGTGGTTGTGCTCGTCTTTGAAGTCTCCGATGACCACTCGGGCCTCGAACAGGGTGTTCCAGTGGTTGGGTTCTCGGTAAACCCCACGCGCGCGATGACCTGCCGCACGCCGGATCCTCAACCGTCGTCAACATGAGGCGATTGTCGTCAGGAACCGTCGGCACGGGCCGAAGCGCTCGACTACCATCAACCCGGGCACCCTCACACCGAGGAGGCACTCAAGTAACAGAACCTCCGGACACGCCCGGGTCGATCAAAGTTTGGAGAAGTGGCATTTCTGATAACAGTTCCGCCCCTGGAGTCATGAACGATCTCTCAATGGCCCTCGTCATGTTTGACGGCGCGGAAGAGCAAGACGTCGTGGGCCCGTACGAAATGTTCTGGTGGATGACTGCGTTCCAAGAATTGCCCACCGATAGACCCATCGAGGAATCCGATTTCAGCTACACGTTCAACCTCAAGGATGGCACGACTCCGAATGTCTTCACTGTCGCGCCGACCACTGATCCGATTGTCATGTCCTCGGGCATGAAATTTATCGCTGACTTCAGCTATGAAACCGCTCCGCCGGCAAACGTGGTTGTAGTTCCGGGTGGTCATGGCGCGCGAAACATCCCAGCGTTGGAGGCGAACGGAACCCTCGACTACATCAAGGGAATTGCCAATGCCGAGACATGCAAGTACGTGATGTCTGTATGCACCGGTGCGTTCGTCCTCGGCGCAGCGGGCTTGCTGGACGACAAGCATTGCTTGGTGTATTCGAATCAATTCGAACGATTCGAAAGAGAGGTACCCGCAGCGAAGCTTGTCAGAGACGGCTCTCTCAGTTTCGTCCAGGACGGCAGAGTTTTCACTAGCAACGGCCCGTGCTCAGGCCTGGCGACCTCGCTGCGCTTGGTGGAGGTACATTGCGGCACAGGCTATAAGAACAATCTGCGGGAGCTACTCGCATACCTGACGCCACCAGTAAAGGGTGCCGTCTCCGAAAACGGCACTCTGACCGAAGCCACCGTCTAATTCCTTATCGACCGCATCAGTTCGATCATCCCCTGCACTCGCTCAGTAGGCGTACTGACCTCTCCATGATCGACCACCTGCTCGTTCGGGGGAAATGGGCTGGCGGGGTAGTGGGTGTGGCTGCATCGGGCAGCGTACTCGGCGGGTGTTCGGTAGCCCAGAGCCGAATGCCGGTGTCTGTGGTTGTGCTCGTCTTTGAAGTCGCCGATGACCACTCGGGCCTCGAACAGGGTGTTCCAGTGGTTGCGGTTGAGGCATTCCTTGCGTAGCCGGTTGTTGAACGATTCGATGTAGCCGTTGTTCCACGGCGTGCCCGGCGGAATGTAGGACAATCCGACCTTGCCCTGGCAGAACTGTTGCAGTGCTTGGGAGACCAATTCTGGACCGTTGTCCATCCGGAGCACCTTCGGTGGGCCGCCGGCCACCGCGAACACCTTCTCGAGTTCGGGGACGAGTCGCTCAGCGGTGATGGAGCGCTCGACGAGGTGCAGCAGCGATTCCCGGGTGTGTTCATCGACCATCGACGCGATCTTGATCGCCTTGCCGTCGGTGGTGGAGTCGAACTGGAAGTCAATCGCCCACACCACCTTCGGGGCGTCGGCGACAACCTGGGGCACCGAGGACATTCCGGGCCGTTTACGCGGGCTGTGGACACGGCGCTGCAGGCCTTCCTCGCGCCACAACCGGTGCACCTTCTTCACGTTGACTCTCTGGCCCTCATCGTGGCGTAGCGCCGCCCAGGCCCGCCGGAACCCGTGGCATGGGTGCTTGGAGGCATAGGTGCGCAACCAGGCCCGCATGTCCACGTCAGGGTCGGTGGGCCTCTGGGCTTGGGGCAGACGTCGGTGGGTGGAGCGAGAAAGCCCGACCGCCTTGCAGGCCAACCGTTCCGACATGCTCAATGTCTCTTTGAGCATGTCCACGGCGCGGCGCTTGGCGGCCGGGCTCAGATTTTTCCCCTCGCTACCTCCCGCAGCGCGTCCTTGACGAGCTCGGCCTCGGCCAACAACCGCTTCAAGCGGGCGTTCTGCTCACGCAACTCCTTGAGCTCCTTGGCCGCATCCGCGTCCATCCCGCCGTAGGCGCGCCGCCAGTTATACAAGGTTGCCGTCGACACCCCCAGCTCGGCGGCGACGTCCTCGCCCATCTTGCCTTCGGCAGCCAACTCATCAGCACGGCGCAGCTTGCGCACAATGTCCTCCGCGGAATGCCGCTTCCGACCAGCCATATGTTTCATCGTCCCTTCCAACCCGATATCGGGTCACAGGACTCTAAAACTGGTTGGGCTCATTCAGTGGGAGCACGCCAAAAGGACAAGCCGAGATCAAAGACCTGCTCATCCGCGCGCTCGAGCGCTGAAGGTGCCACGGCGGGCGGTGCAGCCGGTCGACCACGATGGGCTGCAAGGCCTTCGCCAACTACGGCTTCTGAGTCCACCGGCGAGATTTCACGCAGGGAGCCCCCTCGGGAAGCCAAGGGCAGGTCACCGACGACCTGTCGGTACAGTTCCGGCGCGCTCACCCCGCGCGCATCGGCGATGCGTTTGAGCCCGACCACCGTTGCAGTGGTGACATGAAACTGCACAGCGAACTGAACGCAGGAACCATCCTCGGGCGGCAGCCCTGGCCCCAAGATGACGGGACCGTCGATGGTGTACTCGCCAGCCTCGCCAGCCTCGACATCCCGGCTAGTCCGAGCGACCTCGTTACGACGTAGTGGGCTGTCGGTGCAGCTATCCGGCTCCCGGCACTCGTCGTCGCTGAGATGGCCCATTCCGAAAACGCTAGACTCCGGAGAATTCCGAGGCCACCATGTACCGGACCTGGCTGCAAGAGACCGAGGCCCAACGAAACACCCTCACGAACCAACTGGATGCTCTGCGCCGCGCCCAGGCCGACAGCATTACGAAGGCCCTCAGCCTCAAACGTACCGCCCGAATCGGTGGACGAGAGGCGAAAGCGCAGCTGCTCTGAGCGACTAGTGCGCACAGGCCGCCTTCGTGATTGCTACTTGGCGTCAGGGAGGTCTTGGTCGAAGTGGGCAATCCGTGTCTAGAGCCAGCAGTGCCAGCTGACTCAAGGGGTTCAGCATGCGACATGCGAACCGTTCGATATTGGTGTTGCTGCTCGCATTGATCAGCGCAATGACGTTGGCCGTGTCGTCGACGACGGTGTCAGACGTGCGGCTGACCGCCAACGCGGTTATCACGATGCGCGGGACGGGCGCGGGAACCCCGAGTGTGCCTTTCACGACCGGGATCATGGACAACTTCATTCGCCCGACACACCCAGAACTGGCCGCTTTTCCCGTATCTGACGTCAGGCGGCTCTACACGCCGGAAGATGCGTGGCCGCTGACAGGCCTTTTGACCGCGAAGTTCAATCAATTGGTGCGCATCGGTGTCGACATCTTGACCTCGACGGTAGCCACGACCACGTCACCGTCCGACCACGTCGTCATCTCCGGCATTTCGCAGAGTGCGGTGATCTCCACCGAATACAAACGCGCGCTTGCCAAGCTCTATCCCGGCACCGCCCCCCTCCCTGGCGCTCCGGATATCTCGTTCGTGTTGGCGGGCAACCTCAACCGGCCCAACGGCGGCCTCCTGATGCGATTCAGGGGCTTATACATTCCCATCGTCGACTTCTCGTTCAACGGCGCAACGCCGACCGACACTCGATTCCCCACCGCCGACATCGCTCAGCAATACGACGGATTCGCCGATTTTCCTAACTATCCGATCAATCTCATCGCCGGTCTGAATGCGTTGATGGGGATCGTGTACCTGCACCCGAAATATGCCGACCCCGCCAACACCATCGCGGGTCATCCCGAATATGAGCAGGGCCCGGTAGTGGGTGACACCACCTACTACCTCATTCCGACCAAGAATCTGCCGCTTCTGGACCCCATCCGCAATGTGGCGGCGCTGCAGCAATTGGTCGCCCTGATCGAACCCGCGCTGAAGGTTATCGTCGACGCCGGCTACAACCGCAACATAAGTCCGGGGACACCCACCCGTGCGCAGCTGTTTCCGCGCATCAACCTGGCGACCTTCGCCAATGACCTCGTCAACGCCGTCGAACAGGGCATCACCGACGTGCAAAATCTCCCGCCGTCGGTCGCGGCAACATCATCCACAGCTATCGCGAGCCGCACCGGCGGCCAAGATCTCGGCAGCAGCGGGGCGGAAAGCCAGGGCCAACAGCACAATTCACCCTGCCAGTGCGGCGTCGGCGGTGCGGCCTCATTCGCATCCGGCTCGGCCGAAGCCGAGCAGGGCGCGGGCATCGGCGTCACCGGGCGCCTAGAATTTAGCCTATCGGCCACCTGGGCCAAGGGTCGATCGATTACTCAGTGATCTCGCGACGACCGTGACGCGTAGCGCGTCCTAGACCGGGCTAGGCCAAATCTAGGCCCGGGCTGGTGGTCACCATGCTGCTGAGAAACCCGCTGTCGGGTTTGTCCAGCGCCCCTGAAATGCTGCCAACCGGCCGCTGTGACCGCCACCGTCGCGCTCGCGGCAGGCGCGTTCCTACTGAGCTTCGTCGCGCTGCGTGACCTGGCGGTACTGGCCGGGATCACACCCACCCTCGCGCCTGTCCTGCCGCTGGTGATTGATCTGGCCGTCGCGGTGGCCACCATCGCCCTGGTCGCGGTCGTGAAACCTACGCGACGATCCCGTAGCGCGACTCCCGCCGCGACTACGACCGCGCCGGGTACCGCGAGTCCTGCGGTATCAAGCGCGACCCCAGCCCGCGCCTTACCGGCTCGCCGTGACGATTCAGCCGCGACCGCCCCCTCCTGCGACGGGGCTGAGCAGACCGCCCGGCTGGCCGCCGAACTGGTCGCCGCGAAGCTCATCCGCCAGCTGGTTGAGACCGTCCAGGCCATCCTGATCGCCACGGCAACGGGGACCCGCTGAACCGGATCGCCGCCGCCGTCGGGGTACACCACAGCGCGGTGAAGCGGGTCCTGGATGGTGCCGAGGGGCAGCGTCCACTTCTTTTGTCGGCCTGACCCCTGCCCGCAAGATCGGCCTAGGGTTGTCCGCGCTAGAACCTGCCTACGGCCCGGTAGTCGTTGCAGGAGGCGATGCCATCATTCCCGCTTGACCACCTGCACACAACCAAAACCGACCACCCGGCCACCAGGCAAATCAGCCAACCCAGCCCATCAGTGGATCGAGGCTTAGGTAGGCACCGCGCGGTCATGACTCCTGAGTATTCCCGGAAAGCGCCTCAGCGCCCTCCATGCTTAGTTAATGCCGATCGGCGATCCAAGGCGATCCAGACCCTCCTCGGTGACCACCAGGACAGCGTGGTCAGCCGCGAGCACCTGCTGGCCGCCGCCGACGCCGCGCACGCCGCCGGCGAGGACACCTTCACCTACGGGGTGCTTTACGAGCGTGAGGCCGAGGTGGCGTCGTACTGCGAACACCAACTCATGGACATCGAGCCGGGGGTATTCTCCTGCGATGCCCGCCAAATTGACCCGCACCACCGCCGCTGCCGTCGGCCTGGCCATCGCCGCGACGCTCGTCACGAGTTGCTCCCAGACCAAGGAAGCCACCAAGGACATAGCCTCAAGCGCTTCGAGCGCGGTCTCGCCGGCCACCAGTGCGGCCAGCAGCGCCGCCAGTGCCACGACCAGCAGCGAGAATTTCGCCGCCGGGACGACGACGCTGTACTACCCGCAGCAGCAGGAGGCGATGTTCTCGATCGAGGCGCCGTCCAACTGGACGGTGGGCAAGATCGACGAGGTCGGAGATTTCGGCTCGCTGGAAAGCCCGAACGGGGCGATTCTGCAGTTCCGCGCCCAGAATTACGACACCGAGGATGCGGCGTTGAAGGAGATCGAGTCGATCGTCGATTCGACCACGACATTCCTCGAGGACAACTACACCGAGATCAACCTCGACGATCCACTGGATGTGACTGCCGGCGGCCAGCCGGGGACCGAGCTCGCGGGCACCGGTAAGGACGAGGACGGCAATCCGGTGAAGTTCCTGTCCGCCATCATCGTGCTCGGCCCCCAGTCGCTCGCCGAAATCTGGGCCGCGGTCTTCCCCGAGGGCAACAGCGACCTCGAGGCCGCCACCGCGGTCCTAGACTCGTTCAAGCCTGCGACGCCTCAATAGGACCAGCTGTGGGGCCTTGCCATCTGGGCACACCGTCGCCGGGCACCTCAATCGGCCTACCCGCAGGCTCGCAACGGTCGGCTGGAACGCCTCGATCTACCGCGCCGACGCCGACGGCTACCCCGATAACGCCATGGCCAGCGCCCACCACGAGACCGCGATCGTCGCCGAACTCCCCGGCCTGATCGGGCTCGCGCTGCGATCGGTTCAGTTGGCCGTCTGCGAGGGCCTCCATCGCCTCGGTGGATTTTCCGGCCGTCTCAGCGGCCACCACGACCGCCTTCTTGGTGGAGATCAGTTTGGCGACCTTGGCCACCGACACCCCGGCGTCGAGCATGGTCTGGATGCCGCGTGCGCGTTGCGCGTCGGTCAGATGTGATGGCACATAGTCTGCTCTGGGGGCAATGCCTGGGCGCACCCGACGACGTCGCCCGCGCCGCCACGGCCGCCGACAATTTCCGCGAAATCGAGGAATACCTTGCCGGGCTGTCCGTCGGCCGCCCCCCTGGCCGCGAACAACCCGACGACATCGCCCACCGAGAAGCCGCCGCGCACCTTTCTGCACCTGCCTGACCCGGCCCCCCGGGGACGCAGATTCCCCACCCCTGTGAAGCGTGCCTTTCCCCGTCACCGGGGTGAGTTACCAGCGGCACCCCGTCCAAAATGGGTACACCTCGATCGCCTTCGGTGACCGCCTCGACGGCCTCGTCGTTGGCCAGCATCGTTATGACCACATCACGCGCGACACTAGACCCGAAGAACGAGATTAAGGAGCCGCATCGTGGCCTCGATCAGCATCGCCGACCTGGCAGGAGTCGTGTACTCCTCGGGTAAGGCGTTCGACGGCTTAGCGACCGGCCGTCTGGACACCGAGAACTTTCTTCGCTCGGGGAGCCTCGACGGGATCACCTCGCGCTCGGACCTGCCGCTATTGGAAGACCTTCGCGATGCTGCGCAGCGGATCGTCGACCACCTCGGCCCGGTCGACGTGGACTTCGTGTGCGAGATCAACCGGGCGATCAGCCGCAGCGGCGCACTGCACCCCGGGCAGCTGCGCGGCGCCGACCAGCAGATCGGCGTCTCGACGGGCTACGGGAGGCACACGCCGGCGGCGCTCACCGAAGACGGCTGCAGCAGCTCATCGACACCGCACTGAGCAGTGCTGACGCGCGGGAGAACGCCCTGGCCGACTCGTTCAACAAGCTGCTCGCGGTCGCCTACGTTCGCGGCCAGCACGACGGTGTGAAGGATCTGCTGCGCAAGCAGGGTCTCGTCGACCTTTGACGTCCCCCCGCCCTGAAGGACGGGGGATTCCAGGTTGCTTACGCAGCCTGTTGGTCGCAGCAGCTGTCGCTGCTGTCCGTAGACCGCCCGGCAAGCAGTGAGTCCACCGAAGGCGAGCTCGTTGATGTTAGGTTCCGGGCATCCATCGACCATTACGAGGGATCAATCAATTCCGAGGCTGGCGACCAGTAGCATTCGTTACGCACCCGTTGTTGGCGGAGACAGGTCGAACACAACACGTGCGCCATTGGGATCGTGGCCTTCCGGATGCCGGCGATGGAAGGGACTTACGTGTGCGAACCCTTTCTGCACTACCCCCCTGGCTGATTATCGCCATCGGATTCGTGCTTTTCGCCGCTGTCAGCGCCGGTTGCCGGTTTGCCCTCAACAGGGGGGCTTCGCCGGAACGAAGTGCTCATTTAGAAGAATACGCCGGCAAGCTGCTCGGTGTGTTTGGGGCGACTTTTGCTTTCCTAGTCGGATTTAGTATCACGATCACCTGGTCGGCGGTGAGCGCTGGTCAGGACGCTGTCGACCTCCAGGCATCCTCAGCACAGCAACTTTCCTGGGCAGCGAGTGCGATCCCGGACCAAGCCGGCGCCGACGAGGTCAACGACAATCTACGCGAATACTTGAACACAGTCGTGAACAAGGATGGACCAGCGCTTGCGGAGGGAATCGTCAGTGGGCTGCCCTCTGCTGAAACATTCGACAAGCTGCAGAACAGCGTGCACCGCGTGGCATCCGCGGGGAACGCTGACCCGGCGGCGAGCGGAATGGTGTCGGCTGCTGCATCGTTAACCGCCGCCCAAAGTAAGGTAACCGCGGTAGCGCAGCGATCGCTTCCGGCAATCCTGGTTGCGCTCATCCTCTTGTCCGGGTTACTGCTGGCGGCCACGGTAGGCATGTCTGCCCTGACGGTGGAACGGCCCCACCTCATGTATGCCTGGGCGTTCCTCGCTGCAGTGTCTCTCGCTGTGGTGCTGATGATCGACTTCCCCTTCGGGGGTGGAATCGGGGTTAACCTCGGACCGCTCAGTGTTGCTGCCGGCTCCATTTAGCCGCTGAAAGCCTCTTCGCGCGCACGAGGTCACCACCGCCTGCAGAAGCTCGAAGCCGAAGTCGTGCAAGTACGGAACCAACTAGGGGACCTCCCTGCCGAGGAGTGAGCGCCTACAGCCCAGCGCGATGGCGGGGCCGATTGCTCTGTGCTTTATGGGCGCTGCGTTTCGATTACCTCGCGCAGGTCAGGGATATGACCCGCACCGAACTGGTTGCCGAGCGGCGTCAGCTGACCAGCACCGACGGAAACCACGCCGAGCGGCTCGCGATCCTCCGCAGCGCGGCGAGCGGATCGACGAGGGCATCCGGCAGTTGCCCGACGGCCGATGGCAGGCGCGGCCCACCTTGGGAACCGACCCGGTCACCGGCCGCCAGGTCCGCGCGGTCAAAACCTTCCCCACCAAGCGGGAGGCGAAGAACTGGGTCAAGGATCAGCACAACCAGTGGGACTGGGCCGCGTGGGCACCGCGCACGCACCTGACGTTGGACGAGGTCGCCGACCACTGGCTGCGGCTGCGGGAGGCGGAGGTCGGGGTGAACACGCTGCGGGCCGACCGCGACTCGCTGGCCTACGCCCGCCGGGCGTTCGGTGCCGGTGCCGGTGCAGAAGATCGACATCAATCCCGAGCGCGCCGCCCGGCTCGGTTCGCGACTGATCGTCAGCCAGGCCAGCTCAGTTGACCCGACGCGGGGCGGCCCGCGAACAGCCCGCCGTCGATGCCGATGACTGCGCCGTTGATAAAGGCGGCGTGATCAGAGACCAGAAACAAGATCAGATCTGTGATCTCGGAAATATTTCCGAACCGTTTGGCAGGGATCTGGTCGGTCTTGGCCGCGCTCACTTCCGAGTCGCTCCACAGCCGCCGGCCCATATCGGACATGAAGACCGTGGGACAGATCGCGTTGGCGGTCACCTGATGGGGTCCCAGTTCGACGGCCAGGCTGAGGGTCAGCATCTGGAGGGCAGCTTTGGATGCCGAGTAGGCGCACGAGCCGTGCTGGGGCCGGCGACCGGAGTGGGATGACACGTTGACGATGCGCCCAGACCTACTTTTCACCAGGCCGCCGGCGAGTCCCTGGCAGATGAGGAACGGCGCGTCGACGTTGACGGCGAATGTCTGCCGCCACTGTGCGGGATCGATCCCGCCGACTGGTTGAGTGAAGGCAACTCCCGCGCAGTTGATCACGATGTGCCAGGTGTCGGAGAGGGCCAAGGCCCGGTCGACCACGGACTGCGCCCCGGTAGGGTCGGCGAGATCGGCCGTGATCACCGACATTGAGGCCGCGCCCTCGGGCACGGCGGAACAAGTGTCGGACAGCGCACCGATGTCGCGTCCGACCACCGTGACCAGCGCGCCTGCGTCGGCCAGCACATGGGCCACCCGGCGCCCCAGACCGCGGGAGCCACCCGTCACTAGGGCGCGTCTTCCCGACAGTGAGATACCTTTTGCCAAAACGTCCATCGTCTCAGTCTGCTCGGCCCGCTGGCTTACTCGCCGATGGCTACTGTTCGGCGCACTGGTAGGCGGTGACGTTGTCCACCTGCCGGGCACCGGCGTTGCCGCACGGTCCCGAACACGGGCCGGGCACTGCCCGCGCTGAAAAGTTTCGCGGAGTCCGGTGATGATGTCACCCGTGCCCGCCGAAACAGTCCCCGAGTTTCGGTGCCGCGACGGCAGCGAAATCGTTATCGGCACTGCTGACGTGGAGCGGAAGCCGATTCATGATCCTCGGTATGGGGGATACGCCGTCGCCGGGTCGGCTTGCGCGGGAGGTGATGGCGGGCATCGAGGCCTCCGGAGTGGCAACCGGCAAGCGACCGCTGACCGTGTTGGTGGGAGTCAGGGCACCACCACGACCGGGCGGTGGCTGTGGTGCAAGGTATGCATCGCCACGCTCCGCGCCCTGGCCGAACACGGTCATGGCTGATGGCGGCCTCGGGATGCGGGGCTGCCGGCGGCGGCACGTCTGTTTGGTCATCGACCGATATCGCGACGAGACGCCGGTCTCCGAACAACCCGGCGGCTGCCTCGATCGCCGACTCCGGCGGTAGGCATAGACCCTGGCGATCGCCGTCTGAATGTCGGTCAGCCGATCCTGCGCCGATCTGCTCACAACGCGATGGCCTGGTTTCGGGCAGATTGTGAAACGCCGTCTTTGAGAAGGTCTTCGCATGCGACGTCGACTGGCATCTTGAGTAACGTTTCCAGCTCTAATCGGATGCCCGAAAGTCGGGACAGTCGACTGCCGGACCCCTCGGCGGCGAGGTCTAGCAGGAGGTCGACATCACTGTCAGGCCCTGCGTTACCTTGCGCGATCGACCCGAACAACCGGGGATCGCTTGCACCGTAGCGTGCCAGCACATCGCATATCGCCTCCCGGTGCTCGCGCAGCCGGTTCAATGCCAGGTCACTGGCAGCACTGGTCATTCCCAAGCTTCTACGTACGTTCCCGGACAATTCGGCTGTGCTGGTTTCCGCCGGTTAGGAGGCTAGGCGTCTTGCATATCAGTTGA
>ERZ888423.3087-NODE-3087-length-11403-cov-6.493038_pt1 | contig 11403 bp, 15 predicted proteins | sample MGYA00520523_ERZ888423 | MGnify/ENA primary metagenome ERZ888423 (study PRJEB32303, sample SAMEA104408611) | aquatic metagenome | biome: Brackish water; feature: Pelagic; material: water | place: Baltic Sea | collected 2014-06-08T10:24:00 | depth 30,27 m ...
TCATAACACCGAACATGCCGATGATGAACGATCAATCGTGATTCATAGTGTCGGTATGCAATGGGCATCACGTCTTGAACGTTTGAAGACCGCTTTAACATTATGGCTTGAGGACTAGGGCCATGCTCACACTCGGAATTGAAACGGCTACCGAACGCGTGAGTGTCGCGCTTGGTGATCATGATGGGGTTATTGGGTCAATTGATATCACGCGTGGTCGTCGTCATGCCGAAACTCTGACTCCGGCAATTGAATTTCTCTGTCGCCAAGCCGACGTCAAGATTGATGAAGTGGCTGTTGTGGCAGTTGATGTTGGTCCAGGATTGTTCACTGGCATGCGCGTTGGAATCGCTGCAGCCAAGGCCATCGCTCTTGCATTGCACATTCCGATGATCGCGATGTCGAGTCTTGATCTTTTGGCGTATCCATTGCGCCGCACCGATCAACTCCTCGCATCAGTGATTGATGCACGTAAGGGTGAAGTGTTCTACGCGTTCTTTCGCCGGACCGATAATGGCATTCAGCGTGTCCTTGAGCCGATGGTCGGTTCAATTGATGATCTGATTTCTGATCTGTTAGGCCGCGGCCAAGAAACCTTGTGTGTGGGCGATGGGGCAGTGCGTTATCGCGAAGAAATTGTTGCCGGATTCGCGACTGATTTTGCGGGCTCGTCGTATTCGTTCCCAAGTGCTTCTGCTTTAGTTGAAATGGCACATCTAAAAGCACTGAAAGAAGATTGGGTTGAACCCCACCAGATTGAAGCAATGTATTTACGTCAGCCCGATGCCGAGATCAATTGGTCAACTCGCAATTCTGGAGCCGGACGATGAGTATCGTGTCGCGTTTTCTGAAGCCATCAAGCGATGACACCAATGGCATCTCAATTGAACCAATGCGTCGTCGACATGTGCGTGAAATTTTGGCGATTGAAGAAAACGTGTACCCGAAGCCGTGGACATCGGGTGTGTTCTCAAGTGAGATTGATCTAGCTCGTCGTGGTGAGCGCTACTACGTGGTCGCAAAAGACAGCGAAGAGGTGGTGGGGTATGCCGGTCTCATGTTTGCTCTTGATGAAGCACACGTCACCAACATTGCCGTTAACCCAACGCGGCATCGCCAAGGAATCGCCCGTTTATTGATGGCGCACATCGCACAACAAGCAATTGTGCACAAGTCTGAGGCACTGACTCTTGAAGTGCGGGTGAGTAATACGGCAGCCCAAGAGTTGTATCGGCATTTTGGCTTTGCCCCGGCCGGAGTTCGCCAGCGCTATTACGAAAACACCGAAGATGCTCTAGTTATGTGGGCGCACGATATTCAGGATGCCGCGTACCAAACTCGACTTGAAAATGTCATGCGGGGGAGTGCGACCTCATGAGCGGTTTCACCCCGAACAACCTCGTTGTCAATGAATCAACCGTCATCTTGGCGATTGAAACAAGTTGTGATGAAACGGCTGCCTCGATTGTGATGGGTGGCAACGACATCTTGAGCAGTGTGGTCAGCACACAGATTGATTTGCATGCTCAATACGGTGGAGTCGTCCCCGAAATCGCCGGGCGTGCCCATCTTGATTTGTTGAATCCAGTCATTGCGCAAGCCATTTCTGAAGCAGGAATTAGTGAGTCACGCGTTGATGCGGTTGCTGCAACCCATGGTCCTGGACTCATTGGCGCCCTATTGATTGGCGTGTCGGCAGCTAAAGCCTTGGCCTACACCTGGGATGTTCCGTACATTGGCGTCAATCACCTTGAAGCACATTTGTATGCAGGTTTACTTGAAGATCCAACGTTAGAACTGCCACTCGTTGTGCTCTTAGTTTCTGGTGGTCACACGATGCTGATCGAAATGCGTGGACATGGCGAATACAAATTGCTGGGTCGCACGATCGATGATGCAGCCGGTGAAGCATTCGACAAGGTTGCGCGATTCTTAGATCTTGGTTATCCAGGCGGGCCAGCGATTGATGCCATTGCCCGCACTGGTAATGCGCAGGCCATCGATTTCCCACGAGGGATGTTGCATGACGGACTTGATTTCAGTTTCAGTGGGCTTAAAACATCAGTCGTGAACTACGTGCGCAAGAACCCCAATGTCAACACCGCCGATGTAGCCGCTTCATTTCAGTGGGCGGTTGTTGATGTGTTGCTGAATAAGGCTCGCAAGGCGGCTGATTCTGTCGGTGCTAAGGGATTAGTTCTTGGTGGTGGTGTAGCAGCGAACTCGTTGTTGCGAGAGAAATTTACCGAGATGTGTGCAGCCGATGGACGACAAGGATTGTTACCGAGTCGCACGATGTGTACTGATAACGCGGCAATGATCGGCAGCGCTGCGTGGTATCGCTTACGTAGTGATGGCCCAACGGCACTTGATTCTGGCGGATTTCCGAATTTGCGTTTGCCACTGATTGATTCGAGCTGGTCACGATGAAGCCACTCAAGATTGGCAGTATTGAATTGGCATCACCCATTGTGTTGGCGCCGATGGCTGGCGTGACCAATGCGCCGTTTCGAACACTGTGTCGCGAATTCGCTTCGGGCCTGATGTACGTCAACGAAATGGTGATGGCAACTGCGTTGGTTCACGGCAGTGCCAAAACAGAACGCATGGTCACTTTTGCTCCCGATGAATCACCGCGCAGTTTGCAGTTGTACGGGAGCGACCCGATTATGTTGGCGCGCGCGGTGACCAAACTGTGTGAGAACGACATCGTTGATCACATTGATATGAACTTTGGTTGCCCGGTTGCCAAAGTGACTCGCAAAGGTGGCGGTGCTGCGGTACCTGCGAAGCCAAACTTGTTGCGGGCAATTATGAAAGCAGCGGTGAAAGCTGCTGAGCCTTACGGCATTCCGGTGACGGCGAAATTTCGTATCGGTGTTGACGAAGATCTCATTACCTATCTGAATACTGGTCGTATTGCTGAAGAAGAAGGTATTGCCTCTATTGCACTGCATGCTCGCACTGCTGAACAGCATTACAGCGGTACGGCCCGCTGGGACACTATTGCTGCACTCAAACAAGCAGTCACGTCAATTCCGGTTTTAGGCAACGGAGATATTTGGACAGCTGACGACGCTGTGCGCATGGTGACCGAAACTGGTTGCGATGGTGTCGTGATTGGCCGCGGTTGTCTTGGTCGACCATGGCTCTTTGAAGATTTGGCCGATGCGTTCAACGGTCGTGAAGTGAAGGCACCGCGCACGTTGGGTTTTGTTGTTGATGTGATGAAGCGTCACTTGCGAACTTTGGTTGATCACTTTGGTGATGACAGTTCAGGTACGTCACGTGGCGTCCGCGATTTTCGTAAACACGTGTCGTGGTATCTCACCGGATATCCGGTTGGTGGTGAAGTGCGTCATCGTTTGGCAACTGCTGATTCAATAGCGGCCTTTGATGCAATTCTTGACGAGATGATTGAACGCAATGGTGCCGATATGACTGTGGTTGAAGGTGGCGAGAGTTTGCGTCGAGGTAAAACCAGTGGACCGATCAAGGTGTCATTGCCCGAAGGATTCCGCGGTTGTCTTGATGACATGACCATTCCCGATGATGATTCAGAGATGGCTATTTCGGGTGGCTGACGTATCAATGGTTGATTTTTTATGACGGTGATTTTGGGTTCGGGTTCGCCACGCCGACTTGAGTTGTTGCGCAGGGTTGGCATTGAGCCGCGCGTGGTGTCACCCGATATCGATGAGTCAGTTCTTGAAGGTGAGTTGCCGGCTGATTATGTACGACGTTTGGCATCGTCAAAATTAGATGCAGTCATGAAGACTGTGGGAGCCGTGAACGTTGGGGCCATCGTGATTGCCGCCGACACGACCGTCGATGTTGATGGCATTATTTTCGGCAAGCCCGTCGATGATGCCGAGGCAGTGAAAATGTTGCTCACACTGTCGGGACGTCGCCATCAGGTGCATACGGGCTTCGCGGTTGCGGTGGCTGGGCCAGGTTGTCGGGGAGTCGATTGGGATGGCCACGTTGAAGTTGTGTCGAGCACGGTGACCTTTCGCTCGGTGCCGATTCCGGAGATCATTGCCTACGTCGACTCGGGCGAACCCCGTGACAAGGCGGGGGCCTATGCCATTCAGGGTGGGGCTGCGGGGTTTGTTGAGCAGGTTGAAGGGTCGTTGAACGCCATTATTGGGCTGCCGATTGAGCGTCTGACTGAGATCTGTGCCGCTCTTGGCGCACCCCTGCGCTGAAGCTGTTCTGAACGGGTTCGGAACCTGTTCTTTGGGGGGAGCGTTTGGGTTAGCACTCGCGGTTGGCGGTTGCTAACTGCTCACTTTCACCCCTATCCTTGGCACTCGGCAGGTACGAGTGCTAACGCTCATATCAGTCACTTATATCCGACAACTATCTAGCCACGGAGGCTTGAATTATGAACCTGAAGCCCCTCGATGACCGCATCGTGGTACGGCCCAACGCAGCCGAGGAGCGCACAGCTTCCGGTCTCGTCATCCCCGATACCGCCAAAGAAAAGCCCCAGCAGGGAACCGTCCTTGCCGTCGGACCTGGCCGCTGGAGCGACGATGCAGGTAAGCATCACGCCCTCGCGATCAAAGAAGGCGACACCGTTTTGTACTCGAAGTACGGCGGCACCGAAGTCACCATCGAAGGCGAAGATCTTTTGATCCTCACCAGCCGTGACGTTCTTGCCATCGTCGGCAAGTGAGGTAAACCACCATGTCGAAGATGCTGAAATTTGACGAGGAAGCGCGTCGCGCCCTCGAAGCAGGTGTCAACAAGTTGGCCGATGCCGTTCGAGTCACACTCGGACCTAAGGGCCGCAACGTTGTGCTTGACAAGAAGTTCGGTGCACCCACCATCACAAACGACGGTGTGTCCATCGCTAAAGAAGTCGAACTTGAAGATCCATTTGAAAACATGGGTGCTCAGTTAGTCAAAGAAGTTGCTACCAAGACCAACGATGTTGCCGGTGACGGCACCACCACCGCCACCGTGCTTGCACAGGCAATGGTGCATTTCGGTCTGCGCAACGTGACTGCTGGTGCAAACCCGATGGGTCTCAAGAAGGGCATCGAAAAGGCCATTGCTGCTGCTGTTGAAAGCATCAAGCAGTTGGCGCAAAAAGTTGAAGACAAAGCTCAGATCGCCAGTGTTGCAACCATTTCGGCGGCTGACTCAGCAATCGGCAATGTCATCGCTGATGCCATCGACAAGGTCGGCAAAGACGGCGTTGTGACTGTTGAAGAAAGCAACACTTTCGGAATCGAACTTGATTTCACCGAAGGAATGTTGTTTGACAAGGGCTACTTGTCGCCTTACTTCGTCACTGATGCAGAACGTCAAGAAGCAGTTCTTGATGATGCTTACATCTTGTTGTACGGCTCAAAGATTTCAACCGTTCAGGCTTTGTTGCCCGCACTTGAAGCAGTCATGAAGATGGGCAAGCCGCTCGTCATTATTGCTGAAGACATCGAAGGCGAAGCCTTGGCGACTCTCGTGGTCAACAAGATTCGCGGAACCTTCACCTCAGTTGCTGTGAAGGCTCCTGGCTTTGGTGATCGTCGCAAAGCAATGTTGCAAGACATGGCAGTTCTCACTGGTGGCCAAGTCATCAGCGAAGAAGTTGGCCTCAAGCTTGAAAACATAACGCTCGATCTTCTCGGCCGTGCCAAGCGCGTCATCGTGACCAAGGACGAAACCACCATTGTCGATGGCAATGGCGAAAAGTCTGACGTCGAAGGTCGCATCAATCAGATCAAGGCCGAAATCGAAAACACCGATTCCGACTGGGATCGTGAAAAGTTGCAAGAGCGTTTGGCCAAGTTGGCCGGCGGTGTGGCTTTGATCAAGGTTGGCGCAGCCACCGAAGTTGAACTCAAGGAAAAGAAGCACCGCATCGAAGACGCCATCTCGGCAACTCGTGCAGCAATCGAAGAAGGCGTTGTGCCCGGAGGCGGAACCGCATTGTTGCGTGCCCGTGCCGCGGTGAAGGCCGTTGTCGATTCGCTCACTGGTGACGAGGCCACTGGTGCTCGCACCGTGTGGGAAGCCCTTGATGCTCCAGCCCGCAACATTGCTGACAATGCCGGCATGGAAGGCGCCCTTGTGGTGCAGCGTGTTGAAAGCGAAAAGGGTGCGATGGGACTCAATGCCGCAACTGGCGAGTACGTCGACCTCGTGAAGGCCGGAATCATCGACCCCGCCAAGGTGACTCGTGCGGCGTTGCAAAACGCTGGCTCGATTGCTGCTTTGGTGCTCACCACCGAATGCCTCGTAGCCGACAAGCCTGAAAAGGGCGGCGGCGGCGGTATGGGTGGCGGTATGGGTGGCGGCATGCCTGGTGGCATGGGCGGCATGGGCGGAATGATGTGATCTGACGGTCCGCCGTCAACACACTTTCAACCACATACAACCGAATACACAACTGAATACTTAACTGAATACGACCGGGGCTGGTGGAGCAATCCACCGGCCCCTTTGCTATTTCTTCTTGGGCGCGAAACCGTGCCACTTCTGACACTTCTGACGCCCAAGCGGACCGGCAACTAGCCTGTGACTATGCCTGCCCCTGGAAAACGCTCGTTTTGGCTTCATCAGTTGGCTGAATACATTGTGGGCGGGGCGTTGTTGGCAACGGGTTTACAAAGTCCCAAACCATTGATTCCGGTCATCGTCGGAACCTTGATCGTGCTCAACACCGCCATTGTTGACGCTCCCTTTGGGGCATTCCGTTTGGTGGGACGGCGACTACATCGAATCCTTGATTACATCGTCTTAGGCGTGGCGATAGTGGCCTGTGCGGCTCCAGGGATGGACGTGGCGACACGATTGGTTCAGATATTGATTGTGATCGTGTTCGCTGTGGTGGTCTGGCGGACCGATTACTCATCACCAAAACCCAAGGTCAAACAACCGATATCTGCGACCCCCGAAGGTAAGGCCGATGAAATCGGACGTTTTGCTGGGCATACTGCGGGAACGTGGGCGAGCAAAATCCGCGACAAGAGTCGAGAGTTCAAGCAACCATGAATAAGCCCCCAAAAAAATCAGCGCCAAAACCCAAGCGTTTCAAACTTCCTGATGGCACTGGTTTGGTGGTGTGGACCGATCCGATCGGCACTGGATCATTCGCAGCACTTGTGATTAAGGGTGGCCGCCTCGAGGTTGTTGACTTCGATGGTTCGACGATGGTGTACGACTTCGCCAACGCGTACGACGCCATTTTCCCTCTGCTCGTGGCTCACACCACGATGTCGGAAGAGACGGCGTTTCATGTGTTGTTCTGCGAGAAGTACAACGAGAAACAAGCTCGAGGGGTTGTCCAGCAAATTCTTCGTTTAGTGGGTCGCGAGCGGTTTGAGAAGCAGAATTTTGAGGTGCGATATACGGGTGGACGAGTCCGAGCCCTTGACCTCATTGACTCGTGATCTCACGAAGTGTCGCAACGAGAGTCTTTATGCCGATGAGGCGTAAACTTTGCTCATGACTTCATCATTCGAACGTCCAGCTGCCGACCTGAACAAGATCATCGCCGCGTGGGATGAATGGGAACGCGGTGAAGAAGCACCGGGCAAGACCATGACCAATATGAAAAAGGCTGGCCTTGCAGAAATTCTGAAAGAACTCCAGTCATCGGGCTGGAAGCCAACTGTCGTCGCCTGATTCGTGATGTCGTCGGGTTCGCCGCGCCGCGCTGGCGGAGCCCAAAAGATACCGACGCCCACAACGCGCCGAAGCGGTGGTGCACCGGCGTGGAGTGATCACACAGTTGATTTCACTTTTGAATCTGTGGTCAAAGTCATTCAGCAACACTCCATTGATGGGCGCGCGCAGATAACACCACGAGTTGACGAGAAAGTTTCAGCCGTTTTGGCGCTCTTGGCCCCCGGTGAATTTGGTGCAGAAGTATTGCTCACGCGACGTTCAACAAAACTTTCAAATCATCAAGGTGAAATCAGTTTTCCGGGTGGTCGAGTTGACGAAGGTGAATCAATTGTCGATGCAGCATTGCGAGAAACCCACGAAGAAGTAGGCGTGCACCCGCAACTTGTGACGGTACATTCGGAACTCAGCCCACTTTCAACATTCGTGAGTCGTAGTTATATCGTGCCCGTCCTTGCAACGGTTCTTGAAAAGCCTGAGCTATCAATGAGTTCTTATGAAGTTGATCGTGCTCTTTGGGTGCCTCTAGCCGAACTCGTGAGAGCCGACACGTTCTCGTGGGAATGGTGGAACTTTGATCGAGTTGAAGTTCCCGAGGATCGACCTATGTTTTTCTTTCACCTTGATGACGAAACAATTTGGGGTGCAACTGCGCGTATGTTGCACGAACTGTTGTGCGTCGTTCATGGCGTAAATCATTTCGATTTACCGAATTGGTAGGTCAAAATAACAGCATGTTTCAGTTGCGCCGACTTGAGTATGACGATGTTGAATGGATTTTTGATGCGTGTCAAGATGAGGCCATTCAACGATGGACCCTGATTCCACGACCGTATTCACTCGAAGATGCTGAATGGTTTGTTGAAAACGAGCCTGAGTACGTCACCATGGTGATTGAAGATTCAGAATCGTCAATGCCACTTGGACTGGTGAGCATTCACGACATTGATGAAATCACTCGTGAAGCTCCTATGGGGTATTGGATCGCACCGTGGGGTCGCGGCATGAAGGCCGCATCGGCCGCGGTGAAGTTGTTGATCGCCACAATTACTCCGGATGAAAATATCCAATCAGTCGTTGCCTATATCGCTGAAGAAAACACGGTCTCACGACGCACCATTGAGCGCGCCGGCTTTGTTGAGGTTGAACGCGAGTGGGGTATGGCCAGAGAGTTCATGAATGAAGTGATGGCACTCAAATACCGAAAAACTCTCTGACCATCCCAAACGTTAGAGACCTCCAGCAATGCGGACGGCTTTGTAAAAGACGGTGGCCCACGCTTTGCAGGGTAAGTAATCAAAAAAAGTTCGTGAAGCACAGTGGTTCAGCATGTCAGAGCGGAAGCGAGTATCAATTCTTAACCGCACCTTGCCATTCCACCATTTGCCATGAACGCTTGCACCTGGCGGGCAAACTTGCTGTGGAGCCCGTCGCAAACAGGAATAGCGCTGGTCCATCAATTTGAAATTGCGATAGGCAAAGTCGTGCCGCATGCAGGGCTCAGTGAAATTAAATGTTCGACCAGAACTGCCGACAAATGGAGCCGAGCATAAGTCGGTTGTCCAATCAAACCAGTTGTCTGATTTTGGATGACTATACGAGAGGGCAACGAAGTTTCGCAATGATGTGGAGAAGACCAATGTCTCTAAACGCTTCGAATCTCGAATGGGATCGGGACTCGACGATGGAGCGGTCAAAATACTCGAGACCGCTACGAGGAGACTGAGCAGAAAACTCATGCCGCCCTCCTTAGTTGCAATCGCCGCTAATGCAGCGACGCAACAGAGTGTGCAGTTACCTGCTCAAAACGGAGATTTACTCGAGTGTGGGGTAGGTCGACTTAATTTGGTTAACCAGTAAAGCCATCTCTACTGCGCCAACTGCGGCCTCGTCACCTTTGTTATCAACACCAGGACCAGAGCGGTCGATGGCCTGTTGATTATTGTCAACGGTAAGTACGCCGAACATGACAGGAATTCCTGTTTCTAATTGTGCGTTCTGAATACCACGAGCACATTCGCCAGCAACAAATTCAAAATGTGCAGTATCTCCACGAATCACTGCACCAAGAGTGATCACTGCATCAAAATTACCCGAATCAGCAAGTGTGATTGCGGCAAGTGGAATTTCAAACGCACCAGGAACCCAAACTGTTTCGATGTTTTTTGAATCAACCTTGCATCGTTGAAGACCTCGTAAGGCTCCAGCAAGTAACTCGCTGACAATGTGATCGTTGAATCGAGCACACACGATTCCGATGTTTAAGTCAGATCCGTCAAAAGAATCGGGTGCTGTTCTGCTACTTGAAATTCGAGTCATGACTTTTCCTTTTCTGAATCGGATTCGGGCAAACTGAATAAGTGACCCATGCGGTCGCGTTTGGTTTGAAGATATTTAAGGTTCTCTTTTGTTGTGACGGGGTTGATGGCAACACGTTCAATGATTTCTAAACCGTAACCTTCAATTCCGCCATACTTTGCCGGATTGTTTGTCATCAACCGCAGTTGGTTGGCACCCAGATCGGCAAGAATTTGAGCACCGATTCCGTATTCGCGGCTATCAACCGGAAGCCCGAGTTCGGTGTTCGCATCAACGGTGTCAAAGCCACCGTCTTGCAAGGAGTAGGCCCGAATCTTGTGACCGATTCCGATACCTCGTCCCTCATGGCCTCGGAGATAGACCACGATGCCGCGACCTTCTTCTGCAATCAAAGACATTGCCGAATGTAGCTGTGGACCGCAGTCGCAGCGACGACTAGAAAACACATCACCAGTCAGGCACTCACTGTGTACTCGCACCAAGACGGGTTGACCATCGTTAACTGTTCCAAGTGAGAATGCCAAATGTTCTGTGCCGTCAACATCGCTCTTGAAAGCGGTGCACGTGAAGTTGCCCCAGTCGGTTGGCACTTGGGCTTGACCCATTCGTGTGACGAGTTTTTCATGACGACGTCGATACTTAATGAGTTCAGCAATACTTGAAAGAAGCAAATTATGTTTGCGGGAAAACTCGATGAGCTCTGGTAAGCGTGACATTGAGCCGTCGTCGTTGATGATTTCGCAGATGATCCCAGCCGGCTCAAGACCAGCCATGCGGGCGAGGTCAACCGCCGCTTCGGTGTGTCCGGCTCGTTTCAGCACGCCACCTTCGCGCGCACGAAGCGGGAAGATGTGACCGGGACGGGCGAATGAGGAAAAGTTTTCTTCTGGATCTGCTAGTGCCCGCAATGTTGCAGCGCGGTCAGCAGCCGAGATCCCCGTTGTGGTTCCTTCAATGAGGTCAACTGAAATAGTAAAGGCAGTTCGATGACTCTCAGTATTGTGTTCAACCATGAGGGGGAGACGTAGACCATCGCAGCGATCTCCACTGATTGGGGCTACCACAACACCAGAGCTGTAACGAACGATGAAAGCGATATTTTCTGGAGTTGCAAGTTGAGCAGCCATGATGAGATCGCCTTCATTCTCACGATCTTCATCATCGACCATCACGATCATCTCACCACGTGCGATAGCAGCAATGACTTCTTCGATTGGTGCAAATTGAAAATTACTGGTCATGATTTTTCCTCGATTGTGCGGGGGTTGTCTATCGTTACTTCAATATCTGTGCCGAGTTGCCTGACATTTCGCAGTGTGCCACGCCATAGTTGTTGTATTGACGCAGCAGACTCGCCATTGAACAACGGCGCGCCATCGCTGCCACCCATGAACGCGGGTGCGACATACAGCACATAACGGTCAACGAGATTTTGCTGGCGGAACG
>ERZ888423.3089-NODE-3089-length-11396-cov-31.471916_pt1 | contig 11396 bp, 11 predicted proteins | sample MGYA00520523_ERZ888423 | MGnify/ENA primary metagenome ERZ888423 (study PRJEB32303, sample SAMEA104408611) | aquatic metagenome | biome: Brackish water; feature: Pelagic; material: water | place: Baltic Sea | collected 2014-06-08T10:24:00 | depth 30,27 m ...
CTGAAATCCAGTCACCGACTGGGAAAACCTGGGCTCACATGGAGAATAGGGGACTCGAACCCCTGACCTCTGCGGTGCGATCGCAGCGCTCTACCAGCTGAGCTAATTCCCCCTGCCGAAAAGCTATCACTGCCGCCCGGGTGTCTGCCGGGGGCTGGGCCAGCGTCCGCAGGGCTGTTGATGCAATGAGCAGCCGCAAGGCCGTTGATGCGATGGAATGAAACCGGACATCCGTCTCCATTGTCTTGGCCGACCCCATCGCTCCGTCCACGTCCCAGACCGCCGGCCAGCCGCAGGAGAGCGGTGGCCCAGCGATCACCCCCGAACGGCTCGAGGCCTTTGATGAAGCCGCGACCGCCGAGCTGGCCCGCCGCCTCGATGAAGACGATTACCCCACTCCCTTCGCCGGCCTGCAGGACTGGCACCTGATGCGGGCACTGGCGATTCACCGCCCGGAGCTGGCCCGCCCCTACGTCCATCTGGTGGATCAGGAACCGTTCGATGAGGAATGAGGGCGACAGCCGTGCTGATCCCCTGGCGGGGTGCCGGATCCTGGTGGGCATCAGCGGCAGCATCGCCGCCGTCAAGCTGCCGGGCCTGGTCAGTGCTCTCGCCAAGCGGGGCGCCGAGCTGCGTTGCGTGCTCACCCCCAGCGCCACCCGGCTGGTGAGCCCGGTGGCGCTGGCCAGCCTCAGCCGCCACAGCTGCCTGCTGGAGGCGGATCAATGGAGCCACCAGGCGGCGCGGCCGCTGCACATTGAACTGGCTGAGTGGGCCGAACTGGTGCTGGTGGCGCCGCTCAGCGCCACCAGCCTGGCCCGCTGGGTGCACGGTCTGGGCGACACCCTGCTGGCGAGCACCTTGCTGGCGGCCGAAGCGCCGGTGCTGGCTGCCGCCGCCATGAACACCGCCATGTGGCGCAGCCCCGGGGTGCGGCGCAACTGGCAGGAGCTCCAGAGCTTTGAGGGGGTGCTGCCGCTTGGCCCCCAGCCGGGGCTGCTGGCCTGCGACCGGCAGGGCGATGGACGGATGGCGGAACCGGCCCTGCTGGAGCTGGCGCTTGAATCCCTGCGCCTGCATGGCGCCAGCCGCGATTGGCGCGGACGTCGGTTATTGGTGAGCGCCGGACCGACCCGCGAATCTCTCGATCCGGCCCGCTGCCTCACCAACCCCAGCACGGGCCGGATGGGGGTGCTGCTGGCCCAGGCCGCCCGCCTGCGGGGGGCGCAGGTCGATCTCGTGCACGGTCCGCTGAGTGTGGAGGCCGCCTGGTTGGAGGGGTTGCAGCTTCATCCGGTGGTCACCGCCGCTGATCTGCAGCAGCGGCTGGTGGCTCTCCAGCCCGAAGCCGATGCGATTGCCATGGCGGCGGCGGTGGCCGACCACCGCCGGGCGGCGCCCCTGCCAACCAAGCTGGCCAAGGAGGAGCTGGCGCAGGCCCTGCAGGCGGGCTGGCAGGAGGTGCCCGACCTGCTGCAGCAGCTGGTGAGCCAGCGCCCGCCCGGCCAGCGGATCCTCGGCTTCGCGGCCCATTCCGGCGATGTGTTGCCCCAGTCCCGGGCCAAGTTCCGGCGCAAGGGCTGTGATCTGCTGTTCGCCAATCCGATCGATCAGCCCGGCGCCGGATTCGCCGCCGCCACCAACCAGGGCTGGCTGCTGGGGCCCGGGGACGGGGAGCGACCGCTGGCGCCGATGGGGAAGCTGGCCTTGGCTCACCGGCTGCTCGATGCGCTCGGCGCCTTGCTCGCGCCTGCCGCCGCGCCGGCCCCGCCGGCATCGGCCAGGCGGCTGTGAGTCATGTTGTTGAGAGGCGCAACGCCGCTGCAGGAGCCTGGGTTTCTCCTCTGTAGGATCGCCGCGACGCACGCCTTCTCAAGGTTTCACCCTGCCCGCGCGGCTTCTCCCCATGCGTTTCCGACCCCTGCTCGCACTCGTGCTGGCGCTCTGCCTCACCATGGTCACCGCCTGCGGCGGTGGTGCCAAAGCTGTTGATCGCTCCAACGTCACCTATGACGACATCGTCAACACCGGCAAGGCGAACGACTGCCCCACCCTTCCCGATTCTGCGCGCGGCACGATTCCCCTCGATTCCGGCGCCCGCTACCAGCTTCGTGACATCTGCCTTCACCCCAGCGAAGTGTTCGTCAAGGGTGAACCCGCCAACAAGCGGCAGGAAGCCCAGTTCGTGGCCGGCAAGATCCTTACCCGCTACACCTCCAGCTTGGATCAGGTGTATGGCGATCTGAAGGTCTCCGAAGACTCCCTCACCTTCAAGGAGCTCGGCGGCATCGACTTCCAGCCGATCACCGTGCTGATGCCCGGTGGTGAGGAAGTGCCCTTCACCTTCTCCAGCAAGGAGCTGCTGGCCACCTCCAATGGCGCCGCCATCAGCACCAGCACCGATTTCGAAGGCACCTATCGCACCCCCAGCTACCGCACCAGCAACTTCCTGGATCCCAAGGGCCGCGGCCTCACCACCGGTTACAGCAGCGCTGTCGGCCTCGTGCCCGCCGGTGACGACGAATCGCTGGCCAAGGAGAACACCAAGCAGTACGTCGACGGCCGCGGCGCGATGAGCCTTTCGATCACCAAGGTCGACAGTGCCACCGGTGAATTCGCCGGCGTGTTCACGGCGATCCAGCCCTCCGACACCGACATGGGCGGCAAGCAGGCCGTCGATGTCAAGGTGACCGGCCAGCTGTACGGCCGGCTCGAAGAAGCCTGATTCAGGCCCGGGCCTTCCTCCTTTCTTCAAGCCCTTCCGGAGCTCCCTCCAGAAGGGCTTTTTGCTGCCAGCCGATCCCACCAGGCTTCGCGGCTTCCCAGCAGGGCCTGGGTGCTCTGAAAGAATCTCTCCATTCCCTCACGCCGCTGCCCGTGACCTCCACCACCTCCACCGAAGGCCAGCCCCAGGTTCATGGGATCGCCCCCCACGGCGGCACGCTTGTTGATCTGCGGGTGCCGCCCGAGCAGGTGGCGGCGGTGAAGGCCGGTGTGGATCGGGTGCTGGAGTGCTCCGACCGCAACGCCTGCGACGTGGAGCTGCTGATGGTGGGCGGCTTTTCGCCCCTGCGCGGCTTCATGCATGAAGAGGACTACCTCGCTGTGGTGAGCGGGCACCGCACCACCTCGGGCCTGCTGTTCGGTCTGCCGGTGGTGATGGACACCGACGACGACACCATCGCTCCGGGCGATCGCCTGCTGCTCACCTACCGCGGCCAGGATCTGGCGGTGTTCACCGTCGAGAGCCGCTGGGAACCCGACAAGGTGCGTGAGGCCGCCGGCTGCTACGGCACCACCTCAATCGAGCACCCGGCGGTGCGCATGATCTGCGGTGAGCGCGGGCGCTTCTACCTCGGCGGCGCGCTGCAGGGCCTGGAGCTGCCCCGTCGGGTGTTCCCCTGCCAGACGCCGGCCGAGGTGCGCAGCCAGTTGCCCGCCAGCGAAGACGTGGTGGCCTTCCAGTGCCGCAACCCGATCCACCGCGCCCACTACGAGCTGTTCACCCGCGCTCTGCATGCCACCAACGTGAGCGCCAACGCCGTGGTGCTGGTGCATCCCACCTGCGGCCCCACCCAGGAAGACGACATCGCCGGCGAGGTGCGCTTCCAGTCGTATGAGCGGCTGGCCGCCGAGGTGGAGAACCCCCGCATCCGCTGGGCCTACCTCCCCTATGCCATGCACATGGCAGGCCCGCGCGAGGCCCTGCAGCACATGATCATCCGCAAGAACTACGGCTGCAGCCACTTCATCATTGGCCGCGACATGGCCGGCTGCAAGTCGTCGTTGAGTGGCGACGACTTCTACGGCCCCTACCAGGCCCAGGATTTCGCCCGTGACCAGGCCACCGAACTGGGCATGGAAACAGTGCCGTCGCTCAACCTCGTTTACACCGAGGAAGAGGGGTATGTGACCGCCGAGCACGCCGAGGCCCGGGGCCTGCATGTAAAGAAACTCAGCGGCACCCAGTTCCGTCAAATGCTGCGCAGCGGCGAGGAGATCCCGGAATGGTTCGCCTTCCGTAGCGTGGTCGACGTGCTGCGTGCCGTCTGACGGCCTGCCGCGCCATTAACATTCCTTTACTTCCATCTCATCAGGAGCACACAGGGTGAAAAAGCGCTGGCGCAACGCGGGGCTCTACGTGCTCCTTGTCGTCGTGGTGATCGCCGTGGGCACGGCCTTTCTTGACCGGCCCAACCCGGCCAACGCCCCCCGCACCCTCCGTTACAGCGATTTCGTTGAAGCGGTCCAGAGCAAGCAGGTGTCGCGTGTGCTCATCTCCCCTGACCGGGGCACCGCGCAGATCGTTGAAAACGATGGCGGCCGCGCTGTGGTCAACCTCGCCCCCGACAAAGACCTGCTGAAGCTGCTTACCGACAACAACGTCGACATCGCCGTCCAGCCCAGCCGCGAACCGGCGGCCTGGCAACAGGCGATCGGCAGCCTGCTGTTCCCCCTGCTGCTGCTCGGCGGCCTCTTCTTCCTGCTGCGCCGCGCCCAGGGCGGTGGTGGCAACCCGGCCATGAGCTTCGGTAAGAGCAAGGCCCGCGTGCAGATGGAACCGCAGACCCAGGTCACCTTTGGTGATGTGGCCGGCATCGAGGGCGCCAAGCTCGAGCTCACTGAGGTGGTCGACTTCCTCAAGAACCCCGATCGCTTCACCGCCGTCGGCGCCAAGATCCCTAAAGGCGTGCTGCTGGTGGGCCCTCCCGGCACCGGCAAAACCCTGCTGGCCAAAGCGGTCGCAGGCGAGGCCGGCGTGCCCTTCTTCTCCATCTCCGGGTCGGAGTTCGTGGAGATGTTCGTGGGCGTGGGCGCCAGCCGCGTCCGCGACCTGTTCGAACAGGCCAAGAAGAACGCCCCCTGCATCGTGTTCATCGATGAGATCGACGCGGTGGGCCGTCAGCGCGGCGCCGGCCTCGGCGGTGGCAACGACGAGCGCGAGCAGACCCTCAACCAGCTGCTCACCGAAATGGACGGCTTTGAGGGCAACACCGGCATCATCATTGTGGCCGCCACCAACCGCCCCGATGTGCTCGATTCGGCGCTGATGCGGCCGGGCCGCTTCGATCGCCAGGTGGTGGTCGATCGCCCCGATTACGCCGGCCGGTTGCAGATTCTCGGCGTCCATGCCCGTGGCAAGACCCTCGCCAAAGACGTCGACCTCGACCGCGTCGCCCGCCGCACCCCCGGCTTCACCGGCGCCGACCTGGCCAACCTGCTCAATGAAGCGGCGATCCTGGCGGCCCGTCGCCAGCTCACCGAAGTGTCGATGGATGAGGTCAACGACGCGATCGAGCGCGTGATGGCCGGCCCCGAGAAGAAAGATCGGGTGATGAGCGAGAAGCGCAAGCGCCTCGTGGCCTATCACGAAGCGGGCCATGCCTTGGTAGGTGCCCTGATGCCCGACTACGACCCGGTGCAGAAGATCAGCATCATTCCCCGCGGCCAGGCCGGCGGCCTCACCTTCTTCACCCCCAGCGAAGAGCGGATGGAATCGGGCCTCTATTCCCGCGCCTACCTGCAGAACCAGATGGCTGTTGCCCTGGGTGGCCGTGTCGCCGAAGAGATCGTCTACGGCGAAGACGAAGTCACCACCGGTGCCTCCAACGACCTCCAGCAGGTGGCCCGTGTCGCCCGCCAGATGGTCACCCGCTTCGGCATGTCTGATCGGCTCGGCCCCGTGGCCCTCGGCCGCGCCCAGGGCGGCATGTTCCTCGGCCGCGACATCGCCGCCGAGCGCGATTTCTCCGAGGACACCGCCGCCGCGATCGATGAGGAGGTGGGGCAGCTGGTGCAAGTGGCTTATCGCCGCGCCAAAGGCGTGCTTACCGACAACCGCCCGGTGCTTGATGAACTCGCCGACATCCTGGTGGAAAAGGAAACCGTTGACGCCGAGGAGCTGCAGGAGCTGCTGATGCGCAGCGATGTGCGGGTCGCCGAGTACGTCTGAGCGTCACGATGCTCCGCAGCTCCCACCTCGGGCTGCGGAATCCGCCCTTGGCGCCGGCAGCTTGATCGCCTCCTTGCGGGAGCAGCCGCTGCTCACCGTGGTCCGCTGCGCTGAGCCCGCCGCTCTTCGCTGGCGGGTGGAGCAATTGGCAGCTGCTGGTGTGCGGCATGTAGAGGTGGCCTGGTTGCCCCAATCTGGTTGGGTGGAGCAATGCCGCGAGCTGCGCCGCCTGTTCCCCGCCTTGCAATTGGGGGCAGCATCGATCACCACGGCCGCCGCGCTCGCCGATGTGCGTGCGGCCGGCTTTTGCTATGCGATGTCGCCGCTGCTGCGCGCCGAGCTGCTGATCGAGGCGGCACGGCTGGGCCTGTTGCTCGTGCCAGGGGTGATGTCCCCCACGGAGGTGGATCTCGCCCGCCGCCTGGGCTGCAGGCTCGTCAAGTTGTTTCCGGCGGCGGCGCTGGGCCCGGGTTACTGGCCCCTGCTGGCCGGCCCCCTGGCTCCACTGCCCTTCTGCATCGCCGCCGGTGGCCTGCGCCCCGCCGATGTACCCCTCTGGTTGGCGTCAGGTGTGCAGGCGGTCACGCTTGGTACGGCACTCTTTTCTGCCGCCCCAGAGGCTGTGCTTGACCCTCGGCTGGCGCTCGTGCTGCAGGGTCTGAGAGAAGCCGCAGCGGCCGGCCCACCTCAGCCCGCAGGTGAACCTGCCCGCTCTCCAGCAGCGGGTTACGCCTGAAGGCAGACTCCTGAATTGTCCTGTCCTCGCGCCATCACCAGAGGCTGCACTGCCCCTGCTGACGCAACAAGTGATCGGCCAGCACCAGGGCCACCATTGCTTCCACCATCGGCACCGCCCGCGGCAGCACGCAGGGATCGTGGCGCCCCTTGGCTTCAAGCGTGGTGGCTTCGCCGGCCGGCGTCACCGTCTGCTGCGCCTTGCGGATTGTGGCAGTGGGCTTGAAGCCCACCCGCAGGCAGATCTCCTCGCCGTTGCTGATGCCGCCCTGGATGCCCCCGGAATTGTTGGTGGCGGTGTGCAGGCTGCCATCTGCGGTGGGCAGGAAGGCATCGTTGTGTTCACTGCCCCGCAGCAGGGTGCCGGCGAAGCCGGAGCCGATCTCGAAGCCCTTGGTGGCCGGCAGCGACATCACCGCCTTGGCCAGATCGGCCTCCAGCTTGTCGAAGACCGGCATGCCCAGCCCCGGCGGCGGCCGCCGCACCACACACTCGATCACCCCACCGCAGGAATCGCCTTCGCGGCCGATTGCCTCGATGCGCTCGATCATCCGCTCCGCCGCCTCGGCGTCGGGGCAGCGCACGATGTTGGCCTCCACAGCCGCCAGGGTCACCTGCGCCGGATTGATCTGCGCCTCGATCGTGTGGATGCGCCGCACCCAGGCGATCACCTCAGTGCCATGGGCGCGGGCCAGCAGTTGCTTGGCGATCGCACCGGCGGCCACCCGTCCGATCGTTTCGCGCGCCGAGGCGCGGCCGCCGCCGCTGCGGGCCTGGATGCCGTACTTGGCCTGGTAGGTGGCATCGGCGTGGGAGGGGCGAAAGGCCACTTCCATGTCCTTGTAGTCCCCGGGACGCTGGTCCTGGTTGCGCACCACCATGGAAATCGGGGTGCCGAGGGTGATCCCATCGAGCAGCCCGCTGAGCACCTCCACCTGATCGGCTTCCTTGCGCGGGGTGGTGATGCGGCTCTGACCGGGTCTGCGCCGATCGAGCTCGGCCTGAATCGCCGCCAGATCGAGTGGCAGTCGCGGTGGACAGCCATCCACGATCACCCCCACGCCACCGCCATGGGATTCACCGAAGGTGCTGATACGAAAGAGGTGTCCGAAGCTGCTGCCCATGGGCTGGAGCCTACTGAAACGCTCCGACTGCGGTCCTGTTGGTTCGACCGCCGTGCTGCATCGTCATCAGCTGCCCGTCTCCCTCATCCTGCCAACGAAGACCGCTTCGGCCTCCTTGCTGGCCAGGGCACCCTCATCCACAATGATGATCCGATCGGCCACATCGAGAATCTTGTTGTCGTGGGTGACCATGATGATTGTGGTCTTGTGATTGGTGGCCATCTCACGCATCAGGTTCACCACATTACGACCCGATTCCTTGTCGAGGGCAGCGGTGGGTTCATCGCCGAGCAGGATCTTCGGTTGTGCCACCATGGCCCGGGCAATCGCCACCCGCTGCCTCTGGCCGCCGGAAAGATTAGCGGGAAAGTAGTCTTCGCGATCTCCGAGACCCACTTTCTCGAGCATTTCTGCCGCCAGCCTGTCCATGTCTTGTTCGTAGTACTGATCGTGCAGTTCTAGGGAGAGGCGCACATTCTTCCTGGCGTTGAGGAACATCATCAGGTTGTGAGCCTGGAAGATGAAGCCCACGTTGAGGCGCAGCTTCGCCAGTACCTCCTTTCCGGCTCCATGGAGTTCCTCGCCGAGGATCTTCAGGCTGCCGTCCTGGCATGCCCGCAAGCCACCGAGCATGGTGAGCAGGGTGGTCTTGCCGGAACCGGAGGGTCCTGTGCAGATCACAATCTCGCCTGGCTGGATGTCGAGAGTGATGTCCTTGAGGGCGTGCTTGCGGCTGTCGCCGCTGCCGAACCAGTGGTTCACTTGACTCAAAGAAATCACGGGTTCGCCGGTCGGAATGGATTCACCGGCGGGCCAAGTTTCACCGGTGGGCACAGATTCGGATTCAGAAGACATCGGCTGGATCGAGTTCCACAAGTTTGCGGGTGGCCAGGGCGCCGGATCCTACGCACATCACGAAGGTAAGGATCAACACCTGCAGGGCCCGGGTCAGGGTCATGAACACCGTGAGCTTCGTGACGTTGGCCAGCAGGCTGTAAAGGCCCATGGAGATGATCACACCCGGCACGAAGCCGATCACCGCCAAAATGGCCGACTGTTGGATCACAACGCCGATCACGAAGGAATCGGTGTAGCCCATCGCCTTCAGGGTGGCGTACTGGGGCAGATTGTTCATCACGTCACCGCAGAGGATCTGGTACACGATGATGCTGCCCACCACGAAGCCCACCAGAACCCCGAGGGAGAAGATGAATCCCACCGAGGAGTTGCGTTCCCAGTAGTTCACCTCCAGCTCAGCCAGTTCATTGCGGGTGAGCACTTTCACATCTTTCTTCATCAATGGCTGCAGGGCTGCCTGCACCGCGGTGGCGGAGGTGCCGGGCCGCAGGCGTATTAGCCCCACTTGGACCATGCGGTGATCCGCCTTGGGGCACATGTAGAGGAAGGTGTTCTCGCTGACGATCAGATTGGCCTCGGCCGCGAAGGTGGCCCCCATCGAGAAGGTGTCGATGATGCGGATTGATTTTCCGTTCACCTCCAGTGGATAGACGCCATCTCGCTTCACCAAGCCGGCGACGTCGCCGTACTGCTTCTTCGAGTTACGATCGAACAGGGCATTGCGCAGTGGCTGCAGACGGAAAGGATCGTCCTCGAGTTCGGGAAAGGCGAGGGATGGCTTTGCGAGATTCACGCCGAAGGTGTAGACGTCGTACGACTGACGCGTGGCCGGCGTGATCCAGATGCCGCGCGAGATGCGCAGTGGTGACACGCTCTCCACCCCCTACACCCCGAGGGCCTGGTAAAGGCGGCTGCGTTGGAAGTTCTGCAGCGAAGCGAAGTTGCTGTAACCCTCACTCACCATTACCAGATCGGTGCGAAGGCGGTCGATAGGTTTGCGCTGACTGTTGTAAAGGCTGTCCAACAGACCCAGCTGAAAAAACATCAGCAGGTTGGAGAAGCTCACACCCGCCAGGGCGATCATCATCTTCATAGGGTTGTTGGTGACCTGCAGCCAGGCCACTGGGGTGCGTTTCAGCAACTTGCGCAGGGGGCTGATCATGACGCCGGCGCCGGCTTGGGTTCGAAGACCACGTTCACCTGGAGATTGGAGGCGTAGCCGATCCTTTTCTGCTCTGATTCATTGAGCTGGAGGTGCAGCTTCACCTCAAACACCCGCTGGACCTGATTCTCACCAGGCTCCCCGGCGAAGACGGTCTGCTTCTGTACCTGGGGAATCACTTGGTAAACCTTGCCCCTGAGGCTGCCTTCGATGCCATCGGCGGTGATGGTGGCGCCCTGGCCCATGCCGATCATGCGCATGTCGGTCTGGTAGACCTCCGCCGTCACAACCATGCGGCTGGTGTCGGCCATCTCGAGGATGCCCTCGTCGCTCACCTTGTCGCCAGGCCGGACGATGATCCTGAGGATGCGTCCGTTCTGTGGTGCCCGCACCGTGGCGAACCCGAATTCCTGGCTCGCTCGGTCGCGGGCGGCCACTGCCTTGCGCAGTTCATTGTTAGCGGTGGTGATATCTTCGGGGCGTACCTCCTTGATCTGCTCCAGAGTCTGCTTGGCGCTCTCGACGTCGGAGCCAAAGGTGAGAAGGGTGCCATCGCGGGTTTCGATCGCCTTGGCCAGATCGGCAGCGCTAGTCTCGGCTCGTTTGCGGTAGCGGTCTCTTTCGAGCGCAGATACGCCGCCACTCACGTACAAACCGTCGTAGCGCTGCCGTTCAACCCTTGCCTCGGTTGCCTTGGCGCGTGCGGCGTTGACGACCTGGTCCTGGGCGAGCTTCTGGGAGGCCAGCTTGCGCTCCAGGCTCTGCACGTTGAATTCCTGCGCCCTGATCTCGCCCTGCTTGGCGCCGGCCTTCACTTGGGCCAGCTTGCTCTGGGCCACGGCCACGTTCTCGTTGGCCTCGTCGTAGGACGCCTTGAGGGTGCCGTAGCTGTTCAGCCGGGCCAGGGGTGTTCCCTGTGTCACCCAGGTGTCCTCCTGCACCAGGATCTCTTCGATGCGGTCGCCGCTCAGAGAGCTCGACAGCCACTTTTCTGATCTTGGTTTCCGGTTCGATGCGCCCGAGGGCGGAGACGCGGCGTGGTTGTGCCACGGGGGGAGGGCCGGCTGCCTTCGGCTGGCAGCCCAGCAGGGTTGCTCCCATCCCGATCAAGGACAGTCCGATCAGCACGATGGCCAGGCCACCCGGAGATTTGCCCCGCCGCTGCTGGCGATTGGCGTGGGGTATGCCACAACGAACGGCACCTAGACGCACTGGTCGGAGCCTCAAAGAAACGAATCCGGTCCAACCGTTTTGAATTTAGATTGGTTTCCAGGCTTCAGTACAGGGTGTCACAGGTTGTCGTCGAGGCTGGCAGAGAGCGTAGCGGCATGTTTCTGATCACAGACGCAGCGTCTGCACTTCCGACTGATTGCTCTGTGGATGATTTGTCTTCTAGATGATGGCTGCTGTAGCTGCTGGGATGTACCAAAAAAGCCCCCGCCAAGGCGGAGGCTTCAGTTTATATTGATGAGTTGAAACAGGAGGTGGGCCTTAATGACCCACCAGCTGGATCAGCCGATCGCCGGGGCGATCAGGGCCACAGGGGTGGCTTCTGCAGAGGCCA
>ERZ888423.3090-NODE-3090-length-11395-cov-7.508730_pt1 | contig 11395 bp, 11 predicted proteins | sample MGYA00520523_ERZ888423 | MGnify/ENA primary metagenome ERZ888423 (study PRJEB32303, sample SAMEA104408611) | aquatic metagenome | biome: Brackish water; feature: Pelagic; material: water | place: Baltic Sea | collected 2014-06-08T10:24:00 | depth 30,27 m ...
TGTTCAGGCACTGTCGAGGGCGTTCCACGCGGCCGCTGCGGCCTTGAGTTCAGCCTCTTTCTTGGTGCGGCCGAGACCTTTTCCTTGCTCGTTCTCGGCGACCATCACCGTCGCCGTGAACTCTTTGTCATGGTCGGGCCCGGTGGACGTCACGATGTAGGCGGGCACCCCCAGGCCCCGCGAGGCGGTCAACTCCTGCAGGCTGCTCTTCCAGTCCAGCCCCGCGCCCAACGTCGGCGCGGTATCGAGCAGGTCCCCGCACAACCGCAAGATGACCTCCCGCGCCACTGAGGCACCATGCTCCAGATAGATTGCGCCGAGAAGGGATTCGACGCCGTCGGCCAGAATGCTCGACTTATGGGCACCGCCGGAGTTCTCCTCACCCTTGCCCAGCAGCAGGTGGGATCCCAGTCCATCCTCGGAGAGATCACGGCCGACATCGGCCAATGCGTGGGTGTTGACGATACTGGCCCGCAACTTGGCCAGATCACCTTCGGAACAGTCTGGATGCCGGTAGTAGAGCTCCTCGGTGATGGTCAGGCCGAGCACCGAATCCCCTAGGAATTCCAGGCGTTCGTTGGTGGGCAGACCGCCGTGCTCGTAGGAGTAACTGCGGTGTGTGAGCGCGATGGTCAGCAGCTCGTCGGGCAGATCGACGCCCAGCGCTTTGAGTAGCAGCGCGCGGTCGACCGTCACGAATCTTCGCCGGTTTGCTCGCGAAGCTCATCTGCACTCTGCTCGCGAAGCTCGGCTAGCTTGGCCCATCGCGGGTCGATCTGGTCATGATGATGTCCGGGTTCCGCGCCGGCCAGCGGGATGCCACACTGGTGACACAACCCGGCGCAGTCGGAGCCGCACACCGGCGACAACGGCAGCGCCAGCCCCGCGGCATCGATGATCGGCTGTTCGAGGTCGACGGCTTCGGCACTGCCCTCGCGGATGACACGAGCGACCTCGTCGGCTTCGGTGGTCTCATCGGTCGTGCTGTCAGGGTAGGCGAACAGTTCAGTGAGATCGATCTCGACCTCACCGGTGATCGGCTGCAGGCATCGGGCGCACTCACCCGATGTCGGCGCCGATACCGTCCCTGTAACCAGCACACCTTCGGATACCGATTCCAGGCGCAGCTTCATTTCCAGCGGCGCGCCCACGTCGACGGCGATCAGGTCCAGCCCTATCCGCGAAGGACTCGGGACGGTGATGTCGAGCGCAATCATCGAACCGGGCCGCCGACCGAGCCCCGAGATGTCGATGACCAGCGGTGACCGTGGTCCTCGGCGCGCAGTCGCGTTCGCATGCCTCACCATGGGATTATCGTACGTTCAGCACCCCACCGGTCAGCGGGACACTCAGCGCGATACTTCAGCGGGATGCGTAGTCGTGGGTTCCCGCAGCGGTGCGCAACTGGTGACGTCCGCGCCCGACGGACCGAATCGTCCCGTTGAGGAAGTCCTCGAATTCGGCCAGTTTGCTGTCGACATAGATGTCGCATTCGCCGCGCAGTCGGTCGGCTTCCGCGTGCGCGGAATCGACCAACCGGGTGGCCTCGGCGGTGGCCGTCGCCACGATCTCGGTCTGCGACACCAGTCGCTGCTGCTCTTTGATGCCTTCCTGCACGGCCTTCTCGTAGGTCAGGTTGCCGCTTTCGATCATCCGGTCCGCTTCGGACTTGGCCCGTCCGGTGGTCGCTTCGTACTCCCGTTTGGCCGACGCGCCGATCCGACTGGCTTCTTCGCGCGCCTCGCCCACCATGCGTTCACTGTGCTGACGCGCTTCGGCGACCATGCGATCGGCCTGCGATTTGGCATCGGCGAGCAGTCGGTCGGCTTCTGCCCGCGCATGGTTGACCATCGAATCGGCCTCCGCATTGGCGGTCGACACGGTGGCCTCGCAGTGATCCTTGGCCTCTCGGAGTAACGAGTCGCGGGCGTCGAGTACGTCCTGCGCATCGTCGAGTTCGCCGGGGATCGCGTCCTTGATGTCGTCGATCAACTCCAGGACATCGCCGCGGGGCACCACGCAGCCTGCGGTCATCGGCACGCCGCGGGCTTCTTCGACGATCGCACCCATTTCATCGAGCGCTTCAAAAACTCGGTACACGGCGACACCCTCCAGGCGTAGTTGACAGTGACCAGTGTGCCTGGTGTTGCGCCTGTGACTCGGCTACTCGCGCCGGTGTGTCGTTACCAATTGCTTGTTCAGAAAGCTCCGCTGCAGTGTGCAGCCAGATCGCCATTTCGGTCGAATTGACGATCTAGGCGCACACCAGAGCCGTGGGTCAACCCCGGGCGGGGGTCAACCCCGGGCGGCGAGCTTGGCCTGCAGGCGCGCGTTCACCGGTTCGGGCAGCAGCGCCGACACGTCGCCGCCCAGCATCGCGACCTCTTTGGCCAGCGAGGACGACACGAACGAATACTGCGGGGTGGTGGCGACGAAAAACGTGTCGACGCCCGCGACGTGCTTGTTCATCTGGGCCATCTGCAGCTCGTATTCGAAATCGGTACCCGTGCGTAGACCTTTGACGATCGCCGTCATCCCCCGCGCCTTGACGAAGTCGACGACAAGGCCCTGCCCCGACTCCACGTACACGTTGGGCAGATGGGCCGTCGACTCCTCGATCAGGGCGATCCGCTCTTCGACAGTGAACATGCCCTGCTTGTTGGGGTTCACGAGTACCGCGATCACGAGCTCGTCGAACTGCACCGACACCCGCTCGAAGATGTCGATGTGACCGAGGGTCACCGGGTCGAAGGATCCCGGGCACACCGCTCCGCTCATGGAGGTCGACGCTAGCAGTCAGTCGCGTTCGGCGAGCTCGATGAGGGTGTCGCCGTAGCGACGCGCACTCAGAAGCGACCAACCGTGCGGCCAGCTGATCTGCGGACCCGACGCCGAACGTTCCACCACGGCCACGGCGCCCGGCATCGTCCACCGCTGGGCGCCGAGTGCGACGATCATGTCGCTGACCTGTGCGTCATCGACCTCGTATGGCGGGTCGGCCAACACCAGATCCACCGGCCGGGTGGCGCCGGCGGCCAGGACCGCCGCCACCGCGCCGCGACGCACCGAGGCGCCGACCACCCCCAGCGACGCAATGTTCGAAGAAATCACCGCCGCTGCCTTGGCATCGGACTCCACGAAGAGCGCCGACGCAGCGCCCCTGGACAGCGCCTCCAGACCCAACGCGCCTGAGCCGGCATACAGGTCGAGCACATGCAGCCCGGCGAAATCGATCCGTGCCGCCAACACGTTGAACAAGGATTCGCGCACCCGATCGGTAGTCGGACGGGTACCTCGCCCGGACTTATGCTGCGGCACCGCGATTCGGCGCCCGCCCAGAGCCCCGGCGACGATGCGGATCAGGATGATTCCCCGGTCGTCCCCTGCGCTTCGCGCGTGGGCCCATCGCTCTCCCCCGCAAGCGGGGGGTGCTCCCAGCCCGCCGAATCGACCACCGCCAGCAGATCGCCGCCTTCGACCTGCGCGGTGGCCGACACTGCGACACGCGTGACGGTGCCGGCCCTGGGCGCGGTGATCGCCGCCTCCATCTTCATGGCCTCGATCGTGGCGATGGTCTGCCCCGTTTCCACCGCATCGCCGGCGGATACGCCGACGGTGACCACGCCGGCGAACGGCGCCGCGACGTGATCGGGGTTGGTGCGGTCGGCCTTCTCAGCGGCGGGCACCTCGCTGGCAACGCTGCGGTCACGCACCACTACGGGCCGCAACTGGCCGTTGATGATGCACATCACCGTGCGCATTCCGCGCTCGTCAGGATCAGAGATCGCCTCGAGGCCGATCAGCAGTTCGACGCCGCGTTCCAGCGTGACCCGGTGCTCATCGGCGTGCCGCAGGCCGTAGAAGAACTGGTTGGCCGACAGGCTCGAGGTGTCGCCATAGACTTCGTGGTGAGCCTCGAATTCCTCTGTGGGGCCCGGGAACAGCAACCTGTTCAACGTGCCCTGGCGGGGGCGGCCGGCGTGGGTCAGCGCTTCTTCGTCCGCTGCGCTGAGCAGGGCCTGCGGCTTGGCGGGGGCGCGGCCGGTCAGCGCCTTACTGCGCAGCGGCTCGGGCCAGCCGCCCGGGGGGTCGCCCAGCTCACCGCGCAGGAACCCGATGACCGAATCTGGAATGTCGAATCTCTGTGGATCGGAGGCGAATTCGTCGGCGGTTATGCCCGCACCGACGAGTGCCAGCGCGAGGTCGCCGACGACTTTCGACGACGGTGTCACCTTGACCAGTCGGCCCAAGATCCGGTCGGCGGCCGCGTAGCTTGTCTCGATCTCCTCGAAGCGATCACCGAGACCCAACGCGATGGCCTGCTGGCGCAGGTTGGACAGCTGACCACCGGGAATCTCGTGGTCGTACACCCGGCCCGTGGGCGCGGGAAGGCCACTCTCAAAGGGCGCGTACACCTTTCGCAGGGCTTCCCAGTAGGGCTCGAGGTCGCACACCGCCGCCAGTGACAGTCCGGTGTCGTACTGGGTGTGCGCCGTCGCCGCCACGATCGAACTCAGCGCGGGCTGGCTCGTCGTGCCGGCCAACGGCGCCGCGGCGCCGTCGACGGCGTTCGCACCCGCCTGCCAGGCCGCCAGGTAGGTCGCCAACTGGCCGCCCGGAGTGTCATGGGTGTGCACGTGCACGGGCAGATCGAATTGCTTCCGCAATGCGCCGACCAGCATGGCGGCCGCCTGCGGGCGCAGCAGGCCAGCCATGTCCTTGATCGCCAACACATGCGCGCCGGCGTCCACGATCTGCTCGGCGAGCTTGAGATAGTAGTCCAGCGTGTAGAGGTTCTCCGCCGGATCGGACAGGTCCCCTGTGTAGGACATCGCGACTTCGGCGACGGCCGTGCCGGTTTCGCGCACGGCGTCGATCGCGGGTCGCATCGAATCTACGTTGTTGAGCGCGTCGAAGATCCGGAAGATGTCAACGCCCACGTCGGTCGCCTCGTCGACGAACGCGTGGGTGACCGACTCCGGATAGGGCGTGTAACCGACGGTGTTTCGCCCGCGCAGCAGCATCTGCAGACAGATGTTGGGAACGGCTTCGCGCAGCGCGGCAAGCCTGTCCCAGGGATCCTCCTTGAGGAATCGAAGCGCGACGTCGTAGGTCGCACCGCCCCAACATTCGATGGACAGCAGTTGCGGGGTCATCCGTGCGATGTAGGGCGCCGCCATCAACAGGCTCGAAGTGCGGATCCGGGTCGCCAACAGCGACTGGTGCGCGTCGCGGAACGTCGTGTCGGTGACGCCGACGGCCTTCGATTCGCGCATCCACCGTGCGAACGCCTCAGGTCCCACCTCTGCGAGTAGGTGTTTACTACCGCGCGGCGGCATGGCGTTGAGGTCGATGTGGGGCAGCTTGTCCTGCGGGTAGACAGTGGATGGGCGCGGACCGTGTGGTTGGTTGACCGTCACGTCGGCCAGGTAATTGAGGATTTTGGTGCCGCGGTCGGCCGGCGAACGTGCAGTCAGCAGATAGGGCCGCTCCTCGATGAACGAGGTGGTGACCCGGCCGGCCCGAAAGTCGGGATCGTCGATAACCGCCTGCAGGAACGGGATGTTCGTCGACACGCCCCGGACGCGGAATTCGGCCAGCGCCCGATGCGCACGCGCCACTGCGGCCTCGAAATCCCGGCCCCGGCAGGTGAGTTTGACGAGCATCGAATCGAAGTGCGCACCGATCTCAGCGCCCAGGTGGGCGCCGCCGTCGAGCCGGATGCCCGCACCGCCCGGTGACCGGTAGGCGGTGATGCGTCCGGCGTCGGGACGGAAACCGTTGGCGGGGTCTTCGGTGGTGATCCGACACTGCATAGCAGCACCGCGGATGGCGAGCGAATCCTGGCTCAGGCCGAGGTCGGCGAGCGTGTCCCCGGAGGCAATGCGCAGCTGGCCGGCGACCAGGTCGACGTCGGTGATTTCCTCGGTGACAGTGTGCTCCACCTGGATTCGCGGATTGCATTCGATGAACACGTGACGCCCGCGCTCATCGAGCAGGAACTCAACGGTGCCCGCGCAGGAGTAGTCGATCTCGCGCGCGAACGCCACGGCGTCGTCGCACATCTTCTGGCGCAACTCTCGGGGCAGGTTCGGCGCCGGCGCGAGCTCGATCACCTTCTGGTGCCGGCGCTGCACGCTGCAGTCGCGTTCGAACAGATGCATTATGTTTCCGGCGGTATCGGCAAGGATCTGCACCTCGATGTGGCGCGGATTGATGACCGCCTGCTCGAGATAGACGATCGGATCCCCGAACGCCGACTCAGCCTCGCGACTGGCAGCTTCGACGGCCTCGGCCAACGCGTCGCGCTCGGCGACCCGGCGCATGCCACGACCGCCACCGCCGGACACCGCTTTGACGAACAGCGGGAACTCCATGTCGCGCGCGGCTTCGAGAAGTTCGTCCACCGATGCCGACGGGGCTGAGGAAGCCAACACCGGAAGCCCGGCGGTGCGCGCCGCGGCGATCGCTCTGGCCTTGTTCCCCGTCAACTCGAGCACACCAGCGCTGGGGCCCACGAACGTGATGCCCGTAGCTGCGCAGGCCGCGGCCAGTTCGGGGTTCTCTGAGAGGAAGCCGTAGCCCGGGTACACCGCATCAGCCCCGGCTTGGGTGGCCACCCGGATGATCTCGTCCACCGAAAGGTACGCGCGAACCGGATGCCCGATTTCGCCGATCTGGTAGGACTCGTCGGCCTTCAACCGATGCAGGGAATTGCGATCCTCATACGGGTAAACCGCGACCGTCGCGATACCCATCTCGTAGGCGGCGCGGAAGGCGCGGATCGCGATCTCCCCGCGATTGGCTACGAGAACTTTCGAGATCCGACCAGCCACGGTTCACTCTAACCTGCCCAAAACCGCACGCCCCCGCAGTTCGCGACAATCAGATGAGAGTTGACCAGTAGTTCCAGAAACGCTCGAGAATCAGCAGCGTCACCGCGGTGAACCACAACGCCACCAACGACCAACGCCAGCTGTAGAGCGCCCGGACCACGCCCGAACCGCTGTTCTGCGGTGCCACCGCTATCGATGCGGCCACCACCAGGAGCGGGATCGTCACGGCCCAAACGACCATGCAGTAAGGACACAGCGCGCCGATGCGGTACAGGCTCTGGAAGATCAGCCAGTGCACGAACACCGTGCCCAGCAGCGCGCCCGCGGCCAGGCCCGCCCAATACCAGCGCGGTAACGGCACCTTGGCAACTGCAAGCACCCCGGTCACGAGGGCGACTGTGAAGGCGACGACGCCGATCAACGGGTTGGGGAAACCGAACAACGACGCCTGCGGGGTGATCATCACCGAACCGCACGACAGCACCGGGTTGATACTGCAGGTCGGCACGTAGTCCGGGTTGATCAGCATTTCGATCTTCTCGATCGTCAGGGTCACCGCCGAGGCAAGCCCGACGACACCTGCCACGAGCACCCACAGCGCGCTGCTTCTACCGACCGCCACTCCCTGGGGCCCGGTACCCGACGGATCCTCCGACGTAAATGCGGGGTTGGGCGCCGAGCCGGTCACGGTCACGATGCCGGTGCGGGTGCGGGTGCCGGTGCGGGCGCCACCGCTTCGAGACCGGGCACGTCACCGACGATCTCCTTGATCTTGGCGACCAGCGCCTCCGGAGTGCTCGATTCGTAGTCCTCGCCGTTGATGCGTATCGACGGGGTGGACTTGATTCCGGTAGCTGCAGCCAAGCCGCCGACCATGTCGACGTAGGTGTCCTTGTTGATGCATTCGGGAACAGTTCCGGCCGCACCGGCCTGGCGCGCGACCTCGATGAGGCGGTCATTGTCCGGGTATTCCGCGCCCACCTCGCCGGGCTGTTGGGCGAAGAGCGCGGCATGGAACCGCCGGAACGCGTCGACCGATTCATCGGCCACGCAGTACGCCGCGGCACCAGCGCGCGCCGGGTAGTTCTGGTTCTGCGGGCGGTCCAGGATCGAGACCATGTAGTAGTCGGCGGCGATCGCGCCGGAATCGATGAGCTTGCTGATGGTGGGGCCGAACTGCTGCTCCATGGCGGCGCAGTGCGGGCACAGGAAGTCTTCGTACATAGCCACCACCGCCTTGGGCTCCTCGGTGCCTTCCTTCTTGATCAGGCTGCTCGACTCCACCCTGACCGACCGTTGCTCACCTGCGGTGGGCCTTTCATCGGCTGACATCACGATGTAGAGCACCAGGGCGACCGCAAAGATCACCACAACAGCGGTCAGACCGATCTGAACGAACACGTTGCGCTTACGGTCGGCTGCGTTCAGGTCATAGCGCGCGTTTTTCTTGGGTTTGGAGGCCACGGCACATAGCGTACCGGCGCTTACTCAAGTAGTAAGCCGGGCATTGGGTAAGCCGGTCAGTCGTTAGCCGCTCAGTAGCTGGCCGGCGCGGGTCAGATGCGCTCGCATCGCCGAGATGACGTCGGCGGTCGCGGCGGCGCTGCCACCGCCCAACGGGAAAAAGTTGACGAAGCCGTGAACCAGGGATCCGTACTCTCGGTAGTCGACCGGCACGCCCGCCTGGCGCATGGCGTCGGCGTATTGCCGGCCCTCGTCGCGCAGCGGATCGAAGCCGGCGGTGACGACCAGCGCCGGCGCCAGCCCGGACAGATCGTCGGCCAACAACGGCGACACCCGCGGGTCTGCCCCATCGACCTGCGCCCCACCAACGAATCGGGTATTGAACCATTCGATGTCGCTTCGGGTGAGGAAGAAACCGCGCGCGAACAATGTCCGCGAGCGGGTCTGGCCTCCCATGTCCGTCATCGGATACAGCAGCAGCTGTAACGCCGGCTGCGGCGCCTTTTCATCACGCGCCCGAAGCGACACCACCGCAGCCAGATTCGCGCCGGCGCTATCTCCACCTACCGCGATGCGCCTCGGATCGGCGCCTAACTCGGCGGCGTGCTCGCAAGCCCACAGATAGGCGGCGTAGGCATCCTCAGATGCCGCGGGCGCCTTGTGCTCGGGTGCCAACCGGTAATCCACCGACAGGACGTGGGCGCGGCCCTCCCGGCAGATCTCCCGGCACAGGTCATCGTGGGTGTCGATGCTCCCGATCACGTGGCCACCACCGTGGTAAAAAACCAGCAACGGCGCCCCGGGTTCGTCGGTGCGGTAATGGCGCGCCTGGATCGGGCCCACCGCACCCGTCACCGTGAGATCGGTGACCGCGCCTACCGGGATGTGCTTCTTGAAGCTGCCCGCAAGTAGTTCCAACTGAACGCGCGCGGCGTGGTGGTCATCGTCGGCGACCAGTCCGTCGAGGCCGAGCATCTGCTGCCCCGCGAGCATCAGCTGCAGCGTCGTATCCAAGGTGTTGCCATCGAGGGTGATCGAACGCCCACCCAACAGGAGGCGTTTGATGCGATCGGGGATGTGCGGCAACCCCCGCAGTGTCACTGCGGTGACCTTGTTGGCTACGTCGGTCGCGCTCGGCGTCATGTCTGCTCCATCTTTGGCCAGACCCTACCGCCGGCGAAACCGGGCAAAACTCCCGGGCGGACGAATGATTAGGCGACTTAACTCCTGCGGCAATATAGTCAGCGACGACGTCGGTGTCCCGAACCGAATGCCAAGTGGCAAACGCCGGGAGCCGGTGGACGAGCATTCCACTTCAGCAGGGTAGGTGACATGACCTCGGCGGCAGCGATTCCCACCGTCACGCTCAACGACGACAACACGATGCCGATGATCGGTCTCGGCGTGGGTGAGTTGTCGGATTCCCATACGGAAGCCGCAGTCCTGGCTGCGCTGGCGGCAGGCTACCGACTGATCGACACGGCCGCCGCGTACGGCAACGAGGAGGCGGTCGGACGCGCGATCGCCAAGTCGGGGGTGCCGCGTAGCGAGCTGTTCATCACGACGAAGCTGGCGACCGCAGACCAGGGCTTCCAAGCCTCGCAGGACGCCGTGAAGGCAAGTCTCAAGCGGCTTGGGCTCGACTACCTGGATCTGTACCTCATCCACTGGCCGGCTACCGATGCCGGCAAGTACGTCGACAGCTGGGGCGGCATCATGAATTCCAAATCGGTCGGCGACACCCGATCGATCGGCGTCTGCAACTTCCATGCCTCACACCTCGAAGACATCATCAGCCTGTCGTACTTCATCCCCGCCGTGAACCAGATCGAACTCCATCCGCTGTTGAATCAGACCGAGCTCCGTGCGATCAACGCCGAGAACGGCACCATCACCGAGGCGTACGGTCCCCTCGGCGCCGGCAACCTCCTGGGCAATGCGGCGGCTACCGCCATCGCCGAGGTACACGGCAGAACGTCGGCTCAGGTGCTCATTCGGTGGAGCCTGCAGCTGGGCAATGTCGTCATCCCGCGCTCGGCGTCGCCGGAGCGGATCAAGTCCAACCTCGACGTTTTCGGGTTCGCACTCACCGAAGATCAAATGTCCACCCTCAACGGTCTAAATGACGGCACCAGGTTCCGCCCGGATCCCGAGACCTACACCGGAAGCTGATCTACTAGGTCGTGTAGTAGCGCAGCCGGTAAGGTTCGCTCCGTGGGAACGCCGAAGGCACGTGCGCGCTGGTTGCGCGGCACGCTGGTCGGCATCACGTCGGCAGTGATGACGGTTGGCGCTCACTCCGCTGCCGGCGGCGGCATCCCCAGCGGGGGCGCACTGATCATCTCGTTGTTGGCCTGCGCCACAGTGGGGACGATGATCGGCTGCCTGCGATTCCAGGGTCGCGGCGCAAGTTGGCTGGGCACCGCAACTGCTTTGGGTGCTGCCCAGTTCTTGGGACACCTCAGCTTCGTGGCGACCGGCCACCAACACTCTGGCCACCAATACCAAGGCCACCAATACCAAGGCGGCGCCACACTCGCACCCAGCCCGTCGATGATCGCCACCCACCTCGGTGCCGCTGTGATCCTCGGCGTGGCGATTGCGGCTGCCGAATACCTGTACGTGGTCTGCTCGTCGGTGCTGTGCTGGCTGCGCCTGTTCGCTGTTTCCGTGCTGCGACCAGCGCCACGTCTCATCCGTCCGATTACCAATATTGTTGTCGTACAGCCGGTTTTCAGGACCGGACTGGGTATGCGTGCGCCGCCGTGGACGGTCTCAACCGCGTAACGCTGTCCCCCTGACATCACCTCGTCGGGCCGCGGCGCTGCGCTGCGGTTATGGCATCCGCTACGTCGTCGTTCTGCGCTTACGACGAAACCGCGTGAAGAACGCTTACGACGAAACCGCGTGAAGAACAAGCAAAAGCATCGACAACGGCGCCGTCACTGATGCGTCGCACCAAGACCAACTGTCGACTTGACCGCCCGGCAGATTTGACCGCCCGGCAGATTTGACCGAAAAGGCCTGATTTCATGACCGCCCCCGAAGACACCATCGAACCCGCGTCAATGCAGAATCCGCTGACACCACCACCA
>ERZ888423.3091-NODE-3091-length-11391-cov-4.885498_pt1 | contig 11391 bp, 11 predicted proteins | sample MGYA00520523_ERZ888423 | MGnify/ENA primary metagenome ERZ888423 (study PRJEB32303, sample SAMEA104408611) | aquatic metagenome | biome: Brackish water; feature: Pelagic; material: water | place: Baltic Sea | collected 2014-06-08T10:24:00 | depth 30,27 m ...
GGGGGTAAGATAGGTCTGGTGACGCCATCTGGCTCTTTTCCTCTGGCTGCGGCCAAGCTAGGATGCGCTATGTCATTTGAACTGCGCCGTTTCTTGCCCCGCAGCCTTTATGGGCGGGCCGCCCTGATCCTGATCGTGCCGATTGTCACGATTCAATTGGTCGTGTCTATCGTCTTTATTCAACGCCATTTTGAGCGTGTCACCCAACAAATGACTGGCAATATCGCGCTTGAGGTCGAATATATGCTGCGGCAAGTCAATGCCGCCCCTGATTTGGCTGCAGCCCAACAGGTTGTGGCAGGTTTGGTGGCGCCGCTGGCGCTGCGGGTTGAGCTGCCAAGCAATCGTGCCCTCTCCGACACCCGCGACTTTGTCGACCTGACCGGGGCGTTTGTGATTGAAGCACTTTACCAATCTTTGGGCGCAGCCGCAGCCACCGCCGGGCAACCCTCAAACCCCGTGTTGGGCGTCGATCTGGTGGCCGAACGTGGGCAGGTGCTTTTGCTGCTGGCCAGCGACAAAGGGCCGATGCTGGTCACAATGGATCGTGGTCGGGTTTCAACATCAAACGCGCATCAGCTTTTGGTATTGATGGTGGTCACCTCAGTTCTGATGACGCTGATTGCGTTTGGGTTTTTGCGCAACCAACTCCGCCCTATAGCCCAGCTGGCTCGCGCAGCCGAGGCCTTTGGCAAGGGCCGCGCGCTGCCTTATCGCCCCCGTGGCGCGACCGAAGTGCGCGCGGCAGGGGCTGCATTTTTGGATATGCGTAACCGCCTGGAACGACAGATTGAACAGCGCACACTGATGCTTTCAGGCGTCAGCCATGACCTGCGCACGCCACTGACGCGGTTAAAGCTCGGCCTGGCGATGTTGCCCGATGATGATGAGGTTGAGGCCCTGCGCCGCGATGTTTCGGACATGGAAAAGCTTCTGGATGGTTTTTTAGCCTTTGCGCGTGGCGATGCCTTGGAAACCCCGCAGCCAACAGATGCGGTGCAGCTGGCGCAGCAAGCGGTTGAAAATGCCCATCGCGCAGGCCGCAATGCCTCTTTTGATCCCCCTGTGCCCCCGCTGGCCAATCCCCAAGTGTTGCTGCGCCCCGAGGCCATCGCGCGCGCCTTGGAAAACCTGTTAAACAACGCAGATCGCCATGCCAGCCAAGTGGTTTTATCGCTGAGCCTCAGCCCCAAAAACCTGATTTTCACCGTACAAGATGACGGTCCTGGAATTCCCGAAGACCTGCGTGCCGAAGCCGTGCGCCCCTTTGCCCGCCTTGATCCCGCCCGCAGCCAAAACCGCGGCATGTCGGTGGGATTGGGGCTGTCGATCACGGCGGATATCGCGCGCAGTCACGGCGGCACGCTGCGACTGGGACACAGCGAACGGCTGGGGGGGCTAAAGGCCGAACTGGTCTTGGCCCGATAATCCCCAACCACCCCCTTGCCGACGGCCGCGCGCCATCGCAAGATATTACATAAAAGGCAAAGGGGCATCACATGCTGACACGCAGGCGCGGGGATATTTCGTTTTGGTATGCCGATATTGGTGGCCTGCCGCAGCCACGCGCAGCGCTGCAGGGGGATACGACCGCAGACATCTGCATAATCGGCGCCGGCTATACCGGGCTTTGGACCGCCTATTACCTGAAAAAGGCCGACCCTGGCCTGAGGATTGTGGTGCTTGAGCGCGAATTTGCAGGATTTGGCGCCTCAGGGCGCAATGGCGGCTGGCTGACCGGTGGCTTTGCGTGGGCGCATGAGAAATATCTGTCACACGGCACCCCCGAGGGCGTGCGCGCACTGGTGGCTGCGATGAACGGCACGGTAGATGAGGTGATATCCGTTGCACAAACCGAAGGGATTGATGCTGACATTCTGCGCACAGATGAGCTGATGGTGGCCACCTGCCCCGCACAACTGGCCCGGATGCAGGCTGATGTGGCCCAGCGCAATTTTTGGGGCGAAGGCCCCGATAAGGTCTGGGAAATCAGCCAAGATAAAATCCGCGCCCGTGTCGATGTGCCAAACGCCTTGGGTGCGATGGTTGTGGGGAATGTTGCGCGTATTCAACCCGCCAAACTGGTGCAAGGTCTGGCGCGCGTTGTTTCAGACATGGGGGTGCATATCGCCGAAGGCACCGCCGTGACAGACCTGTCGCCCGGCATTGTGTCCACCGATCACGGGCAAGTGCGCGCGCCCATCATTTTGCGTGCCACCGAAGGCTTTACCGCAGGTCTGCCCGGCGCGCGCCGGGAATGGTTGCCGATGAATTCCGCCCAGATTGTCACAGCACCTTTGTCGCAATCGACATGGGATAAAATTGGCTGGCAAGGCCATGAAATATTGGGCGATTTTGCCAATGCCTATTGCTATTGCCAGCGCACCCGTGAAGGCCGGATTGCCGTGGGGGGGCGGGGCGTGCCCTATCTTATGGGCTCGCGCACCGATCATCGTGGCACGCCCGATGATGAGACCATTCGCCGGTTGATTGACATTTTGCATCGTCACTTTCCCGCCACCCGTGATGCGACGATTGACCACGCATGGTGCGGTGTTTTGGGTGTGCCAAGGGATTTTTGCGCCACTGTTGGGCTGGATCGTAAGACAGGTATTGGCTGGGCCGGGGGCTATGTGGGGGTTGGGGTATCCACCTCAAACCTGGCCGGGCGCACGCTGGCCGATCTGGCCTTGGGGACCGACAGCGATTTGGTGCATCTGCCATGGGTTAACCGCCGTGTGCGCCAATGGGAGCCAGAACCCCTGCGCTGGTTGGGGGTGCATGGGATGTATGGGCTGCTGAACCTGGCAGATCGGCGCGAAATGCGCTTGGGTGGCCCACCTTCGGCTGTAGCCCGCTTTGCAAACTGGGCTATGGGGCGTTAAGGGCGCTGACTGGACAGCCCAAGCTTTACGTTTTATTAAATCTTTCAGGGCCCAATATGGCCCAATCTCGATCTCATTTCAGAAGGACCCGACCAACATGATCGCACGGTTTAAACCCCTCTGCGCCAGCGCGATGATCGCGCTGATGCTTGCAGGCTGCGCGGTCGAACCGCTCAGCGATTACCGCCCCGTGGTTGATCCAGCCCGCACCAGCCCCGCCAAATATGAAACCGATCTGACCGCCTGCCGCGCAATCGCCCTGCAGGTTGAGGCTGATTACAAACAGCGCCAAAAAGACCAAATGGGCAAAAACCTGATTGTCGGTCTGTTGGCTGGGGCCGCAATTGGGGCGGTGGCTGGCACCAATTCACGCTATCAGGGCGATTTGATGGCCTATGGGGCGGTGACCGGCATGGCCTCTGGGGCGGCCAACAATGATTATTCGCATGATCTGGTGAAATACGGCCCACGCCGTGTGATTGACCGCTGCATGGCAGACCGCGGCCACCGGATCTTAAGCGATCTGGGCCGCGCCTGACATCAAAACGGGGCTGGACGATTAAATCGCCCAGTCCTTAACGCATTTGGCCCTTAACGCATTTGGTCCTTAACGCATCAGGCCACACGCGCGCCACCCACCCAAAGCCCACGCACAATCGCAGCCTCATCGATTTGCTGAACCCGCACCAGATCAGCGCGCAGGCCCAGGCCAATTTCGCCACGGTCATTTAATCCACAGGCGCGGGCTGGGGCCGATGTCACGCTGGCAAAACCCCGCGCCACTGAGCCATACAGATCGCCCAGCATCAGCGCCGCCGACAAAAGCGCCCCCGGCACATAATCGGATGACACAATATCCAACAGCCCTGCCCGCGCCAAATCTTGGGCGGCCACGTTGCCCGAATGCGATCCCCCCCGCATCAGGTTGGGCGCCCCCATCATCACAGCAATCCCATGATCACGGCAGGCAGAGGCTGCCTCAACCGTGGTTGGGAATTCCGCCAATCGAATGCCATAGCCGGCCGAGGTCGCCACCTGCGGCGCAGTCGTGTCATCGTGGCTGGCCAAAACCGCCCCAAAACGCGCAGCAGCCGCCACGGCCGCGGCTTCATGTGCCGCCCCCAGCCGTGCATGCAGCGCCACCAACTGCGCCACATGATCATCAAAACCCGCATCCGACAGGCCATGCTTGCCGCAGACATAATCTTTCAGTTTGCTCAGATCGCGAAACTGGCGCTGGCCGGGGGTATGATCCATCAGGCTGACAATGCCCACGCTGTCATCCGGGCCAAAGGCCGCCAGCTCATCCAGCAGGGTTTCCGAACACACTTCGGCACGCAGATGCAACAAATGGTTTATCCGCAGTGCCCCCTTGGCCCGCAGCGCCAGAATTTCATCGGCCACGCCCCGAGCATTGGGGGTATAATTCGTCTTGCCATCACTGATGATCGACCCCACACGCAGCGCATCGAACACGGTGGTGATGCCAACGCCCGCCAATTCCGCATCATGCGCAATAATCGCTGGGCCATGCGGCCATTTCACCTTGGGACGCGGTTCCATATGGCGTTCAAGATTGTCGGTATGCAGTTCAATCAGCCCCGGGGCCAACAGATCCCCGCCACAATCAATCGCCCCTTTGGGCACCATAGAACCGGGCAAAATTTCAGCAATCCGACCCGCCCGGAATACCAGCGCCCCCAGCATAACCTCTTGTGGCAACACGAGGCGGGCATTGGCAAGAATTGTGTCTGTCATCTCTTCGTCTTTTCTGCACGAGGCACTATGATGGCGTGGTGATAAGCGATGTCACAAATCTGCGACGGGAAAAAGCTAGGACGGGGCCATGGAAGAATTTGAACGATATGCCCTTTATTACGCGCCTGAACCGGGCATGTTTGCCGATTTCTGCGCTGACTGGCTTGGCTGGGATGCCGCAAATGGCACTGCGCGCGCGCATCCCTCTCTTGCAGGGCTCGATATTGCACACCTGACCCAAACACCACGCAAATACGGCTTTCACGGCACGCTTAAGCCACCATTTCGGCTGGCCCCCGGCACCAAACGCGCTGACCTGCACGCAGCCCTGCCTGATTTCGCCGCGCGCCACGCACCCGTCACGCTGGACGGGCTTGCCCTGCAGCAATTGGGTGGGTTTTTGGCGCTGACGCCGATTGGCACGCCTGCCCAGCAGGGCCTGTTGGCGGATTTGGCCGCCGATTTGGTGCGTGATTTTGATGTCTTTCGCGCCCCCCCCAGCCCGCAAGAGCTTGAGCGGCGCAAAGCCGCCCCCCTTACCCCCCGTCAAAATGCGTTGCTGGCGCAATGGGGCTATCCCTATGTGTTGGATCAGTTTCGTTTTCATCTGACGCTCACCGGCAATCTTGGCGCAGAGCAGGCGCAAAGCGTTGCAGACCGGCTGGCCCCCTTGATCGAACCGCTGTTGCCCAAACCGTTTGTGATCCGCACGATCTGTCTGTTTGGCCAAGGCCAAGATGGTATGTTTCGCATTTTGCACCGCTATGCGCTGTCTGGCTGAGGCTGCAGGGCTGCCAAAAACATCGCCACAGCATCCTCCAGCGCGCCACTATTGTCGATTTGGCTGATATTTAGCCCCTCTGGCAGTGCAAAACCCGCACGTTCCAAACGCGCTGCAATGTCTTGCGCCGTTTCGCGACCACGCGCGGCCAAACGTGCGGCTAAAACTGGCACCGGCGCGGTTACCAAAATCACCCGCAGGTCAGGAAACTGTCGACACGCCTCTGTCAGCATCCCACGTGAGCCGTTAAAGATAACATCATGCCCAGCGTCCAGATCGGCATGGATACCGACCGGAACACCATAGCAAAGCCCATGCGCCTGCCAGTGCAGCGCGAACAATCCAGCGGCATTGCGTCGGGCAAATTCTGCGGGCGTGACACCTTCAAACGGCTCTCCACCAGCGGATTCAGGGCGGGTTATCACACGTTGTACAATCACCAAATCTGGGCGCGCGGCACTGGCTGCGGCCAGCAACGTATCTTTGCCCGCCCCCGACGGCCCGACCAGCGCAAAAAGCCGCCCCCCCATCCCAGATCTCACGCCGCAACAGGGGTGAAAGCCGTCACATCAACCTCGCGATCACACACCTGATGGCGGGCGGCCTCATCATGGAAAATGCCCAAAATGGCGGCCCCACTGGCCTTGGCCTCTTCAATCAAGCCCAGAACTGTGGCGCGATTGGCGGCATCAAGGCTGGCGGTTGGCTCATCTAGCAGCAGCGCAGGATAGGTGTGGGCAAAGCCGCGCGCAATGTTGACGCGCTGTTGTTCACCACCCGAAAATGTAGTGGGCGACAAACCCCAAAGCCGCTCAGGAATGCGCAGGCGCGCCAACAGATCTTCGGCCCGCGCGCGCGCCACCGCATCCTCAACCCCAAGCGCCAACAAAGGTTCGGCAACAACATCACGCGTGGCCACCCGTGGCACCACCCGCAAGAACTGGCTGACATAGCCCAATGTTTCACGCCGCAACCGCAAAATATCGCGGGGCGCGGCCCGGGCCACATCAACCCCACCCACCACAATCGCGCCATGATCGGCAAGATAATTGCCATAAATCATCCGCATCAGGGTGGATTTTCCGGCCCCTGATGCCCCAATCAGCGCGACACATTCACCGGGCGCAACGTGTAAATGTGCGTCCTGCATGACTGGAATGACGGTGCCACCCTGATTGTGCAGCGTGAAATGTTTTGACAGATCTGAAACCGTGATCATGCGTTTACCCCTTTGTCAGACCTGAAGAACCGAAGAGACCAGCAGTTGGGTGTAGCCGTGCTGGGGGTCATCAAGCACCTGATCGGTCAGACCTGCTTCGACCACCCGGCCATCTTTCATCACCATCAGCCGGTCGGCAAGCAGCCGCACAACCGCCAAATCATGGGTGACAATCACCGCAGAAAGCCCCATGCGGCGCACCAGCCCACGCAACAAATCCAACAGCCGTGCCTGCACGCTGACATCCAGCCCACCGGTGGGTTCATCCATGAACACAAGCCTTGGCCCCGTCACAAGATTGCGCGCAATTTGCAATCGCTGCTGCATGCCCCCCGAAAAAGCAGACGGCCTGTCGTCAATCCGTTCAGCGGCGATTTCCACCCGGCTCAGCCAATCCAGCGCGTGGTCGCGAATATTGCCGTAATGACGCGCACCAACCGCCATCAAGCGCTCGCCAACATTGCCCCCTGCAGATACCCCCATTCGCAAGCCATCACGCGGGTTTTGGTGCACAAAGGCCCAATCCGTACGCGACAACATCCGGCGTTCCGGCTCTCCCATCGTGACCGTGTCACAGGGGCCTGCGGTGCGGGTGTCAAAAATCACCTGACCGCAGTCAGGCGTCAGATGCCCCGCCAAGCAATTGAGCAATGTCGATTTGCCCGACCCACTTTCACCGACAATCCCCATCACCTCACCGGGGAACAGATCAAAGCTGACATCCGTACAGCCAATCCGTGAGCCATATCGCTTTTCCAGCCCGCGCACTTGCAAAAGTGGACCCGGCGCCGTTTGCGGCTTGGGGGTGCTGTGAAGGGTCATGCCACATGCTCCTGTGCGGTGCCAAGCCGGCCCACATGGCCTTGGGCGCGGCGGGTGCTGCAATAATCGGTGTCAGAACACACAAACATCCGCCCCCCGGCATCATCAATGATTACCTCATCGAGATAGGCAGTGTTTGAGCCGCAGAGATCACAGGCATGATCCGCCTTTGAGGCCTGAAACGGATGATCTTCAAAATCCAGACTGACGACATCGGTATAGGGGGGCAGCGCATAAATGCGCTGCTCTCGGCCCGCACCAAACAGCTGAATAGCGGCGTTTTGTGAAAGTTTTGGGTTATCAAATTTTGGAATGGGCGAAGGGTCCATGACATACCGCCCCTCAACCTTGACCGGATAGGCATAAGAAGTGGCAATCTGGCCGTGGCGCGCAATATCTTCGTAAAGCCGGACATGCATCAGCCCATATTCTTCCAAACTGTGCATCTTACGTGTCTCGGTTTCGCGCGGCTCTAAAAACCGCAACGGCTCAGGGATTGGCACCTGATAAACCAAAATCTGTCCCTCACTCAGATCCGTTTCGGGGATGCGGTGGCGGGTTTGAATAACCGTGGCGACGGTGGTTTGTTCGGTGGTGGCCACGCCCGCGGTGCGCTGAAAGAACTTACGGATTGAAACCGCATTGGTGGTGTCATCGGCACCTTGGTCAATGACTTTCAACACATCATCGGGCGTCAAACAGGCCGCCGTTACCTGCACACCGCCCGTGCCCCAGCCATATGGCATTGGCATTTCGCGACTGGCAAAGGGCACCTGATACCCCGGAACTGCAAGCCCTTTGAGCAGCGCGCGACGGATCATCCGTTTGGTTTCTTCATCAAGATAGGCGAAATTGTAGGCCTGATCGGTATGGATGGGCGCAATTTGACCTTGCGCTATCTGGCCTGACGCAGGGTGGGTCTGGGCGCTCATTCTGCGGCCTCATTCATGTCAGTGGATGCCAAAGCTGTGGCTGTGGCGTTGGCTGTGGCATTGGCTGTAGCTTCGGCCCGCAAACGGCGGATCAGTTCCAATTCAGCCTGAAAATCAACGTAATGGGGCAATTTGATATGTTCCAAAAAGCCGGTCGCCTGAATGTTATCGCAGTGATAAAGTACAAACTCAGCATCCTGTGCCGGGGCCCCCACATTGTCTTCGCCCAACTCGCGCCAGCGCAATGCGCGATCAACCAGCGACATTGATATTGCTTTGCGTTCAGATTGGCCAAAGACCAGCCCATAGCCACGGGTGAATTGCGGGGGTTCGGTTTTTGATCCTTTGAACTGGTTCACCGTCTCGCATTCTGTCAGCTCAACCTCGCCCAGCTCAATCGCAAAACCCAGTTCGGGGATATCAAGGGACACAGGGCACAGCCCAATTCGCAGCTCACCCACAAACGCATGGGTGCGGCCATAGCCTCGCTGGGTTGAATAGGCCATGCCCAGCACAAAGCCCTCATCGCCACGCGTCAAGGCCTGCAACCGCAAGGCCCGATCAGCGGGCAGCTCTAGCGGCTCACGCGTTAAATCGTTGGGCTGTGTGTCATCATGGGGTTGATCCTCGATCAGCCCGTCTTTGTTCAAAAACTCGGTGATATGGGGCACGGGGCCTGGGGTGGCTTGGGCGACCGGTGCCGGCGCCACATCGCCCTCGGCCAGCAGTTTGAAATCCAACAGGCGGTGGGTGTAATCAAACGTCGGGCCCAAAACCTGCCCGCCCGGCGCATCTTTGAATGTGGCTGAAATGCGCCGGATACAGGCCATCTCGCCCGTGTCTACGGGGCGCGAGCTGCCAAACCGCGGCAAAGTGGTGCGATACGCCCGGATCAGAAAGATCGCCTCAATCAAATCGCCACGCGATTGCTTTATGGCCAAGGCTGCCAATTCACGGTCATAAAGCGACCCTTCGGCCATTACACGATTGACCGCCAGCGTCAGCTGTTCTTCTATCTGGCGGGTTGACAGCTCATCCACCGACAGATCGCCACGACGTTCTTCAGCAAGCCAGGCATGGGCGGCATCAATCGCGCGCTCTCCCCCTTTGACGGCGACATACATCAGCAAGCCTCCAATTTGGTGCTGCGCGGCAGGGCCATCAGATCGGCGCCTGCGGTGAAAAAGAAATCACACCCCAGCGGGAACAGCGCGGCATTTGCCTGCAATGCGGGGACATCTGGCAGCGTCGTCTGGACATGATCGCGGATGCCCGGCCCGCGCAGACGCACAGCCATACCACGCTCTAGACCGGGCTGCTCTACAATCAGCGTGGCGGAACGGTCAGGATATTCCGGGGTGCCAATGGCGAATTGCCCAAGCGGTGACAGGCCCAGCCAATCGCCAATTGCAAACACCGCCCGATCAGCGGCCACAAGTGGCGCACCTGTGTGAAAGGTCAACCAATCACGCACCATAGCCACATCATGGCTGGGCGCCAAAAAAACGGGCGTGCTGCGATCCATCAATGTCAGCACCAACACGCCCGCCGCCACCGACAGCGGTGCGGGCGGCTGCGCGCCCGTCACGCGCTGCACCAAACCCGGGCGCGCCATGGCCTGAAGGGCCGCACGAAACGCATGCGCGGCATCGATGGGGGCATGTGCAAACCCCCCTTGCAAGGCTGCGCTTTGCATCAATCTTCTCCCCGCGCCAAAGTAAAAAACGACACTTTCGTCGCAGCAGCCTTGGCCGCGCGGGCCGCGGCTGTTGCCGTGGCATGCGCCTGCAGCGGGGCCAAAACGTCAGCACGCACACAATCTGCGCGCGCGGTTTGCATCAGGGCATCCACCAACGCCACCCGCGTCGCATGCGCCCCATCGCGCCCCTGAACATAGCCATGGCCAACGGTCCCGTCAGCCAGCCGCAGCGCACAGCGCGTCACAGTCATTTCACCCAAATTAAACGGAGAACCCGTGGCTCCGGTGCGGCCCTGCACCATAACGGCCCCCACCTCGGGGCGGCGCAACCATTCATGTGCGGGCAGATCTGGGGGCATTAATTCCGCCAAACGCACAGCCGGTGCTTTGGCCAAAAGCGAAAGCCAGCTTTGTCGCGCTGCCGTATCGGGGGACAATTCATCCATAATCACAGACCTTGCCGAGAGATGAGAACTTATCTATACAACTAGACAAATCCATAAGCCATTCGCCCACAGTATGGCAAGCACCCAAGATATGAATTTTTCATGACACCCACCGCCACCCCGCCCCCATCAGACAACCGCCCGCGCAGCCCGGTATGGGCAGCGATCGCCACCGCACTGTCAGGCGAGATCGCCAGTGGGCATTATAGCCCCGGCGACAAACTGCCGACCGAAGCGCAACTGGCCACCCGGTTTGGCGTCAACCGTCACACGGTGCGCCATGCGCTGGCGCGGCTGGCCGAAGACGGTTTGGTGCATGCGCGGCGCGGGGCTGGGGTGTTTGTTTCAGCCGCACCGCTGGATTACCCCATCGGACGGCGCACACGCTTTCACCAAAACCTGTCGGCGGCGGGGCAGCTGCCGGGGCGCGCGCATCTGCACATCGAAACCCGGCCCTGCGATCAACGCGAAGCGCAGGCCCTTGGCCTGTCCGAGGGCACATTGGTTCACGTATGTGAGGGTCTTTCGCTGGCGGGCGCGGTGCCACTGGCGCTGTTTCGGTCAGTTTTTCCAGCGGCGCGCTTTTCAAATCTGCCCCAGCGGCTGGCAGAGCTTGCATCCGTCACCCAAGCCCTGGCTGCCGAAGGTCTGGCCGATTACACCCGCGCCTCAACCCGGATCGTGGCAAAAACTGCCACAGCCATGCAGGCCAATCTGCTGCATATCGCCCAAGGCGCACCACTGCTGCGCACAGATGCCATCAATCAAGATGCCACAGGTCTGCCAGTGGAATATGGCCGCACATGGTTTTCAGGCGACCGCGTCACACTGAGCGTGACCCCAGACGAA
>ERZ888423.3092-NODE-3092-length-11389-cov-4.907711_pt1 | contig 11389 bp, 10 predicted proteins | sample MGYA00520523_ERZ888423 | MGnify/ENA primary metagenome ERZ888423 (study PRJEB32303, sample SAMEA104408611) | aquatic metagenome | biome: Brackish water; feature: Pelagic; material: water | place: Baltic Sea | collected 2014-06-08T10:24:00 | depth 30,27 m ...
GCTCATTACGGTATATGTTGGAGGTATTGAAGCAATAAGTGGAGATATTTCCGCTGGCAATATAGCGGAGTTCATTTTGTATGTCAATATGCTCACTTGGCCTGTAGCCTCTATTGGATGGGTTACTTCTATAGTGCAAAGAGCCGAGGCTTCTCAAGAACGCATCAATCAATTTCTACTTGAGGAGCCAGAAATTAAATCACCCATGTCAGCCATTCAGAGTTTTTCAAATTCTATAGAGTTTAAATCGGTTGGCTTTACCTATCCAGATACAGGTATTATAGCTCTGCATAATGTTAGCTTTCAACTACCTGAAGGAAAAACTCTCGCTATTGTTGGAAGAACGGGTAGCGGAAAATCTACTCTGGCAAACCTGCTCTTGAGATTCTATGATATTGATTCAGGCGAGATCTTGGTTGGTGGAAAATCCATCCAAACTCTTGATTTAGCCATACTGCGGAAGAAAATCGGCTATGTTCCACAAGATGCTTTTCTCTTTTCAGAAAGCCTGTCGCACAATATCGGATTTACTATGAATGAGCCCAACGCCACTGAGGTGGAGGAATTTGCCAAGGATGCCGAGGTGCATGCCAATATTGTTGAGTTTAAGGAAGGATATAAAACTAAAATCGGTGAACGTGGTATTACTTTAAGTGGCGGACAAAAACAACGGGTAAGCATTGCTAGAGCTTTGGCACACAATCCTGAAATTCTTCTTTTCGACGACTGCTTATCTGCGGTAGACACCGAAACAGAGGAAAATATTCTTCAAAATTTAAAACGACTCACAACCGAAAGAACCACAGTGATAATAAGTCACCGCGTTAGTACGGTTAAACATGCCGACCTTATTTTGGTGTTAAATAAGGGCGAAGTGGTTGAAACGGGTACCCATACCGACCTATTATCCTCGGAAGGGGAATACTTTAAGCTATACCAAAAACAAATACGCGAATCGGGCATTGAAATTTAGAATAAGATTTTACTATTTTTGAGATTCACAGGAAGACAGAATAGATGGAAGGAAATGAGCGGAAAGACAGGGATGAAGTATTCTCAAAAGTCTTAAGAGCGGGCAAGCGCACATATTTTTTTGACGTGCGATCTACTAAAGCCGATGATTATTATCTAACAATTACTGAAAGTCGGAAGCAGAACGACGAACAAGGTGGAGCCTTCTTTAAGAAGCATAAAATCTATCTTTACAAAGAAGACCTTAGAGGGTTTAAAGACATTTTAGAGGAAATCACTGATTTTATTATTGAAACGAAAGGAGAAGAAATCATTTCTGAATCCAATGATCAAGCTCATTCGACTGAACGAACTGCTCCAACCGAAGAAAAATCGAGAGACGGTAGTTCTACTCAATCCTTCACAGACATAGATTTCGAAGATCTGTAGAAATTGCTTTGTTGATTAGTTCTTCTCAAAACACATTTTCTACTTTTTCCAGTTCAACGGTTATACTACCTTTGTGGCTGGATTTACCCATTGAGTATTAATTACTTAATGGTCTAATTATCAATTATTTAAACGCATTATATACCATGGGTAAAATTGTTGCAGTTGCAAACCAAAAAGGCGGTGTTGGAAAAACAACCACTGCTGTAAACTTAGCGGCTGCCCTTGGTGTACTCGAAAAAAAGGTGCTACTCATTGATGCAGATCCACAAGCCAACGCCACTTCGAATTTAGGAGTAGATCCAGAATCGGTTTCTAGAGGAACCTATGAAGTATTGGAGCATGCTATTGGTATTGGCGATGCCATTATTCAAAGTAAAGCCCCCAATGTTTTTTTAGTACCCTCGAGTATTGATTTGGTTGCAGCAGAAATTGAGTTGGTTGATAAAAAGAACCGAGAATATATGCTCAAGGAGGCTCTTTCTGAGCTTCCAGAAGATCAATTTGATTACATCATTATCGATTGCGCTCCTTCACTAGGCCTTATTACCCTAAATGCTCTAACCGCAGCCAATTCTATTCTCATTCCTATTCAATGTGAATACTTTGCTTTAGAAGGATTGGGTAAGTTGTTGAACACGATTAAAAGCGTTCAGAATCTGCATAATCACGACTTACAAATTGAAGGTCTGTTGCTAACAATGTATGACAGTCGCTTGCGTTTATCGAATCAAGTGGTGGAAGAGGTTAAAACCCACTTCCAACAAATGGTATTTGAAACAATTATTCAAAGAAATGTTCGATTGAGTGAAGCTCCAAGTTTTGGAGAAAATATTATCACCTATGATGCTGCAAGCACAGGGGCTGTCAATTACTTAAATTTAGCCCGTGAGTTTTTGCGCAATAATGAATCCAATAAAGAAGTAGCGCAAAGCTGAAGATTAAAGCAATGGCAGATAAACGCAAAGCATTAGGAAAAGGATTAGCGGCTCTTTTAAAAGATCCGCGAACGGAGATTGAGAGTGCAAATCAACCCGGAGCAGAAGAAATAGTAGGCTCTATTTCTGAGATTTCAATTGAATCTATTCAGCCCAATCCTTTTCAACCTCGTACTTTTTTCGATGATGAGGCGCTGCAAGAATTGGCAGATTCTATACAACAACTTGGTGTCATTCAACCCATAACTGTGCGTAGAATAAGTTCTGATTCATACGAACTCATTTCTGGAGAGCGACGCTGGAGGGCATCTAAATTGGCTGGTCTTAGTGCTATTCCTGCCTACATCCGTTTGGCAGATGATCAAGGAATGTTGGAGATGGCTTTGGTTGAAAACATCCAAAGAGAAGAACTCGACGCCGTAGAGGTTGCCCTCTCCTATCAACGTTTAATTGATGAATGCTCCATTACTCAAGAACAAATGAGTAAAAGGGTTGGAAAGAAACGTTCTACCGTTTCCAATTACATACGTTTGTTGAAGTTGCCGCCAATTATTCAAGCTGGTATTCGCGATCGGATGTTGAGCATGGGTCATGCAAGAGCATTGGTTTCTATCGAAAATGAAGATGCTCAACTAAAGGTTTATAAGGATATAATTTCTTCTGGTATGAGCGTTCGCCAAGTAGAAGAAAAAGCAAAAGCGCTACAATATCCTAGCTTACCCACCTCCGAAGCTAAATCTGAAATTCCATCCTCCTTTAGCGAATTGGGAAAGCAACTTGGAACCCTGTTGGATACCGATGTAGTTCTTAAGTCTAAGAGCAAAGGCAATGGTGAAATCGTTATCCGCTATAAAAATTCAGATGAATTAGAGCGACTCATTAGCATACTTAACCCATAGCATTGAAGAGGTACGTACTCATTCTCTCTATTCTGTTCTTCGGAACAACTGCATTGGCCCAAGAAGTGCCAGACTTGGCTACTGTAAAAAAGAATGCGGAGCGATTGAGTGCCGAAGATTCTGCTAAAGTGCTAGAGCACAGCATTAAAAAAGCCACGTGGAGATCGGTAATGATTCCGGGCTGGGGACAACTTTACAATAAGAAATACCTCAAAGCACCTATCATTTGGGCTGGGATGGGCACTACCATTGGTTTTGCCATATTCAATCATCAGGAATATTTGAGTTTTAGGAATGCATATGATATTCGTATTGATGACGACCCCGAAACAATTGATGAATACAGTAACATCTATACGGCTTCTCAGTTAATTACTCTGGAAAATACCTATCGTAGGTGGAGAGACCTATCCATTATTCTCACTGTTGGTGTATACGCATACAATATTCTGGACGCTTACGTTGACGCCCACCTTTTCTATTTTGACATCACAGACGATCTTTCTATGCAATTAAGACCAAGCCTTCAAAATGGCATGGCCGCATCCTTTGGTTCTAATTTGGTTCCTTCCATGCAATTAAATCTGAACTTCTAATGAATATAGCGCTATTGGGTTATGGAAAAATGGGGAAGGAAATAGAGCGATTAGCCATAGAAATGGGCCATTCCATTGTTTTTAAGGGAAAATCAGATTGGAAGAATGAAGATTTAGAACAAGCTGAAATTGTTATTGAATTCAGTTCGCCTGAAGCGGGATTTGAAAACGTTATTCGCTGCTTAGCTCTTAAAATACCCATTGTATCTGGCACTACTGGATGGCATCATTCTCTACCAGAAGCCATTGCTTTTTGCAATAAGGTAGATGGCAGCTTCTTCTATGCCTCCAATTATTCTCTTGGAGTGAATATTTTCTTTGCTCTAAACCAAACATTAGCTAGGTGGATGGCAAACTTCCCTCAATTCAGCCCGAGTATTTTAGAACTTCATCACAGCATGAAAAAAGACATACCCAGCGGTACGGCCATTAGTATAGCGGAAGACATACTGAAGAATCATAGCCAATTTAATTCTTGGACTACCGAAAATGTTAAGGATCAGCTAAAGATTGAATCCATTCGCGAAGGAGAAATACCAGGAACACACAGCGTTCGTTATCAAAGCCAAACAGACGAAATACATATAGAACACATATCACATGGTCGTGATGCCTTTGCAAAGGGAGCCCTCTTGGCTGCCGAATTTTTGAAAGATAAAAAGGGCTTTTATCAGATGAACGACTTGCTAAATCTCAATCTCTAAGATGACAATCAATTTTATTCAATATCTACTTATTGTAGAAATAGCCTCTTCGATTTACTTATACAAATACTTCCTTCTGGGCAATCGAAAGGCTTGGAAAGCCTTTGTTCCCGTTTTGAAAACCATTGAATTAATGGAAATGACCAGTAGACCGAAATGGCATACTGTGCTCTACTTCATTCCCATTGTCAATCATATTATGTGGGTTGTCTCTGCCTATGAAGTTTTGCATGCATTTGGCAGAAGAAAAATAAGCGATATTATTCTCTCCGTAGTAAGCCTTGGCGTCTACTTCGGACTCATTCCTTACCTTAATTCTTTAAATTATGTGGGAGTAGATAAAAAAGAGATTACCAAGCAGATAGGTGACTTAGTTCCAGCTATATTTTTTGCAATTGTTGCCGCAACGGTTATTCGAACATTCACCTTTGAGGCCTATGTAATTCCAACTAGTTCGATGGAAAAGAGTCTTATGGTTGGTGACTTTCTATTCGTTAGCAAGATGCACTATGGTACGCGCATTCCAATTACTCCAATGAGTTTACCACTTTTGCATGCCTCCCTTCCTTTTACAAGCGCACCCTCTTTTTCTAGGGCTATTGTTTTTCCGTATTTCAGACTGCCTCGCCTTCAGTCCATTCAACTCGGCGACCCTGTAGTTTTCAACTACCCTATGGAAACTGATCTTCCCATAGACAAGCGGTCGAACTATGTGAAGCGCTGTGTTGGATTACCCGGAAACCAATTGGAAGTTATTTCAGGTAATGTTCATATCGATGGAAAAATCATGGCTTTTCCAGATTGGGCCAATCCACAAACCAGTTACTATGTGCGCACCAATGGGGTAGACTTCAATAAGAAGAAAATCAAAGCAGACTTTGATATAAACTATCTTAATGATGATCAACGAAGATCTAGCGGTGGAGATCCAGGAGATGTAACGCAATTCACCAAGGATGAATACATTATATCTATAAATATAGACGTACTTGATGCTTTCAAGAAACTGCCAAATGTGGTTGAGGTAATTCGCTTGGATAGTCCGAAAGACTTGGCCAATCTTCCTAAAAATACTCCACTTCTACTCCAAAGATATTATCAGGAAATGGTAAACCGTGCCAATGAATTTTTCATGAATGGCTTTCACGATGAAAATCCACTATTTCCTTTTAGTAGAGATAATTACGGTCCAATTCATATTCCCGCTGCGGGCGAAACAGTGGTATTGAATGATTCTACCTATCACCTTTATAAGCGAATTATAGAGGTCTATGAAAACCATGAGCTTGAGGTGGTAAATGGAGCGTATGTGGTAGACGGAAAAACGACGGATGAGTACACATTCGGACAGAATTATTATTGGATGATGGGCGACAATCGTCACAACTCATCGGATTCTCGCTATTGGGGATTTGTACCTGAAGATCATATAGTTGGAAAGCCTGTTTTCATCTGGATGAGCTTAGATCGCTATGCATCTGGCATAAATAAGATTAGGACAAATAGAGTGTTTACTACGGTAAACGGAAGTGGAAAGCGCTTTAACTATTTCTGGCCTATAGCAATCTTAATAGCTGCTTACTCCTTTTTCAATAAAAGACGTCTTCGCGCAAAGAAAGCAACAAAGTAAATACCGCTTTGAACTACTTGCTAAGTACGGCTTACCTGCCTCCAAGCGTCTGGTTTGCCTATTGCATTCAAGCCGAGGGTGGCATTCGTTTAGAAAAAAACGAAAACTTTGTTAAGCAATCTTTCCGCAATCGCTGTAGGATTCAAACATCGCAGGGACCATTAGACCTCAGTATTCCATTAGTTCATTCCTCCTCTCGCAAAATCGACGAAGTTGAAATTAGTTATGCCGAAGAATGGAGGAAAAATCATTGGCGTGCCATTCAATCAGCCTATTCTAAAGCTCCTTTTTTTGCTATCCTAGCCGCGGAAATGGAAGAACTTTTACTTCAAACTCAAGTACTTCGCCTGTGGGATTGGAATGAGATGTGGATTCATTGGGTTTTTAAGTGGTTGGATGTAACGCCTTCGCTTTCTTATTCCAATAACTTTGAATTAAACCCTTCCAACACCCTGGATCTTAGAAATTCCATCCACCCAAAAAAAGAACTCCCTGTTTCTATAGAATCAGCCATCCATCTAACGCCCATGATTCAACAAATGGGCTCCTTGAGCGTGCTTCATTTATTGTGTTATGAAGGACCCAATGCCTTTTCTGAATTGGCTGGCAAATAGAATGTCGTTGTATTTACAATATGTTCGCGCTTACTCACGGCTCAAAACCAGTATTTTCTTAAAGGCTTAGGTTGTTAGTTTACTTTTAACAAGCTGTAGCCTCCCATAGTCATACATTTGAAAAAATACCCATCATGAAAAGAATAAGCCTTTTTGCTGTTTTATTGCTATGCTTTAGCTTAACAGCCCAAACCAAAACGACCAAAAGTTTCTCCGCCTTCCATGCCTTGGAGATAAGCGGTGCATACGAAGTGTTCTTTCGCTTAGGCGATGTGCATGAAGTAGTTATTGTAGCATACGGAGACGATCACAAAGACGTTGAATTTGATCTGACGAACGGAGAATTGGAGATTAGCTCCGACAAAAGTCTTTGGAATAGCTCCAAACCTATTCAGCTCTATATCACTGCAAATAAGTTAGACGAAATTGACTTGAGTGGAGCAGTAAGTTTCAAAGCAAAAAACGCAATAAAAGGAAGTTACATTAAGCTAGATTTAAGTGGAGCAGCTCAAATAGAGTTGGAAGCCATGGTTTCTCTTTTGAATGTAGACGGAAGCGGTGCTTGTGAAATTATCTTAACTGGTACAACCGATAAACTGGCTATTGATATGAGCGGAGCCTCTAGTCTAAAAGCAGAAAAGCTAAAAGCCAACGAAGTAACTCTAGAACTCAGCGGTGCTTGTTCTGCCGATGTTTTCGCTAAAGATCTAGCCAATGTTGAACTGAGTGGTGCTTCTAGCCTGATTCTCAGAGGTCCTGCCGAAATGGGTTACAACGAAGTTTCGGGTGCAGCATCCATCAAGAGAAAATAAGAAGCTGCCCTCACTATGCGCATAGATATTATTACCGTTTTACCTGAATTACTGAGAAGTCCGTTTGAGGCTAGCATCTGTAAAAGAGCGGTTGAAAAAGGAGTGGTTGAAATAGAAATTCACAATCTGCGCGATTTCGGTAGCGGTAAAAACAAACAGGTAGACGATTATGCCTTTGGCGGCGGAGCTGGAATGGTGATGCGTGTTGAACCCATTGTGGCTTGTATTGAGAAGCTTCAATCTGAAAGGAAGTACGATGCCATTATTTACATGACTCCAGATGGAAAGCGATTCGATCAGAGACACGCCAATAGGCTTTATTTGAAAGAAAACATCATCTTGCTTTGTGGCCATTATAAAGGAATAGATCAACGCTTGCGCGATCATATTGTCACCGAAGAAATATCGATTGGCGATTATGTACTCTCTGGTGGTGAATTGGCGGCTGCAGTGGTTTCAGATGCCATTATCCGTTTATTGCCAGGTGTTCTGAACGATGAAACTTCCGCTCTCACCGATTCGTTTCAAGACGACTTACTCGCTCCGCCTGTTTACACCCGTCCGGCTGAATTTAGGGGTTGGAAGGTTCCAGAAATACTGCTTTCTGGCGATGAGAAGAAAATAGACCTATGGAGAACAGAACAAGCGCTCGAAAGAACCGAGCGCTTACGTCCTGATTTATTAGAATAATCTTTATTTGCTCAAATAGAGATTGCGCTCTGAGAACAATTTCTTAAACAAAGGATCTCTGAGATTCTTAATAAAGTAGATGGCTTCTCCTGTACTCTTCATCTCTGGCCCCAAATTCTTGCTCACATTCGGGAATTTATTGAAGGAGAATACAGGGCTCTTAATTGCAAATCCTTCCAGTTGTGGATTAAAGCTGAAGTCGCTTAGCTTATTCTCGCGCAACATGATCTTGGTGGCGTAATTCACATAAGGCTCTCCATACGCCTTTGCAATGAAGGGAACCGTTCTAGAAGCCCTTGGATTGGCCTCTATGATGTACACAACATCATCTTTAATGGCAAACTGAATATTAATCAATCCTACCGTTCCCAATGCCTTGGCTATGGTTTCTGTATGTACGCGAATCTGATCTACGATAAGCGCCCCTAGGTTAAAGGGCGGCAAGGTGGCATTGGAGTCTCCAGAATGAATACCACAAGGCTCTATATGCTCCATAATTCCGATGATGTACACCTCTTCACCATCGCAAATGGCATCGGCTTCGGCTTCTATGGCTCCTTCTAAATAATGGTCGAGCAAGACTCTATTGCCTGGAATGTCTTTAAACAAATTAACCACATGGTGCTCCAGATCTTCGTGATTGATCACGATTTTCATTCCTTGTCCACCAAGAACATACGACGGACGAACGAGAATAGGGAAGCCGAGTTCTTTGGCCAATTCATGGGCCTCATCGGCATTGGTAATTACTCCAAATTCAGGATACGGAATTCCATTTTCTTTCAATAAAGTAGAAAAGCGTCCGCGGTCTTCGGCCAAATCGAGCGACTCGAAGCTGGTTCCTAGAATAGGTATGCCATACCGATCTAGCTTCTCCGCCAATTTCAAAGCCGTTTGTCCACCTAGCTGAACAATTACCCCTTCTGGCTTTTCATGACGGATGATATCGTAAATATGTTCCCAAAAAACAGGCTCGAAGTAGAGCTTGTCGGATGTGTCAAAGTCGGTGGAAACCGTTTCGGGATTGCAATTGATCATGATGGTTTCATAACCGCATTCTTTGGCAGCTAAAACACCGTGTACGCAGCAATAATCGAATTCTATCCCTTGCCCAATGCGGTTTGGACCAGAGCCCAGAACAACCACTTTCTTTTTATCGGACGGAATGCTTTCATTCTCCGAATAACGACGCCCGTCTGTAGACTCTTTTTCACTCTCAAAAGTGGAATAATAGTAGGGTGTTTGCGCTGGAAACTCTGCAGCACAAGTATCTACTAACTTCCAAACACGTTCAATTCCTGCTTCGGTTCTTTTTCTATGCACCTCGCTCTCTAGACATCCCAACATATGGGCAATCTGACGATCTGCAAAGCCTTTGGTTTTGGCCTCAAGCATTAGTTCTCTTGGAATAGCTGATAAAGTATGCGACTGTATTTTAGCCTGCACTTTTACCAGATCTTCAATTTGCTTCAAGAACCACATATCAATCTTAGTGATGTCTTGAATTCTGCGAAGCGGAATGCCCAATTGCATGGCGTCGTAAATCACAAATATCCTGTCCCAGCTAGCATGGGTAAGCTTCTTTATAACGGTATCTTGATCTGTATGTCCTTTGCCGTCTGCACCAAGACCATTGCGCTTGATTTCTAAGCTCTGAGCCGCCTTATGTAATGCTTCTTGAAAGGTTCTGCCAATTCCCATGGCCTCTCCCACCGACTTCATCTGCAATCCCAAGGTGCGATCGGCCCCTTCAAATTTGTCGAAATTCCAACGTGGAATCTTTACAATTACATAGTCTAAGGTGGGTTCAAAATAAGCCGATGTAGTTTTTGTAATCTGGTTCTTCAGCTCGCTGAGATTGTACCCGATTGCCAACTTGGCCGCAATTTTAGCAATAGGATATCCTGTAGCTTTTGAGGCAAGGGCCGATGATCGAGAAACTCTTGGATTGATTTCTATGGCAACAATGTCTTCTCTTTCATCCGGACTCACCGCAAATTGCACATTGCAACCTCCGGCAAAGTTGCCTATGCTTCGCATCATTTGAATGGCCATATTGCGCATGCGCTGATAGGTGCTATCACTCAAAGTCATAGCTGGCGCTACGGTGATGGAATCGCCTGTATGTATGCCCATCGGATCAAAGTTCTCGATAGAGCAAATGATAATTACATTATCTCCTTGGTCTCTGAGCAACTCCAATTCAAATTCCTTCCAACCCAAAAGGGCTTTGTCTATCATTACCTCGTGAATGGGCGATGCCTCTAATCCACGCTTGAGCAACTCATCAAAATCATCGCGGGTGTGTACAAAAGAAGCCCCTGTTCCGCCCAAAGTATAGGATGCACGAATACAAAGAGGGAATCCGAATTTCTGGGCTATTTCTTTTCCTTTCAAATACGAGGTAGCTGTTTGAGAAGGCGCCATTGGAATGCCAATTTTTTCCATCAACAATCTAAACTCCTCTCTATCTTCTGTTATCTGAATGGCCGCAATGTCTACTCCAATAATGCGCACCCCTCTTTCTTCCCAAAGGCCATTCTTATCTGCCTCTATGCAAAGATTCAGGGCGGTTTGTCCGCCCATGGTTGGCAGAACGGCATCTATGTCTGGATGTTTATCTAGAATCTGTTCGAGCGATTCCACTTCCAAAGGCAACAAATAAATATGATCTGCCATTACCGGATCTGTCATAATGGTGGCCGGATTTGAATTAATCAAACTCACCTTTATTCCTTCCTCCCTCAAAGAGCGAGCTGCCTGAGAACCAGAATAGTCAAACTCACAGGCTTGGCCTATTACTATAGGGCCACTCCCTATGATTAAAATGTGTTTTATAGAATTATCCTTTGGCATGATCTATTGCTTTCTTTGCTTTACGAAAATACAGGGCAAAAAAAAGGTGTCATCATTTACGATAACACCTTTTACATACATATTAAACACTCAGGGGTTACCCTTTGTGGTTTCCTTCGTCTGAAACGGTCAATTTGCGACGACCACGGGCGCGACGGGCTGCAATTACTCTGCGGCCATTGGCTGTTGCCATACGCTCTCTAAAACCGTGCTTATTTCTGCGTTTTCTGTTTGAAGGTTGAAACGTCC
>ERZ888423.3094-NODE-3094-length-11375-cov-11.514134_pt1 | contig 11375 bp, 11 predicted proteins | sample MGYA00520523_ERZ888423 | MGnify/ENA primary metagenome ERZ888423 (study PRJEB32303, sample SAMEA104408611) | aquatic metagenome | biome: Brackish water; feature: Pelagic; material: water | place: Baltic Sea | collected 2014-06-08T10:24:00 | depth 30,27 m ...
CGCCAAGCGCCCGTGGCGTGACCGTCAGCGCCCCGACCGACGTGACACAGCCCGGCGACGCGGTGCTGGCGCCGCCGCCGCCGCCGTCGCGCGCGGCTGACATCCAGGCGCGTCCGGAAAGCCAGGCCGCTCTGCCGGAACCCGCCCTGGCCGCCAGCGCGCCCGCCCCGCGTCAAGGACTGATCATTCCGCAGGCCCTGGCCCGCGTGACGCCGCCGCAAGGCCGCACGGATCAAGCGCCGCAACCGCTGTTCCCGTCCCAGGTCCTGGCCGATCCGGGCACGGCGCCCGACTTCGCCCCGATACCCCTGCCCGCGCCGGAGCGGCCGACCGCTGTCAGCGAAAACCCGTTAGCGCCCGACCCCTCGCAACGCGCGGACGCCCCGCCGATCCTGCTGCGCTCCGGCGGCTTTGGCGGCGATGGCGATCTGGCGATGGCGCCGCCGCGCCTGCCCTCGCCCGGCGGGGCGCGCCCGGCCGGCCCGCCGCTCGCCCAGCTTGCGCCGCAGCCGGAGCGAACGGCGACGACGATTACGGCGCCCCGCCCGTTCGAAACCGAAATCGCCTTTACCGGGTCCAGTTTCGCCCTGCCGGCGGACGCGGAACCGGCGCTCGCCCAGATCGTCACCCGGATGAAAGCCCAGCCGAGCTTGAAGGCTCAGGTCAGCGGCGCCGCCGCCGGCCAGGACGATCGCAAGGTGCGGGAGCTTGCCTTGGCGCGGGCGCTCGCGGTCCAGCGTTATCTGGTTTCGCGCGGCGTCTCGAGCGCTGCGATCAAGGTCGAGCCCGTCACCGGCGCCGATACGCGCAACAGCGTCGCCGTGCGGCTGGTCATCCCCGCGTGACGCGACCGGGTCGGTTCCTTGGCCGGATGGCGATGTTCCTCGCGGCGGCCGCGGCCGCCGTCGCGGCGATCTGGCAGCCGGCATTGCTGGCCTTCATGGCGAACCCGGCGCTGAATGGCGTGATCGTCGGGGTTTTCCTGGTCGGCGTGTTCGTCTGCGTCAAGCAAGCAAGCGGCCTCGGCGCGGAAATCGCATGGGTCGAGGCTTTCAAGCGGAGCGGCGTCGAAGCGACCGGGCAACGCCCGCCGCGTCTGCTTGCGCCCATCGCCCATGCGCTCGGACAGAACAAACGCCGCCCCGGCTTGCCCGCAGCCTCGGCGCGGGCCTTGCTCGACGGCCTCGGCAGCCGCCTCGACGAAGCGCGGGAGTTGGCGCGCTATCTCGTCGGCCTGCTGATTTTTCTGGGGCTGCTCGGCACATTCTGGGGGCTTCTGGAGACCGTTCGCTCCGTCAGCGGCGTCATTGACAGCATGGCGGCGACGGGCGACCCGGCAGAGACGTTCACCGCGCTGCAATCCGGCTTGCGCGCGCCGCTGGAAGGCATGGGCACCGCCTTCAGCTCCTCGCTCTTCGGCCTCGCCGGCGCCCTGGCGCTCGGCTTTCTCGACCTGCAGGCCGGCCAGGCCCAGAACCGCTTTTTCAACGAGGTTGAGGACTGGTTCGCCACCATCGCGACCTTCGGCGGCCCGGCCCTGCCTGAAATCGAAGGCGGCGGCGGCGCCACCTCCGCCTACGTCGAGGCGCTTCTGGGGCAGACGGCCGAGTCCATCGACGATCTGCGCCGCCTGATGGCGCGGTCCGAGGAAGGACGGCGCGAAACGACCCAGGCGCTGGCGCGCACCGGCGACCGGCTGCACGACCTGGCCGACAAGCTTGAGACCCTGGGCGCCATCGTCGAGCGGCAGCAGCATGCGCTGGCGACCATGGCCGCCCGCGAGGATGCGACCGCCCCGGCCATCCAGGCCTTGACCGCCCAGCTCGCGTCGCCTGCCGCGGGCGACCCGGAAGCGCGCCGGCAGCTCGCCCAGATCGAGCGCCTGCTGCAACGGCTCGGCGACGGCGTCATCGGCGGCCAAAGCGCGCTCACCCAGGAGCTTCGATCCGAACTGCGCCTCCTCGCCCGGACGCTTACGGGCCGTCCGGACACGCCGCGCGAGAGTTAGGGACCGATGCGCGCGCGCCGGGGCCGCGTCGTTCGCCAGGACCTCTGGCCTGGCTTTGTCGACGCCCTCGCCAGCTTGTTGATGGTCGTGATCTTTCTGCTGTCGGTCTTCGCGATCGCGCAGCATTTTCTCGGCGAAAAGCTTTCCGGCCGCGAGGAAGCCCTCGCCGCCGCCGAGGCGCGGGCGCAGACGGCTGACGCCGCCATCGCCGCCGCCAGCGCCGAGATCGCCGCCCTGAACGCCGCGCTCTCCGACGCTGGGGCCGCGGCCGCTGCGCGCGACGCCGACCTTTCGGCCTTGCAAGCCGTCAACGCCGCGACCGCGGCTGAGGTCGAAACCCTGGCGGACGCGCTCAGCGCCGAAACCCGCCAGCGCGAAACATTGGAGCGCACCCTTAAAGCCGCCGGCGAATCCGCCGATCGCCTGACCCGTGAGCTTGGGCGGCTCCGGCAATCGGAAACCGAAGCGACGGCGAAGGCCCAGGCCGAAGCGGAGACCCGCGCCGCCGCCGAGGCCGCTGTGCTGCGCCTGGAAGCCGCCCTTGAAGCAGCGCGGGCGCAGACAGCCGTCGACGCCGGGGCGCTGGCGGAAGCTGCGGCAAAAGCCGAGACACAGGACAAAGCCATCCAGGCGGCCGCGTCGGAGATCGAGCGCCTGCAAGCTGCGGCGCAAGCCAGCGCCGTTCGGATCGCCGCCGACGCAAAAGCCCTCGCCGAAGCGGCGCAGGCCGCCGCCGGGCAGGACGCCCGGATCGCCAGCCTGACCGAAAGCCTGGCTTCAGCCAAACGGGAAATCGAAGCCGCCCAGGCGCTGGCGACCGAACGCGCGGCCGCCCTTGCCGAGACCCGCCAGCGCGCCGATGCGCTCGCCGCCCGGTTGGCCGAGACCGAAAGCAGACAATCAGCCGCGGAAGCGGCAGAGACCGTCGCGGCAAGCGCGCTTGCCGACGCCGAGCAACGGCTCAGGCGCCTGGAAGCCGTCGCCGCCGACCAGGAAGCGGCGCTCAACGCCGCAGCCGCCCGGGTCGAGACCCAGAAGGCGGAAATCGACCGACTGGCGGCGGCGCTGGCGCTCGCGGAAAAGGCGCTGGCCGAGGCCCGGACGGGGCGGGCGGCCGACGCTTATGCGTCCCGCCAGGTCGAGGCCAATCGCGACGCGCTGGCCCGCCGGGTCGAGCGGCTGGAGGATGCGCTCGCGCAAGCGCTTGACCGGGCGGCCAAGGCCGAGGGCGCGCGGGACGTGCTGACGGAGCGGAACGCCCGGCTGATCGAGGAGCAGGCCGCCCTCCGCAAGGAAGCCCAGAGCCTCACCGAAACGCGCGCCGCCGCCGCCGCCGACGCCGCAGCGCTCGCCGGACGCATGGCCGCCCAGGCCGAGACGATAGCGGACTATCGCCAGCGCATCGCGCGGCTGGAGGGCGAAATCGCCGATCTCGCCGCACGCTCCACGGCGCTGACGACGGCGGCGGCGGCGGCGGAAACCGGCTTGCTCGCCGCCCGCGAAGCCGCGCGCGGCCTGGAAGCGGCCAAGGCCGACGCGGAGGCCGAGCGCCGCCGCGTCGCGGCCCTGAACGCCGAACTGCAGGCCAAGGTCGACCAGTTGAACGCCGCCCTGGACGCGGCCCTGGACGACGCCAGGGAGCGCGGCGTCACGATCCTGCAATTGCGCGGCAAGCTGAATGCGGCGCTCGCGGCCAAGGTCGGCGAACTCCAGCAATATCGCTCGGAATTCTTCGGCAAGCTGAGGCAGGCGATCGGCGACCGGCCGGACATCAAGGTCGTCGGAGACCGGTTCGTGTTGCAGTCCGAGGTGCTGTTCGGCACCGGACGCGCCGATCTCGGACCGCAAGGCCAGGCGAGCCTCGCAGCCATCGCGGCCTCGCTGAACGAGATCGCGCAGGCCGTGCCGCCTGGCCTCGACTGGGTGCTGCGGGTTGACGGCCATACGGACGCGCGGCCGATCGCCAACGAAGCCTTCGCCTCCAACCGGGAGCTTTCGGTCGCCCGCGCCATTGCGGTCGCGCAAGCGCTCGCGGCCGCCGGCATTCCGGAAGCACGGCTGTTGCCTTCAGGATTCGGCGAGCATTATCCCGTCGATCCACGGCAGACCGCCGAGGCTTACCGGCAAAACCGCCGTATCGAAATCAAACTGACGCAACGTTGAAACAGGGGACAGTGTCCGTCATGCAACTCGGTCTTGAATCCAAGCGCGCCGTCGTCACCGGCGCCAGCCGCGGCATCGGCTTCGCCATCGCGGACGCGCTCGCGGCGGAAGGCGTCGCGGTATCGATATGCGCCCGCGGCCAAGCCGGGCTGGAGGCCGCAGCGGAAAAGCTCCGCCGCCATGGCGGAACCGTCCATGCCGCGCCGACCGACGTCGCCGACAAGGCCGCCCTCGAAGCTTATATGGATGCGGCGGCGGCGGCGCTCGGCGGGCTCGACATTCTGGTCAACAACCCGTCAGGCTTCGGGCGCGTCGATGACGAGGAGGGCTGGCGCGTCGGCCTCGACGTCGACCTGATGGCGCTGGTGCGGGCAAGCTGGAAGGCGATCCCGCACATGCAGGCGGCGGGCGGCGGCGCGATCGTCCATATTTCGTCAATCTCGGGGCTGACCTCGTCGGCGCGCACGCCGCCATATGGGGCGGTCAAGGCGGCGGTCAATCAATATACCCTGACCCAGGCGCTGAAGCTCGCGCCCGACGGCATCCGCGTGAACGCCATCGCGCCCGGCTCGATCTATTTCGAGGGCGGGACCTGGGCCAACGCCAAGCGCGACAACCCGAAGCTTTATGAAAGCATCAAGGCATCGATCCCGACCGGCCGCTACGGCACGCCGGAAGAAATCGCCAGTCTGGCGGTCTTCCTGGCGTCCGACGCGGCAAGCTGGGTGACCGGCCAGACCATCGCCGCCGATGGCGGACAGATGCTCTGACCGGCCTGTAAGGCGGTTTATGCCTGGGCGCTCGGCCGGGCGGCCATGCGGGCGTGCCAGGCGGCGATGTTCGCGTTCTTCGGATCGATCGGCTGGCCGACCTGGACCCCGAAATCCAGGAAGCAGAACAGCAGCACGTCCGCCATCGAGATCGTGTCGCCGCCGACGAACTCTCGGCCCGCCATCTGGCCGTCGAGCCAGGCGATCTTGTCCTGGGCGATCGCCTTCAGGCCGTCGGCGGCTTCCGGCAGGCAGCGCATGCGCGACTGAAACATCTTGATGCCAGCGCTGTAGCGGAAGCCGTTCGCCATCGGCTCGCATATGCCGAGATCAATGCGGCGGGTCCACATGCGGGTGTTAGCCTTCGCCTCGGGCGTGGCGCCGATCAGGGCCGGCGTCGGGTGCTTGTCCTCGATATACTCGCAGATCGCAGTGATTTCCGAGATGATCGCGCCGTCATCAAGCTCCAGGGCCGGGCAGGTGCCGGAGGGGTTCTTGACAAGGTACTCCGCCTGCCGGTTCACGCCAGCCCGGATATCGACGTCCTCGCTCGGGACGCTGACGCCTTTCTCGGCCATGAACATCCGGACCATGCGGGGGTTTGGACCGATCGAATTATACAGTTTCATGAGTGCGCCCTTTCGGTTTGAAGCTCGGCCGCCGACTGTAACGGGCCGGCCGACGACCGCAAGCGCCCTGCTCCGGCCGCGGTTCGGTCTGGCGCCCGCCGCCTTGAACGGGTAGACCGGACTATCCCGAGCCAGAGGTCCCGCCTGCAATGGAATTTCATCACTTCGTCGCCATCAGCGTCTTGATCTGCATGGCGTTCGTCGTCGATACGACGGTGAAGCTGTTCCGCTATCGTCGGCGGCACAAGGACGAGCTTGACGGCAAGCCGTTTCGGGATCTCCGCATCCTGCGCCGGCCGAACGACTTTCCGCTGCAGGAAGCCCGGCTGACCTACAAGAACTGGATTTCCTGCGTGGCCATGCTGGTCACGATCGCGATCTTTCTGTTTTCGGATCCGGAGCGGCGGCATTCGTCCGGCGCCGCGGCGCCGGCCGCGACCGGCGAGCCGCCGGCTGCTACCGCGCCCGGGCCCGCGCTCGCTCGCTGAATTCGTATTCTTCCCGCGTCAACTGCAGGCCGACATAGACCCGGTAGGCGCGCAGCGCCGCCGGGGATGCGCCTGGAATCTTGAAGGTCAGATAATCCAGGGACCGGCTGGCGAGCACGCCGCCTTCGAAATCGATCGGCAATGTGAAGGCCTGCCGGGCGGCAATCTCGCCGTTCGGCGCCTGCACTGCGATGAAATACTCGATCTCCGGCCGCGGATCCTCGATCGCGGGGCCGCGCTCGCCCAGCAATTCGACGCCGACGATGATGGTGGCGAGCTCGACGCTTTGCTTGACCTCGCATTTGCCGGCGATCCGGCCGACCTTCACCGAGTAGATGACATCGGTCAGGTCGCGGCCGGGGCCGGCCTTGAAGCGCGTCAACTCATCCGCCTGCTTCAATGCGCCGAGCGGCGGGCAGGCGACCTCGATGGTGTCGGATTTCGTCAGTCCGCAACCCGCGACAGCGAGCATCAGCGCCAGCGCCGTCAGTCGGATGGAAATTTGGCTGAGCCGCGACATCGGGCCTCCGCGTGGACTTGGGACGGCGCACCCTATATTCACCAGCAGTGACCCGCAATCGAACGAGACGTGTTTTTCATGACATCCTTGCTCCCGCCGCTGCTGATTCGCCTTGCCGGCCCGCGCGGCTTTTGCGCCGGGGTCGACCGGGCCATCGAGATCGTCGAGCGCGCCCTCGAGAAATATGGGGCGCCGGTCTACGTGCGGCATGAGATCGTCCACAATAAATTCGTCGTCGACCGCCTGGCCGCCATGGGCGCCGTGTTCGTCGACGAAATCGAGGATTGCCCGACCGACCGTCCGGTGATTTTTTCCGCCCATGGCGTCCCGAAATCCGTGCCGGCCGCCGCCGCCGCACGGCAGATGATCTATGTCGACGCAACCTGCCCCCTGGTCAGCAAGGTGCACCGCGAAGCCGAACGCCACCATGCCCAGGGCCGCCATATCTTCCTGATCGGCCATGCCGGGCATCCGGAAGTCGTCGGCACGCTCGGCCAGGTGGACCCCGGCGCCATGACCCTGATCGAGACCGTGGCCGACGCCGAAACCGCGACGCCGCCGCCGGGCGCGGCGCTCGCCTACGCAAGCCAGACGACGCTGTCGGTCGACGATACGGCGGACATCATCGCCGTTCTTACGCGCCGCTTCCCGACGCTCGCGGGCCCGAAGCAGGAAGACATCTGCTACGCCACGACCAACCGGCAGGCGGCGGCCAAGGCGGCGGCGGCGGGCGCGGACCTGTTCCTGGTGGTCGGCGCCGCCAATTCCTCCAACTCCAACCGGCTGGTCGAAGTCGCCCGGATCGCCGGCGCCCGCGAGGCGCATCTGATCGCCCGCGCCGACGAAATCGACTGGCGCTGGTTCGACGGCGTCGCCACGCTCGGCATGAGCGCCGGCGCCTCCGCGCCTGAGCAATTGGTGCAGGAAGTGATCCGCGCCGCCCGGACGCGCTTTGCCGTGACGGTCGAAGAAGTCGTCGTCGCGGCCGAGACCGTCCGCTTCAAGCTGCCGCGCGAGCTGGTCGTGGATAGCTGATGGCGGTTTACACGACGGTCGACCCGCCAGCCCTGGCGGCGCTGCTGGAGGCATATCCCATCGGGCGTCCGCTTCGCCTCGAAGGCATTCTGCAAGGCGTCGAGAACTCGAACTATAGCCTCGAGACCGAGAGCGGCCGCTATGTGCTGACGCTGTTCGAGCGGCGCGCGCCCGAGGCCGATCTCCCGTATTTCCTCAGCCTGATGGAGCATCTGGCGGCGGCCGGGTTTCCTGCGCCCCAGCCGATCCGGCGGCGGGACGGCGGCTTGTTGAGCATGGCCGCAGGCAAGCCAGCCGCCATCGTGAGCTTCCTCTCCGGCGACTGGCCGCGCCAGCCTACCGCCGCCGACGCCGCCATCGCCGGCGCGGCCCTCGCCCGGCTGCATGGCGCCGCCGGGGACTTTCAAGGGAGCCGCGGCAACGCCCTCGGCGCCGCGGACTGGCGCCCGCTTTTCGCCCGCTCGGCAGCGGAAGCGGACAGGGTCCGCCCCGGACTGGCCGAGGCCATCGCATCGGCGCTTGACGATATCCTGGCGCGCTGGCCCAAGGGCCTCCCCGCCGGCGCCTGCCATCTGGACCTCTTCCCGGACAATCTTTTCGTGGCCGACGGCCGCCTTTCCGGCGTGATCGATTTCTATTTCGCGGCGACGGAAGCTTATGCCTACGATCTTGCGATCGCCATGAACGCCTGGTGCTTCGACGGCGCGGGCCGCTGGCAGACCGACCGCGCCGCGGCGCTCCAGGCTGGGTACGAGCGCGTCCGGCCGCTTGAGGCCGCCGAGCGAGCCGCCTTGCCGGTCCTGCTGGAAGGCGCCGCCATGCGGTTCCTGCTGACCCGCCTTTTCGATTGGCTGTTCCCGGCGCCCGGCGCGCTGGTGCGCCCCAAGGATCCCCTCGAGCAATGGGCGGCGCTGGCCGCCCACAGGAGCATGCGCGCATGAGCGTCGAAATCTTCACGGACGGGGCCTGCAGCGGCAATCCCGGCCCCGGCGGCTGGGGCGCCATCCTGCGCCATGGCGCGACGGAGAAGGAGCTTTCCGGCGGCGAAGCCCTGACCACCAACAACCGCATGGAGCTGATGGCCGCCATCGCCGCGCTTGAGGCGCTGAAGCGACCCTCGACAGTCACGCTGACGACCGACAGCACCTATGTCCGCGACGGCATCTCGAAATGGCTGGCGAACTGGAAACGCAACGGCTGGAGAACCGCAGCGAAGAAGCCGGTCAAGAACGAGGACCTTTGGCGCCGGCTCGATGCGGCCCAGGCGCCCCACCAGGTCGACTGGCGCTGGGTGAAAGGCCATGCGGGCCATGCCGAGAACGAACGCTGCGACGAACTCGCCCGCATGGCGATGCCAAAGTAACCGCCGGGCCTACAATTTTCCGCCGGACCGGCCGCCATGCAGTATGCTCCGGGCGTTTGAGAGGATCGCGCGACTTCATGCCATCGATTGACCGTCAAGCGCCGCCGCCCGCCGCCAGCCAGCCGGACATTCTGGCGGCGCTCGGCTGGCGGCCGTTCTTCGCGGACCAGGTCGAGGCTGGCTCGAACGATGGCGCCCAGCCCGTCAGGGTCGTCGAAGCGCACCGCGGGGCCTTGCACGTTCTGGGCGAGGGCGTCGACCGCATCATCCCCGGCCGGGCGGACGTCGTCGTCGGCGACTGGTTGTTGCTCGACCCAGTCGAAGCTGCCGAACCGGCGACAAGCCGCCTGCTCGAGCGGAAAAGCCTGATCAAGCGCCGCGCCCCCGGCCTGGAGCGCCAGGTCCAGATGATCGCCGCGAACATCGACACGGCTTTTATCGTCTCGTCCTGCAATCAGGATTTCAACGTCGCCCGCCTGGAGCGCTATATCGCTCTCGCCTTCGAAGCTGGCGTGACGCCGGTCGTCCTCCTGACCAAGGCCGACCTCTGCGACGATCCTGCGGCCTATGTCGAAGCCGCCCAGGCCATCGCGCATCTGGCCCCGGTTCTCGTCCTGAACGCCCGGCTGGCCGACGCGCAATCGACCCTCGCCACATGGTGCGCGCCAGGGCAGACCGTCGCTTTCCTGGGATCCTCCGGCGTCGGCAAATCGACGCTCGCCAACACATTGGCCGGGAATGAGGCGATTGAAACCCAGGCGATCCGCGAAGGCGACGCCAAGGGCCGCCACACCACCACCCGCCGGCAATTGCACCTGCCGGCCGGCGGCTACGCCATCCTCGACACGCCCGGCATGCGGGAATTGCAACTGACCGGCGCCGAGGCAGGCGTCGCCGAAGTCTTCGCCGACCTGCACGCGCTCGCCGGGCAATGCCGCTTCAACGACTGCCAGCACCGGACCGAACCCGGCTGCGCCGTCCGCGCGGGCGTCGGACACGGATCGATCGAGAACGCGCGCCTGGAGCGCTGGATGAAGCTCGTCGCGGAAGACAAGCACAACACCGCGAACCTGACGCCCGGCAAGGCGAACACCGCCGCAACCCGGAAAGCCGACCGGCGGATGCGGAAAAAATCGCGGTCATGATCGACCGGCGCCGCTGATAGCCGACTGGCGGCGCCGCAAGCAACGGAGAACGCGACCCTTGAGCCGCCTGGAAGACATGATGCGCCGGCAGCTCGAGCAAGCCGAGCGGGCGTCCGCCGGGGCGCGGGAAGCCCAGCGGGTCGAGCGGGCGCGCGCCCTCGCCGCCCGGTTCCCGGCCTTCGTCCCCCGTTCGGCCGGCCACGCGGAGACGAAGTTCGACCTGACCGTCCATTCCATCAACGAGACGCCGAACCGTCTCCGGGACCTGGCGCGCCGCTTCGCCCGCCGCCCGCCGGTCGAATGCGACGTCACGGATTTCACCGACACGCCCGCGAAAGTTGCGGCGGCGGAGCGCCTCAAATCCCTGCTCGACGGCTTCGGCAGCGACAAGGCGCGGGCGCATAACTACCACCATCTCTATGGCGCGGTTCTGGCCGAAACCGACAGGATCGGCCGCGTCGTCGAGATCGGCCTCGGCACCAACAACATGGACGTGGTCTCGCACATGGGCGCGAGCGGCCGGCCGGGCGCCTCGCTCCGGGCGTTCCGGAAATTCCTGCCGCATGCCGAGATCGTGGGCGCGGATATCGACCGGCGCATCCTGTTTCAGGAAGACCGCATCGCGACGGTGTTCGTGGATCAAACCGAACCCGCATCCTTCGACGCCCTGGACGCTGCGATCAAGGGAGGCTGCGACCTCTTCATCGACGACGGCCTGCATGCGCCCGCCCCGAACCTGACCGTCCTCCTCTTCGCGCTCGACCGCCTCGCCCCCGGCGGCTGGCTCGCGATCGAGGACGTGGCGCCCGAAGCCAGACCCATCTGGGAAACCGCCGCCAGCTTGCTGCCGCCGGACTACGCGACCTACATCGTCACGACAGCCGGCCGGGCGCTGATGATCGCGGTCCAGGCGCCAGCAATTGATATGGTTCCGCTACTAAACACTATGCGGGACAACGTTAATTCTGATGGAGCGTGCATATGAAATATATTGAAGATTACTCTGATACTCGACATAAATCATACTGTATTCACTGTGGAAATCCAATTAACGATGTTAAAGTTAATAAAGACCACGTCCCTTCTAAAATTCTCCTGGATAAGCCATTTCCTAAATCTCTTCCAGTAATTACGATATGCCAAGAGTGCAACACATCTTTTTCAAAAGATGAGGAATATTTCTGCGCATTTATCGGATCCGTCTTATACCAATTTGCATTGATCAGAACCCGTGAGCCCATTGCCGACATCCGA
>ERZ888423.3095-NODE-3095-length-11374-cov-152.351444_pt1 | contig 11374 bp, 8 predicted proteins | sample MGYA00520523_ERZ888423 | MGnify/ENA primary metagenome ERZ888423 (study PRJEB32303, sample SAMEA104408611) | aquatic metagenome | biome: Brackish water; feature: Pelagic; material: water | place: Baltic Sea | collected 2014-06-08T10:24:00 | depth 30,27 m ...
CATGCTAAGACCCTAACAGCTGCTAAGACAGCTTTTACTAAATACAAAAAAATGATTAAACAAGATGGAGAATAACGAGGAAACTAAACCAAAGAAAACCGGTTGGAGAGGTCCTGAGTCTCTTGCTAATAGAAACGGCAGACCTGTAGGCAGTAAGAATAGGAACACTTCACTAATCAGAGAGGCGTATCAAAACCTCACTGAAATGAACCTTGAAAACATGTCCCTATGGATTCAACAAATTGGTGCCGAGGATCCTGCTAAGGCCTTTGACTTGATGTTAAAGATGTCAGAGTTCGTGTTACCTAAACTAAATAGAACAGAACTCACAGGCCAAGATGGTGATGACTTATTCAAGAACTTAAAGTTTGAGTTTGGGCCAAGCGTACAAGATCGTTTAGATTCACTTGATGGCATCGAAACAATCGAGATTGATGAGTAAAGTTGCAGTAGGATTTGTACCACATGCATCTCAAAGAAAGATGATCGATGGAATACTAAATAGTAAAGCCAAGTATCATGTAGCTTGTGTCGGAAGACAATTCGGCAAATCTATGATGGCCATGAATCTAGTTCTATATTGGGCAATCAATGATTCTCCCAGTAGAATACTATGGGTCTCTCCGGTATACTCACAAACTGATAAGGTACAGAAGGAACTGATGCAAGCCATTGGCGGTACCGGTATCGTAGAGTCTTGTAACTATTCAAGTAGTGAGATTAAACTTAAGAATGGTTCAGTAATCCTGTTCCGTTCTGCTGAGAGGTATGATAACATCCGTGGACTTACGATGGACTATGGTGTTCTCGATGAAGCAGCGTTTATGAAAGACGAAGCTTGGCGTGAGGCTATACGCCCGGTCTTTATGGTTTCTGGGAAACGTGTACTTTTCATATCAACTCCTAAAGGTAAGAACTTCTTTTACAATCTTTATCAATTGGGTATCAGCGAGGACAATGAACAATACGCATCATATACTGGTAGTTCATATGACACACCTTATATTAACAGGTCAGAAATAGAGGATGCTAAGAAAACGTTGCCTCCGACAGTGTTCGAACAGGAGTACCTCGCACGCTTTATAGATGCCGGTGGTGAGGTCTTTAATAACTTAGACAAGAACATATTCCCCAAGTATGGACAACCTCAAGGTAAAGTCTATTGTGGAATAGATTTAGGTAAGCAAGAGGATTATACTGTTGCTACATTTATAGACTCCACTGGTAAAGTAGTAGACGTCTATCGGGCTAATGCACAAGAATGGTCTGCAATGACACAAGAGATTATTAAGAGAGCTCAAAAGTGGAATGCTACACTCATGGTCGAGGTCAATTCGATTGGAGATGTTATCTTTGAACAGATCAAAAAGAAGTGGAGTGATACACACCCTTTTACTACTTCGAGTAAATCCAAACAAGAAATCATTGAAGGCTTAATCTTAGATATGAATGAGACTATAATTCGTATACCATCAAGAGACTTGTTTCCTTACCTCTGGGACGAACTTACAGTTTTTACATATGAATATAATCCAAAGACTAGAAGTCTCAAGTACGGCCATCCAAGTGGTCTACATGATGATACTGTAATCAGTCTCGCTATAGCAAACTACTGTAGGAAACAAAACAAGTCCTATGGTGAATATGTAGTCCTCGGCAAGAGATAATTCAACACCCAATTAATTTATATTTAATAATATGGTTAAACTAACTATACAAGGAGTAGCTTATAAAATGCCCGAACGCTTATCGGTCGAGCAATGGCGCGCCTTATTGAAATTTGACTACCATTCTATGGATGCGTGGCCTAAGATAATGGCGCATATACTAGAAGAAGATGTAGAAATATTTAAGAAGGCTACAGTAGAGTCTATGACGCTTGCTATCTCGTTTGTTATAGCCCTGATGAATCAGAGAACTGAATCAAAAGTTAGAGACTTTAACACCATCTTATTTGGTGAGTTTGTAGATTTAGATATCTATGTAGTGCAAGGCATTGAGAAACATATAGAGGATATGTTAGCAATTTTAAGCCCTGGGCTTTATTATGCGGACGAGGCACTCTGGGTATTGGATCAGTACCAGCAATTTAGGATACATACATACAGACAGTATGCTGGTCTGTTCGGTCTTAACGAACCTAGAGATGATGACGATGACTTAGAGACAGTAGATGCTAAAAAGGTAGCCAAAGGTTGGTACAGAATAATAGTTGACTTGGCGGCCAATGACGTCCTAAACATCGATGCTATTACAGAACAACCACTAAAGAAAATACTTAACTTCATGGCACTCAAGAAAGAGAAACAAATGGAGGAGAACTTTAAACAATTACAACAAAAGAGACAACATGACTTATCAAGACGTAGTAAATAGAATACAAACAATTGTCAATAACCACTATCAGTTGGCTGACTTTGGTTATGGAGATCTTAGTGATCTTAAGACTCGCTTTGAGAACTCAAGCGGTGACTCAGCAGTACAAGCGGATTATCCGTACTTGTTCTTAAACCCAGGCGTTCATAATAGAACACTAACCACCATGACATACAACTTTAATATGTTAGTGATGGATATGGCAAGAGGTGAAGTGGCTGATCAACCCTATAATAATATCCTAGCTATTCAGAGTCAATGTCAACAGATGATTGATGATGTCTTAGCAGATCTATATTACGGGTTTACAGACCAACCAGAAGTTATGAGAGCTAATATGTCTTATACTCCATTCAATGAGAGATTCCAAGATGATGTTGCAGGCATGACAGCTTCCTTAAGTATCGAAGTTCCAACTGGACTTAATCTATGTGTAGCGCCTATCGATCGTTATGTACTTCAAGTAGATGTTTTAAATAACATAGACAGAACCTTAGGACCTGACGCTGGAGATGATAAAGCCTTTACATACCCAATAGAAATATACGATCCCGCTGGCAATTGGAATATTAACAAATATATAACTGATGAACCAGGTACTTATAAATTTGTAGTTAACCAAGCAATTACTCTTAACCAACCAGCAGTTGGAGATGTACTACCAAATCAACCTGTAATTAGTCAATTAACAGATACTCCAATAGATCCAAACTGGCCTGCTACTTGGGCTTCTGGATGGCCTACAGCATTCGTAGACACTACCACTGTTTATAACTACTCAGCTACATATATTATAGATGTACCAGATAGAAGACCAGGTGGTTATGTTTGGGAATTCGTATGGCTATTAGATCAATTCGGTCTACCAGAATCTACTATCCAACAATTAGCTGGAGGTGAACTTAAAATATACAAACTAGTATAATGACAGTAGACGAAATGGTAGGACGCCTAGATCAATTCGGTCAACGTGCCACAGACCTCACAGACATCTTAACACAAATAGGTACTGAGATAACTGCTGAGATTAGATCGAGAGCACCACAAGACACCGGTGCACTTAAGTCTAGTATAGCATTTAGTGTAACTACTAACTCTCTTGCACTAGAGATGTTAAACTACGGTGTGTTTCAAAACTACGGTGTAGATGGAACTAAAGAATCACCAGCTAAGGGCGTAGAAGGAGGGGTATTCGGTCTACCAGCAGGTACAAGATTCAAATTCAAATCCCAAACAATAGGCGGTTCGCTGCCATTCCCAGTAAGAAGATCGATCGCAGAGAGAGGTCTTAAACCCAAATCATTTTTTAGTATAGCCGGAATCAAAGATGAGGTAATACTAAGACTAGAAGAAGAACTAACTCAAGCATTTTAAATTATGGCAACTACACTATTACAAGCACCACAACTACCATTCGATCAAGCGTATGGTCCTAATCCCGTAACCTTAACAGGTATACCATTTGATCCTATCACAGGAGCTCTAACTGCTGACAAGTATGTTTTACAAATATTGCGCAATGGGCAATTGATAGCAGACCTTAGACAAACTCCAAATGCAGTAGGTAATGCTATCTTTGATATTCAGAATACTTTACAGAACTTTGTAGCACCTTCACCTAATAATGTTGAAGAGGTTGGTTATATTGGACTGGATCTAATGAACTCTGCAAATGAATCCACACCATATCAATTTAAAACAGGTTATGAAGCAGCAGGCATAGTTACAATTGATAATGAACCAGCTCAGCTCTATTTAGATTTTGGCGGTTCGAAAAAGTACTTCGAAGTTCCATACATAGCAACGCCTACATTTATACCTACATTAACCTCTTTTGTAGGTACATGTACAAACATCTTAAAACAAGGACAACCGTTTACTGCAATGAAATCATATCGTTTAGGTGCTGATATTACTGATGGTAAACCTGCATGGTTAACAAATACAATGAGAGTCTATGATCACTATGTGACTATAGATGATATGACTACTATAAGTTATTATAACTCTGTAACTGGAACTGGACCTGCACTCGCTAAATCTATAGATGCATTTGTATTCTGGCAATATGACACTAATACACTACTTGGTGTTAATCAGTTATACAATACTATTGGAAATGGAGGAGGACCTAACGTAACAGTTGGACAAGGCCTAATACCTGTTTATCCTACTAGAGCAATCACTTGTGGAACTGGACCTAGAAACTTTCAAGACTATGATCCACAAGCAACTCACTATTATGTAGCAACTGCACCTTATACTGGTGGTACATGTACTAGCACGATCACAGGTTTAGCAGATGGTTCAATGCACTATGTACACCGTTTTAATATTATCGAAGAAGCATGTAATGATTTCCCTGAGTATCAATTCTCATGGTTAAATGAATATGGCTTTAGAGACTACTACTCATTCAGAAAACGTAAAGACAGAGGAGTTAAAATCAATAGAAATGAATACTTAAGAGAAGCCGCTAATTATAATGCTAACTCTTATGATGTTAATATATATGATAGAGGAACTACAGTTTTTTCACAAACATTACCTGAAGATTTTTCAGCATTTACAGGATTTATATCTGATGCAGATGCTTTATACTTAGAAGGCTTATTTATTAGTGCTGATGTTAAAGTTCGTTTTAATGATGCTCCTGGAGCTGAGCAGTACCAATGGGTGCCGGTAAGTTTATTAAGTACTACATATGAAGAAAAGACTGTAAGAAAGAATAAACTATTCCAATATGATATTAAATTTAAATTAGCACACAACATAAAAAGTCAAAGAGGATAATATGATACAGTTAAAGGTATATAACGGGCCGAAATCTGCTACAATTAAACCGGTGCAGTATTGGATTGATCTATATGAGACCGAGCCAATAAAGCTTACACTTTCAATAGAAGATATAACTAATACAGATGCTACAAGTACATACTCAAAAGCATTTAAAGTTCCAGGTACTAGAAAGAACGCAAAGTTCTTTAAGAATAGTTTCGATGTAGACGGTACTCTTTTTGATGTAACTATTAAAAAACCTGCAGAGATCCTAGTTGATGGAGCAGAGTTTAAGCAGGGTCATGTTAGATTACAGAAAGTTTTCTTAAATACTCAACAAGATCGATATGACTATGAGCTCTTATTCTTTGGCGAGACCAGAGATTTCTCCAGTATTATTGGAGATAAAGGACTTTGTCAATTACAAATACCAGACCTAATAGGTGGTGCATCCGGTGGTTTAACTCCTGCTGATATAGTTACAAGTTGGAATGCTTGGGATGGAACTAATGGTACCTTAACATCAGGTCTTCATGATGGTAATATCTTATACCCTCTTATTGATCATGGAAATACTTATAACTCTGCTGGAAATGTAGAGCAACCTCGTATCGCATTAGAGGGCTCGCAAGCAAGATTTAATCAAGCAAGCAAGCCAATATCACTTGATAGATTTAAACCAATGATCAGAGCTAAGAGAGTATGGGATCAGATCTTTGAAGATGCTGGCTATACATATGATTCTCTATTTATTGATAGTGATCTATTCCACCAGATATACGTAAGTGCCTTTGGTAATACTGCTACGGTTGGATGGGATATAGCCGCTTCTAGTACTACGAGTGATAATATTGCACACGCTCAACAGAATAATAGTGATTGGGGATATCAAGAGTTAACACAAGCAGTCAATGACCCTGGAAATAATCTAAATACTATTCTAATTGGTGGTACAGATGTAGCAACTGTTTATACTATACCAGCATCCGGAGCTTATAATATTGCTGGTCAATGTTACTATACGGGTTATAACGAGACTTCGAATGGCCAACAAGTTTCAGATCCTGCCATTATTTATTTATGGAATGTAACACAATCAGCAATACTTGCTCAATCTAGTTTAGGTAATAATCAAACTCTACAATTTAACGTTACTATAGATACTACAACTACTGCATTCTTTAATGTTGGAGATCAAATATGTTTAGTAGTAGGAGCTACTGGTGGAGGACCAGACTTTTCAACTGTTAATAACGTAGCACTAGATATTCTTACAGCTCCAGGTATATACAATCCTGTTAGTTCATTAGAGTGTACATATAAACAAATTGACTTTATTAAAGATATTCTTACAGCATTCCGTTTAGTACTTTCACCGGATCCTAATAAACCACAGAACTTTATTGTAGAACCTTGGCAACAATATATCAACAGCGGAGACTTACATGATTGGTCTAAGAAATTAGTAGAGAATAAAGATGTTACTATTGAACCAGTCTTCTTTAGTCAGTCTCAAGAGATAGATTTCTCATTCCAACGAGGAGGAGACTTCACAAATGTATATCATGAACTTGCTTATGCTCATCCATACGGTTGGTTACAGTTTAATGCAAATAACGACCTACTTAAAGGTAAGAGAGAAATCAAATTAAATGGGATAGCACCAACTCCAATTCTTAATATTGATGGATCGCTTCCAACAGATAATTTTGTTCTTCCACAGTTACACGTACATGATGCTGGAGATGTATCAGGAGTAGTAGAGCATTTACCTATTAAACCTAAAACTAGACTCTTATTCTATAATGGACTTAAACCAGTTGGAGGTACTGGAGCAACTCACGACTGGTATTTTACTGGTACTAATGGTGGTGGACCTGGCGGCCGTTGGGGTGTATATCCAATGGTAAGTCCTTATGAGACATATCCAATTATTCCACAGACCTTAAATCTAAACTGGGCAAACGATATTCAGTATTGGGGTAATAGCCCAGGATATAATGATAACGGTGTTACACTATATGATAACTATTGGAGTAGATATATCGAATCTCTTTATGGTAAGTATTCAAGAAGAGTGACGGCCTACTTTATATTGAATAATATAGATCTTAATGAATTCTCATTTGATGATACTATCTTTGTGAATGGCACTTATTACATACCTGAAAGAATTATTGATGTTGAAGTTGGTGATTATACAGAAGTTAAAGTACAGTTACTAACTGCAAATGATTATAGACCTACAATTAACTTATTACAAGATCTCATAATTAATAGTGCTACTGGTATTGGTAGTCCATGTGCTAGTGCTCAAGGAACTATAGATGTTAATACAGAAGGTACAGCACCATTTACTTGGTCTCTATCAAATGGAATGAGTGGAGCTGCAGTTACTGGAGCAAACCCTGGTCCACCTCCTTATACATTCACTATTCAAAATGTTCCTGTTGGAACTTATACGCTTACGATTGTAGATAGTTTAGGAAGAAACGCAGACATATCAGTTACAATACCTGGATCTATTGCGGCTCCTGTTACTTCCACCTTTATAACTGTGGATGCATCAGGTTGTTTTGTATGTGATGGTGCAGTTACTGTATCACCTGCTGGTGGTATTAGCCCTTACACTATTCAATGGAATGATGGAAACACATCCTTTTCAAGAACAGGTCTTTGTCCTAATGTTCAATATAGTTATACAGTATTCGATTCACTAGGTTGTGGATTCGAAAGTAATTTAGTTGTGATTGGTTGTGAAGGACCTCCAACTCATATATACAAATTTGGTAGAATCGGTGGAGATTGTAATACTATGGTAGATCAATTCTTATACGTTGAATTAGCAACTCCTCCTAGTACTCAAGATGTTTGGTCATTATCACATATAGGCGGTGGCCAATTATATAACGGCTGTTGGTCTTATACATTCATCATTCAGGATCAAACTCCTCCAGATGCTGAATTAGCTACGGCTTGGATTGATTGTGCAACTTGTTATGGTATAGTTGAAAACCCTCTTTCATGGAAAGTACAGTCATGCCTATATCCAGTAGAATCCAATCCATATACTGGTTCAACTAGATGGGTTCCTTTAAATCAATTTGATTTAGAACCTGGTATGGTAATAAAAAGTACAACAACAGATGAATATGGGCCTTGTTATACTGTAATAGAATTAGATAATCAACATTTACCTGATTTAGATATAGCTAATTTATATCCTACATGCAACGAATGCCAAGGTACTCCGCCTGTTTTAAACTATAGAATTTCAGATTGTGCAACAGGTCAACCTTGGAACATGACAAAAGCAACTTCTAACTTTCTAATAGGCGATGTGATACAATATCAAATTGGAGTTCCTGGTAGTGGAGCAGTTCATTGTGGGAAGATTATTGATGTTTCATTCCCAACAGGTTTTGAAGATGCTACATTATACAATGCAAACGCTTCTTATACATGTGGTGATCTTCTACACTGTGCACCTTAATAATTCAACATACAAATAATTTATATTTAAAGATATGGCAGAAGAAGTTAAAATAATATTTGAGATCGAAGGTATACAACAAAGTGTATCTTCGGTCGAAGAATTACAGACAGCTCTTAAAGGTATTGATAAACAAGCCAAAAAGACTGAGAAGAGTGTAGGGGACGTTGCCGATGCAGCTAAGGACATGGGTAAGAAATCCGAAGACGCTGGTAAAGCGGGTGAAGGAGCTCTTAAAGTTCTGGACGAGGCTTCTGGTGGTCTTGCTACCAAAGTAAAAGAAGTTGGTGGTGGATTACAGGCTATGGGTAAATCTGCTGTTACTGCATTTAAAGGTGCAGTACAAGGTGCTGGTGCGATGGGTAAAGCTCTTATTGCTACTGGTATTGGAGCAATAGTAGTTGCACTAGGCCTCATCGTTGCCTATTGGGATGATATTGTAGGTGCCATCTCCGGTGTTTCATCAGAACAAAAACAATTATTAGCAGATACTCAAGCTACTGCAGATGCTGCATCAGCACAATATGATGCAACTAGTGCCAGTGAAAATAGTCTTAAACTTGCTGGTAAATCTGAAAGAGAAATCAGAGACTTAAAGATTCAAGAAACTGACGAAATTATTGTAGCAACTGAAGCAGTACTTCAACAGCAAAAGGAACAAGCCAAGGCTCAGACTGAGGCAATGGAAAGAAATAAGTCGATTGCACAAAATGTAATCCGTTTCTTGACAATGCCTATTACAATGTTGCTAGCAACTGTAGATGCTATGACGGCTGCAATTAGTAAAATACCTGGTATTGATATTGCAACTAATCTTGAAGAAGGTTTTAGTGGTGGTTTAGCAAAAATGTTATTCGATCCTGAGGAAACTAAAAAAGAAGGTGACGCTACTGTTGCAGAAACAGAAAAACAATTAGCCTCTCTTAAAAATAGGAGAGATGGTTTTAAATTACAAAATAAAGCTGAAGATACAAAAGCAAGAGAAGATAAGGTAGCTGCAGACAAAGAGGCAATTGATGAGGTATCAGACTATGAAGCTAAAAAAGCACAAGAGTTAGCAGATCTTAAGAAGGCTATTCGCGAAGCAGAGGCTAACACCGAAGCAGAACTAAGAGTCAAAGCACTCGAAGATTTAGATCTATACTATACAGAATTAATTACAAAGGCAACTGAACAAGGTTTAGCAATTGATGGATTAGAAACAAGTCGATTAGAATCGATGAATGCTCTTAAACAAAAGTATGCTGATGAAGATCAAGACAGAATCGATGCTATTGCAGCTGCTAAAAAAGATGCAGATAAATTAGATGAGGATTTAGCAAAAGCAGTAGGTGATAGTAAACAACAGATTGCACAAGAAGGTTTAGATACAATAGTAGCAATTGCAGGTGAACAAAGTGCGGTAGGTAAAGCTGCTGCAGTCGCTTCTGCTACTATGAATACCTATCAAGCAGCAACTAATGCGTTAGCAAATACACCTGCACCACCACCATTTCCACAAATAGCTGCAGGTATTGCAATTATGTCTGGTTTAATGAATGTTAAAAAGATACTTAGTACTAAAACACCTGCTGGTGGAGGTGGAGGCGGAGGTACTCAACCTACTGCACCTAATATGCCGAGTGGACCTATATACGATCCTAATGCTGCGCTGGGCGCCGCCTCTGCAAACCAAACAGGTCAGAATAGTATTACACTAGGAGATCAACAAGGTTCAACAGGAGCCACGATAGTGAAAGCATACGTTGTTAGTAGTGATATGTCAACACAACAAGAAAAAGATAAAAAAATAAGTGATCTCGCAAGATTATAATTAAAACTTAGATAGATACAATATGAGCCAAATTAATAAAATAGTAGAACTTCAAATAGAAGTAGACGGTTTCGAAGAAGAATTCGATGATGTTGGAATCGAAATTATGTCACTTGTGGAAGAACCAGCAATTGGTGTCCATTGGGCAATGTTTGCAGCACAACATCTTTTTATAGATGCAATGCCAGGAGAATCTGAAGCAGAATATCTAGGTCGTTGTATTCCTAAGTTAATCGGAGAAGGTTATGATGAAGATCAAGCGGCTGCTATCTGCTACGCAGGTTTCGAAATTGCCGAAGTAAATGTAGATAATAAAGGATTTGAGAAGTTTGCTACATTCTTTGAGGCTAACCAAGACTTATTCTCAGTTAATAATACTGATATGACTCCATCTGGTGGTATGAATCATAAAGAAATGACTCAGAAACTAGAAGCTGCTGGAGTAAATGTAGGTTATCCATTTGGATTCTGCTATCCAATTAGTCAATTTATGTTCTATATGCTTGATGGATATGAAGGAGATTGGGATCTTAAGTGTGCAAAGAAGATGGGATATACTATTGGAGACTTAGAAGCCACCACAACACACTGGTTCATCCAACACAAAGAGAATAATAGGATAATAGATTTAACTGCATCTCAATTTGAAGGTCTCTTAGATGTCAACGAATGGTATCCTAAGGCGACAAGAGCTAATCTAGGTTTTCCTTATTACAATATAGAAGATGGTAAGAGAGCTGAATTTGATAATACAGTTCCCTCTTTACAAGTACTTAAAATATATGATAAGTGGAGAGAAGTAAATGAAGTATTACCAGGTCTAGAAAAGTATTGGAAAGCTGCTAAGTATGAGAAGTTACGTAAGAAGTTTACTGCACAAGATTTTGCCGCAATTGGTTTTTGGCAATTTGAAG
>ERZ888423.3098-NODE-3098-length-11362-cov-15.211197_pt1 | contig 11362 bp, 8 predicted proteins | sample MGYA00520523_ERZ888423 | MGnify/ENA primary metagenome ERZ888423 (study PRJEB32303, sample SAMEA104408611) | aquatic metagenome | biome: Brackish water; feature: Pelagic; material: water | place: Baltic Sea | collected 2014-06-08T10:24:00 | depth 30,27 m ...
ATGCAATCTCTCCAGCACAAGCAACTAACCTGTCCTCCAGATCAAAAGCTTTTGAATTTGAGTTTGAGTTTGTCATTTGAGTTTGTATTTCTTTTACTTCTCTACAAACAATGCAATCTCTCCAGCACAAGCAACTAACCTGTCCTCCAGATCAAAAGCTTTTGAGTTTGAGTTTGTCATTTGAGTTTGTATTTCTTTTACTTCAAAGAACCGCTCAAATACTCACGATTCATTCTAGCAATATTGCTAATTGAAATTCCTTTGGGGCATTCTACCTCGCAAGATCCGGTGTTCGTACAATTACCAAAACCTTCTGCATCCATCTGAGCAACCATATTTTGAGCTCTGTCCTTGGCTTCTACTTGTCCTTGTGGTAACAATGCATATTGCGAAATTTTAGCGCCTACAAAAAGCATCGCACTGCTATTTTTACACGTTGCTACACATGCTCCACAGCCAATGCAAGCCGCCGCATCCATAGCGAGATCTGCATCGTGTTTTGGGATTGCAGTCGCATTAGCATCTTGGGTATTCCCACTAGTATTTACCGAAATAAATCCTCCTGACTGCTGAATTCTATCAAACGAACTTCTATTTACAACCAAGTCTTTTATCACAGGAAAAGCGTTTGCTCTAAACGGCTCAATATAAATAGTATCGCCATCCTTGAAGCTACGCATGTGTAATTGGCACGTAGTAGTCCCTTTTACAGGACCGTGTGCTTCTCCGTTGATAAACATAGAGCAACTACCGCATATTCCTTCTCTACAATCGTGGTCAAAAGCAACAGGATCATCTCCACTATTGATTAACTGCTCATTGAGTACATCCATCATTTCTAAGAAAGACATATGCTCTGATATACTATTTACTTTATAGTCTACCATTTTACCTTTATCTGCGGCATTTTTTTGTCGCCAGATTTTGAGTGTTAAGTTCATTTCGCTCATCTTACTTATAACTTCTTTGTGTCAATTTAATATCGTTAAACTCCAATTGCTCTTTGTGCAATACAGCCTCACTTGGTTTACCTTTATACTCCCATGCTGCAACATAAGCATAGTTTTCGTCATCACGAAGGGCTTCACCATCTTGAGGTCCTCCAACTTCTACAGATTCTTCTCTAAAATGACCTCCGCAGCTCTCATTTCTGTCTAGGGCATCTTTCGCAAAAAGTTCTCCTAATTCTAAGAAATCAGCAACTCTTCCTGCTTTTTCTAATTCCGGATTTAGTTCATATGCACTACCTGGAACACTTACATTTTTCCAGAAATCCTCTCTTAGTGCGGCAATCTCTTCAATAGCTTCTTTTAGCCCTTTTTCATTTCTGCTCATTCCGCACTTATTCCACATAATATTACCCAACTGCTTGTGGTAATAGTCTACTGAATGAATTCCTTTATTATTGACAAGACCTTCAAGCCTTTCTTTCACTTCTTTTTCCGCAGCATCAAACTCTGGCAACGTAGTTGGTATTGTCCCTGTACGGATATCGTGAGATAAATAGTCTGCGATGGTGTATGGTAATACAAAATAGCCATCCGCCAAACCTTGCATTAAGGCTGAAGCTCCTAATCTATTTGCTCCATGTTCAGAGAAATTAGCCTCGCCTATTGCATAACAACCCGGTATTGTAGTCATAAGATTATAATCTACCCAAACACCACCCATCGTATAATGAACTGCTGGGTATATCATCATCGGAGTTTCGTACGGATTTTCAGCCGCTATTTGTTTATACATGTCAAATAGGTTACCGTATTTTGCTTTTATGATTTCTTTACCTAGTTCTTTCAAACGCGCATCGGTAGCACTAGACTCGCCTTTAAGTAAAGCCTGCTCTCTACCATATCGTAGAATCGCAGATGCAAAATCTAAGTAAACTGCCTCACCTGTTGCATTCACACCATAACCCGCATCACAACGTTCTTTGGCTGCTCTACTTGCTACGTCACGAGGCACCAAGTTCCCAAATGCAGGATATCTTCTCTCCAAGTAGTAATCTCTATCTTCTTCTGCAATCTGAGTAGCTTTAAGCTTTCCTGCTTTGATGGCAGCAACGTCTTCTAATTTAGCTGGCACCCATATACGACCGTCGTTTCTTAGCGACTCAGACATAAGGGTTAGTTTACTTTGGTAATCACCACTTCGAGGAATACACGTAGGGTGAATTTGAGTGTAACAAGGGTTTGCAAAATAGGCACCTTTTTTGTGTGCTTTCCATCCCGCACTTACGTTACTACCCATTGCATTGGTACTTAAGAAGAATACGTTTCCGTAACCGCCTGTACCCAATACAACGGCGTGTGCCGAATGTCTTTCGATTTCACCTGTCACTAGATTACGGGCGATAATACCACGTGCTTTACCATCTACAACTACCACATCCAGCATTTCATGGCGATTATACATCGTTATTTTACCACGAGCGATTTGACGGTTCATAGCAGAATAGGCACCTAATAATAATTGTTGACCAGTTTGTCCTTTCGCATAAAAAGTTCTAGAAACCAGCACTCCACCAAATGAACGATTATCCAATAACCCTCCATAATCTCGAGCAAAAGGTACACCTTGAGCCACACATTGATCAATAATATTTGCACTTACCTCTGCAAGTCTGTGCACATTGGCTTCTCTACTTCTATAATCTCCTCCCTTTACGGTGTCGTAAAAAAGGCGGTAGGTAGAATCGCCGTCACCTTGGTAATTTTTGGCTGCATTTATTCCACCTTGCGCTGCAATAGAATGCGCTCGTCTAGGTGAATCTTGGTAGCAAAATGCTTTTACATTATATCCTTGTTCAGCAAGAGTTGCAGCGGCGCTGCCGCCTGCAAGACCCGTACCTACTATAATAATATCAATATTCCTTTTATTAGCAGGGTTTACAAGATTGAGATGATCCTTGTAGGATGTCCATTTATCTTTTATAGGACCTGATGGTATATTTCCGTTTAATGCCATTTGATTAAATATCTACTTATGAATTAATGTGGATGAACGTTGTAATGATAAATTGCAATAAAGATGAATCCTAAGGGTATAGCAATCGCAAAAATATTTCCTAAGATTTTAATTACCGGAGTATACTTAGTATGATTAAACCCTACAGACTGAAATGACGATTGAAACCCGTGCAAAAGGTGAAGTGAAAGCATCACGAAAGAAAGAACATATAAGAATACTCTCCATGGTTGGTGGGCAAATTTGTGTACTAACTCTTCATGATATCTAAAATTTTGAGTTCCTTCTATTAAACCACTGGTGTCTCCAACGCGATACTTCGTGATAATTTCTGGTATCCAAAAATCATAAAAATGAAGTGCTAAAAATGCCAATACAGCAAGGCCTGAAATAATCATATTACGACTCATCCAAGATGCGTTAGCGCCGCCATTAAACTTTGCATACTTAATGTTTCGCGCTTGACTATTTTCATATTCTAGCTTCATTCCCCATATAAAATGAAAAACAACTGAGAAGATAAGTACTGGCTGAAGTACCCATTGAACCAACTGATTATTTCCCATAAAATGCGAAACTTCATTGAAAGAATCAGCGCTAAATACAGAGAGTAGATTGATACTTAAATGTTGCAGTAAAAAAAACATTAGGAAGAATCCAGTGAGTGCCATAACCACCTTTTTCCCAATACTCGACAAACCTTGTTTTTTGCTAGACATATATTGATTTATATAACAGCAAATTTAACATTGTGTTCAGAAGAGGCTGCAAAAAAAATAAAGAAAACAACACTTTATCTCCGTATGGAATATATCTAAATACCTTAAACCCTTATTATATGGCTACTAGTCTATTCTCCGTTTAACAAATACAAGCGTAAAATCCACGCACCACCTTGCAGTTGGAAATTACTCAAGATAGTTTCCTTCTTAAAACTAACTATTAGACTAGTATATTTAATTAGTAATTCACATTTACTCCCAAGAATGAAGTTAACTTTTTTTTTAGCCTAAAAAGCTACCACATTTGCACCTATGTATTCTGTACTTCGAAGTCTATTTTTTCTGCTATCTCCAGAAAAAGCTCATTACACTACTATGAGACTATTTAAGATGGCAAGCAAGTTTCCTTTCGTTAGAACTAGCTTTCAGTTTGCGGATAACCCTGTTTCTGTAGACGGGCTATCTTTTAAAAATAAAGTAGGTCTTGCAGCGGGATTTGATAAAGACGGTAAATTTTTGAATGAATTGTATACGCTTAACTTTGGTTTTATAGAAGTGGGAACCGTAACCCCTAAGCCACAAAGCGGCAATCCGCAGCCACGTTTATTTAGGCTAACAAAAGATAGAGCGATAATCAATCGAATGGGTTTTAATAATGAGGGGTTAAAATCACTACGAAAACGCTTAGAGACGTTCCGAAAAACACATCCAAATTGTGATATGCAAATTGGTGTAAACATCGGCAAGAATAAAACAACACCTAATGAGAATGCCGTAGACGACTATGTGAAATGCTATGACGAGCTCTATCATCTTGCCGATTTTTTTATTGTCAATGTAAGTTCTCCAAACACGCCTAATCTAAGAGAACTTCAAAACAAAGCAGAACTAAAGAAAATAATATCGGCATTACTCGACATTCGAAAAACGAAAGAGAACTGGAAACCGCTTTATCTCAAAATAGCTCCAGACTTAACCTATGATATGCTAGACGAGATAGTGGAACTACAAAAAGAGATTGCCTTTGAAGGAATTGTCGCTACAAACACCAGTATTGATAGAACTCTTCTTAAAAATAGCAACAAAAAACTCGTCATAGAAATAGGAGATGGCGGCATAAGTGGCGCTCCGATTTTAGGAATATCTAACTCATTTGTGAAGCATATACGTTCTAAATCTGAGATGACCATTATAGGCGTAGGAGGGATAGAAGATGCCACTAGCGGGCAATCCAAATTGGATGCAGGAGCTAACTTAATAGAAATTTATACTGGGTTTATATATACTGGTCCCGGTTTGGTAAAAGAGTTGGGAAGTTTAAATTAACCCTTTAAAGAGAATCAACAAGTCTCTATTTAATTACCTGCTTCTTTCTCTTTATCCCCTTTCTTGCGCTGGCGTTCGGTTACACCCGTATATCTGCGCGGGTATTGCTCAATATCCTCAAGTAGTGACTTTAATTTGCCAACCGTTGTATCAAGTTTATTATACATTTCCTTGTCATTAACTAGCATCCCAAGCGTTCCGTCTTTGCCATTTATTGCCTTAGTAGTTTTCTCCAGTTCCTCACTCAAGCTTTTCACTTGCGTAGCCAACGCATTAAACTCAATCGCACTAATTTCCTTTGTAGTGGCATTTATTTCGGTCAAGATTCCGTCAATCTTAGGAGTTAACCCCTTTAATCCCGCCGTTGTTGTTTGCACATTGGTTAAAATAGCTGATATATCTCGGTCTTTACCATCTAATAGCTTATTTAACTTATCTGCAGTTTCTTTAAATGCTTTTAAGGCTAATGATGCATCTTTTAATGTACCCTCTAAGTCAGCCCCCGATATCGCCGTATCAATATTCCCCAATACAGAATTGACACTTTTTGTAAGCGGTTCAAGAACACCACTAACCGCTTGGGCAATACCTTGATCTTGCTCGGCCACCAAAAAATCGCCGGTAATAGCTAGTTCAGTGCTATTTCCGAAAATAATTTCAATGGCTTTACTTCCTATCATATCGTTATTTACTATTTTCATGATAGAATTTTTAGGCAACTTAATATCATCGGGAATAGTAATCCCCACAGTTAATCTAAAACTATCGTTTCTATCCATAGTTATAGAAGTAACACTCCCTACTTTGTAACCATTTATAAGTACAGGATTGCTTTTAAATAACCCCTCTATTCTATCATACTTTCCAAAGTACTCATTTGATTTGGTGAACATATCCTGTCCCTTCATAAAATTGTATCCAAAAGCTAATATGGCAATCGCTATTGCCGTTAAAATTCCCACTTTTGTTTCCTTTGTTATCTTCATTTCTATTTTATACTATTGATTTTAAGACTTTATTTTTTCTTACAATTGAATAAGACTTCAAATATATCAGAAGCAATTCATTAGTAAATCTTTTCATTGACTAGAAGCATTTCTTTTTTTTAAATGCGCTATGAATAACATTATAGAAACCCCTGACGATATACTTATCTCTTCAAACAGTGGTATTACCTTTTTTCTAACTACGTACTTAACCTCTCTGGGGCTTAACTTTATCGATAATTTTAGTCTGTTTAAAGCATAAGAACTTATTACCATCGAAAGCGACATTAGAAATAATGATATTCTCGCATGGAAGACTTTATTTGTGGCATATAAGTTGTTCATTTGCACGCGTATATAGACCTACTTTAACAAGCAGATTATTTCTTTTGTACAATTCTAAGAAAACATACCGCCAACACCTTAAAAATCAGGCGCTTTTGTATCAACGTATAGCCTTGTTATGTTTTCTATTATATACACCTTTTTTTAGTCAAGCGCAGCAACCTGATTCCACAGGCATAATTGCTGATTCTATATATCAACTCGACAGTATCGGTCACGACAGTTTAGAATTCTCAATAGACAAACACGTATCTGACCTAGATGTTGCTTTAGATTATGAAGCAGATGACTCAATAATACTAGACATGCCATCTAGAAAAGCCTATTTATATGGTAACGCCAAGATAAAGTACCAAGAAATAAATATCGCAGCTCACTATATCGAAATCGATCTTGATACGAAAGATGTTATGGCTAGAGGAATTGTAAGCGATAGCACCGGAGATTATGTCGGAAGACCAAGCTTAGAAGACAATGGAAAAAAATACGAAGCAGACACCATGCGCTACAACTTCCAGTCTAAAAAGGGCATTTCCTTCGGAGTATTAACAACGGAGAGTGATGGACTTATACATGGTGAACGAGTGTTAAGAGATAGTCAAGAGAACATCTACATTAAAAACGCCAAGTTTACTACCTGTGATTTACCCGAACCTCATTTTTATATAAAAGCCGATAAGATTAAAGTAATTCCTAAAAAACAGATTATTACGGGTCCTGCTAATCTTGTAATTGCCGATATCAATACACCTCTTTTTGTTCCGTTTGGGTTTTTCCCCGTTCCTGACAAACGAAAACAAGGCATCTTATTCCCCACCTTTGGTGAGTCTCAAGCGTATGGGTTTAACATACGAAATCTGGGTTACTACGTGCCTGTAAATGACTTTCTGGATGTTCAAGTCATGGGGGATATTTATTTCAGAGGTAGTTGGAGAGCATCGGTCAGCTCCAGGTATAACAAACGTTATAAGTACCAGGGAAATTTAAATTTTGAAACCTCAAGTTTTAAAATTGGTGAACCCAAGTCGCCAACCTACTCCGTTCGGAAAGATTACAAAATTGGATGGACCTATAACCGAGATGCTAAAGCTAAACCTGGATCTAGTTTTGGCGCAAGCGTAAATTTCTTAACCCGAAATTTCTCTAAAAACAATACAACCAATTATCAAGACATTATTAGCACCAACTCAAACTCAAGTGTTTCATACTCTAGAGCGATATTAGATAAAAAAGTAAATGTGAGCATAAACTCCAATATGATACAAAATCTTTCAACGGGTGAGTTGAATATGACTTTGCCTCAGTTTACCGCTAATTTAAGTAGGCAAATGCCTTTTAAAAACTTCTATTCCAAGAACGAAACGGCAAAAAGCTTTATGCGAAATCTCGGTATTTCGTACCAAGGTACATTTAAGAATGAGCTTAAAACGGCAGACACCATTTTAGTAGCCGCAGTGAGTGAGACTTTTGGTGCAAAAACTGCCCTTGGCACACCTCGACTTAGAGATGATTTTAGAAACGGCGTAAGTCATGTTGTACCCATAAATACGTCATTTAAAGCCTTAAAATGGGTGACGGTTTCTCCTAGTTTTAGTTTTAGTGAATACTGGTATTTTAAAACAACCGAAAAAACTTGGGATGCTGTAGGGGATTCCGTTGTTATCAATAATAATATCGCTGGCTTTTCAAGAGCTATGTCTTACAATACTTCCGTAGGATTTAGCACTATTTTATACGGGACAAAATCCTTTACGGACAAAAAAATAGTCGCTATACGTCACGTTGTGAGACCCAACCTAAGCGCTGTTTGGAATCCCGATTTTCAAAGTGGCGCTCAAAATGGCTATAAATCATATATTGATTCTCAAATGATGATAAAATCCTATTCTATATACGAAAATGGGATAATAGGACGCCCGACTGGCGGACCACAAGCATCCTTAAATTTTGGATTTGGAAACAACCTAGAGATTAAAGTTAGATCCACTAAAGACACAGCTAATGGAGGTGTCAAAAAGGTAAAAATAATTGAAAGTTTGAACATCAGAAGTGGTTATAACTTCTTAGCTGATTCCTTTAATCTATCAACCCTAAATATCGCAGGTAATACGACCATTTTGAATAAAATTAGGATGAATTTTAGCACTTCATTTGACCCCTACAGTTACACACTAGTAGGCCCTAATGAGGTTGCTACCCGCTACAATCAATTTGCCATCAATGACATGAAAAAGCTAGGGCATTTCGTCCAAAGTGCGGTATCCATTTCCACTAACCTGAATCCGCAAGCGTTTAAAAAGAAAGAGACAGACAAGGTGAATGAGGATGAACTAGAGTACATCAACAATAACTTACAAAACTATGTAGACTTCAACCTCCCTTGGAGTCTTAATCTGAATTACAATCTAAATTCCCGTACTCCTGTGTTAAAAGAAAAAACGGTAAGCCAAAGCATAACTTTCCAAGGAGACATAAAACTTACCGAAAATTGGAAGATTGGGGTAAGCAGTGGGTATGACATTACCAAAAAAGATATATCCTTCACTTCTTTTGATTTTTTCAGGGACTTACATTGTTGGCAAATGACCTTCAAATGGTACCCTATTCAGCGCCAGATGTTTGACTTTGGCATTAGCGTGAAATCAAGCACTCTAAAAGATTTAAAACTCAACAGACGAAGAAGTTGGTTTGATTTTTAATGCACTGAGACTACCTACATTTGTCTTGTTTAATAAGACTACAACACGCCATCTAAAAAACAGTGAATACTTTTAATTCAACACATCATAAAAACTAAATTCGCATTGAAAAATGGTTTATTAACCAATTAAGTAGGTTAAAAGTATAAACATCATTTGTAGACTAATCCAAAGTCTACGAATGATTACCTAATTATATTCTACTTTGGTACGTATATAATTCATAGTATCTGCCTTTCTTATCCAGCAACTCTTGGTGCTTTCCGCGTTCTGCAATATGTCCATTCTCGATAACTAAAATTTGGTCTGCTTGCTGAATCGTGCTTAGCCTGTGGGCTATTACAAACGTAGTTCTATCCTTCATTAAGATATTTAAACTCTTCTGAATATAGCTTTCACTTTGGGTGTCTAGGTTTGAAGTTGCCTCATCTAAAATAATGATTTTAGGATCGGCAAGTAACGCGCGTGCAATAGAAATACGCTGGCGCTGACCGCCACTTAATTTTACACCCCTCTCTCCTATCACCGTATCTAATCCATTATCAAATCTATCAGTAAACTCGTCTATATAAGCTCCTTTTACTGCAGCTAAAAGCTGTTCTTCTGTCGCATTTGGTCTTGGGAAAAGTATATTTTCTCTAATCGTACCTTCATATAAAAAATCATCTTGAAGGACCACTCCTAGGTTCCGTCTGTAACTGCTTAAATTAACATGAGCTAAATCTTGTCCATCTAACGTTACGTGACCACTTACAGGATTTAAGAAGGTGGCTGCTAGTCCTGCAATAGTAGATTTACCACTGCCGCTTGACCCTACAAGTGCGGTTACACTTCCTGCATTTGCGTTAAACGAAATATCATGCAAGACATCTTTATCTTCTTCATAGCTAAAACTCACGTTATCAAAAACAATATCGCCTTTGATTTGACCCAACACCACGTTACGCACCTCAGGATCATCTTCTTCCGTCATATTCATGAGCTCTTGTGTACGGTCTAAACCTGCCAGTGCTTCTGTAAGTTGACTGCCAATATTGCTCATTTGAACAATAGGTGCTATCATAAATCCTAAAAAGAGCGTGAAAGAAACAAAATCACCATTGGTCATGGTATTTTGCATCATAAAATAACCACCCATACCCATGATACCTGCAGATGCAAGCCCTAATAAAAAAGTAGATGAGCTGGTCATAAGCGAGGTAGCTGTCAAGCTCTTCTTCACATTAAGAAACAGACGTTCGACGCCTTCTTCAAATGTTTTATTCTCTTGCTCTTCAGCATTAAAACCTTTGATAACACGTACACCATTTAGTGTTTCGGTAAGTCTTCCAGTGACATCTGCGCTTATCTTTCCGCGGTCTCTAAAAATAGGTCTGATATAGCCAAATGCTTTCAACGCTATGAATCCAAAAAGGCCAACAGGCAAAAAAACAAACAAGGTCATCAAGGCATTTATTTTTAATAAGAAAACCAACGCAACGATTGCCGTTATACTTCCACCAATAAGTTGCACCAATCCTGTTCCTACCAAATTACGTACACCTTCTACGTCATTCATCACTCTGCTTACCAAAGCCCCCGACTTATTATTGTCAAAAAAGCTGATTGGTAGGGTTAGTAATTTACGTTGTACTTGAGCTCTAAGAATTGAGATTAGACGCTGTGCTTCCACACTTAGTATCTGCGTAAGTGCAAATGATGTAATGGATTGTATTAAAATGGCACCTCCCACAAAAGCCAACACATTCCACAAATCACTCTTAATGCCAGAAGGAACTACTTCATCTAGTAAATTTTTAGTCTCATACGGAAGCACTAATCCGGATAAACTTCGAATAACGATTAGAACCAGACCCAACGAAAGGATTTTTCTGCGTGGCCATATATATTCATTAAACGCCCACTTGAGCGACACTTTTTTCTTACTCATCGCCCCATAAAAGCTAAAAGCAAGCCAAATAGAAAGTGTGACTTAACGGCAGAGTTTAGTACAACTCGTTAAGTGAAATTTACGGTGTAATGGTAAAAGCAGCAGTAGTAAATTCAAAAATTCGGCCATCGGTATTCTCAAATTTTACGCGAATAGTCATTTCCTGCTGCACCTCTGGTGCTTGATGCATAGTTAGATGTAAAACAACAGGCGTCCCAACCACCATTTGCAGTACTGCATTCCTAAACGCTTCATCATTCGTTATAGGAACGGAACCAATCCCTACATAATTGTCACACAAGCTAAATAGAGACGTTAAATCTTGTACTCCATTAGCCGAAACACCCTCAACACGTATTCTCCTCAAATCCCAACAAACAGGAAAAGAAG
>ERZ888423.3100-NODE-3100-length-11342-cov-7.517587_pt1 | contig 11342 bp, 10 predicted proteins | sample MGYA00520523_ERZ888423 | MGnify/ENA primary metagenome ERZ888423 (study PRJEB32303, sample SAMEA104408611) | aquatic metagenome | biome: Brackish water; feature: Pelagic; material: water | place: Baltic Sea | collected 2014-06-08T10:24:00 | depth 30,27 m ...
GTACAAAACGTAGCAATCATTATTGAGGAGTAATAAAAGAACAAGAATTTATCTTCATCACTTACTTTTAAAAAAAATACTTACATTTGTGCACCAAAAATTGGTCTTGTGGCCGAGTGGCTAGGCACCAGTCTGCAAAACTGTGTACAGCGGTTCGAATCCGCTCGAGACCTCAAAAAGCTTCGTTCATTCGGAGCTTTTTTTGTTTTATATCCGTTTAAATAAGGACTTTTTAACAATCATCTTTCATCCTTTATTGATACCTTTGCCAAAAATTACCGCATGGAAGTATTGGTCACTGGACCTGATGGAGTATTGGGAAGCAACCTTGTAAGAGAATTAATAGGTCGAGAATACAACGTGAGTGTTTTATTAGAGCCTGGAAAAGATCCGATTACCTTAAAGGGCTTGCCAATTCAGACATTTTATGGAAATATTTTAGATAAAGAAGCCTTAGACCAAGCTTTTATCGGTAAAGATGTCGTGCTGCATTGTGCTGCTTCAACAAGTATGTTTCCCGCAAGAAGTGAGATTGTGAACAAAGTTAATATCGACGGTACTCAAAACATCATTGATGCATCTTTAAAGCACAACATAAAAAGAATGGTGTATGTCGGAACGGCAAACTCATTTGGTAATGGAACAACGCTCGATAATCTTGGTAAAGAAGGCGATCCCTACACATCTGCAAAATATGGAGTTGACTATATGGACTCCAAATACAAAGCTCAAAACATTGTTTTAAAGGCGGTTACGGAACATGGTTTACCAGCAATTGTAGTGAATCCTACATTTATGATTGGTCCCTATGATTCGCGCCCTAGTTCAGGTGCGATGATCCTTGCAATACACAAAGAAAAAGTACCGGGTTATGCAAGTGGAGGAAAGAATTTCGTTGCGGTAAAAGATGTAGCATTTGCGATGGCTAATGCTATTGAAATGGGTAGAATTGGTGAATGTTACATTCTTGGAAATGCAAACTTATCCTATAAACAAGCATTTGATTTGATAGCAAACACACTAAACGTTAAACCACCTTCAAGGAAGTTAAGTACTTTCATGGTTACAAGCTATGGAGCTTTGAATTCCTTTTTTGCTCGAATTTTCAATTATTATCCTGGGGTTACGAAAGAGCTATCCATCATTTCTTGTGAAAACCACTTTTACTCAGTTGAGAAAGCACGACAAGAGTTAAAACTCCCGCAAACCCCAATCGAAACAGCAGTAACTGAATGTTATAATTGGTTCGTGGAAAATGGATATATAAAAACTAAATAAAACAGTATGTACCAAACCTTAGATGTCGATTTGGGTTGGAAAGAAGGTGATTTAATTACTTTTTTGCCCGTAATACTTTCACTTGTTTTTTTCGTAATCTACTGGTTTACTGCACAATCAGAAGGAATCAAAAAGCGATTTTATGCACGTTATTCATTTGATGAAGCCTCTATAAAACACATTTTCTTTACAAAGTATTTTGGTTTTATAAGTATGGGAGTACTTCCTTTGGTAATTTGCTTACTAATGCTAGACGGAACCACGCCATCAGATTACGGTTTAACCATCATTCCAAAAACAACATTTTTCTCCGTAGTATGGACGCTCGGACTCACTGTTTTAGTCGTGCCGATTGCTTATATGTCAGCTAAAAAGCCAAAAAACTTGGTGAACTACCCTCAAATTAGAGCAAAAGTTTGGACAGAGAAAACTGTTTTTATCAATGCGCTAGGTTGGGCGCTATACTTATTTGGGTATGAAATGCTTTTTCGAGGGACATTACTTTTTCCCTTAACTGATGCGATTGGTGTTTGGCCGGCAATAGCAATCAACATTGCTTTATATTCAGCTACACACATTCCGAAGGGTTTAGATGAAACGATTGGCGCTATTCCGTTAGGATTAGTTCTTTGTTTATTAACACTGATGTCTGGTACGATTTGGATTGCCTTCTTAGTTCATGTTGCAATGGCTTGGACAAATAGTTTCACCGCGTTGAAGTTTCATCCGGAAATCAATTTTATTCCTAAAAGCAAACGGGGTTAAATATGACAAAAGTTGCCATTATTACAGGTTCAAGTAGAGGAATTGGAAAGGCCATCGCGCTTGAATTAGCAGCAGAAGGATACACTATCGTTTTGAATGGTAGAAGTGAAGAACGACTTGCAGACACACTAGAAATGATTCAAAAAACACAGCCAAACAGTATTAGTATTTGTTGCGATGTCTCTATTTTAGAAGGTGCAAATTTATTGATTTCAAAAACAATCGAAACATTTGGAAGGCTAGATATTTTAGTTAACAATGTTGGTATTTCAATGCGTGGACATGTAGCAGATCTTAATCCAGAAGTATTCAAAACCGTGTTTGAAAGCAACGTTTTAGGAACGGTGTACCCAACTATTCCCGCGATAGATCACTTACGTAAAACGCAAGGAAGTATTGTTTTTATATCAAGTTTAGCTGGTATTCGCGGATTACCTGGACTGTCAGCTTATTGTTCTTCAAAAATGGCTCTTCGTGCTATTGCTGAATCTATTCGCATAGAAGAAAAAAAGAACAATATTCATGTAGGCTTAATTTTCGTTGGTATAACTGACATTGAGCATAACAAAGAAACAATTGCAGCAGACGGTTCAAAGCGCGTCTTAGCGTCTCGAAAAGATAAAAAAGTACAATCGACAGAAAGTGTAGCAAAAGCAGTTTATAAAAACATTCGTCGTAGGAAATTCATTACTGTATTAACGGGCATTGGAAGGTTGAACGCTTTTATGCAGCCTAGAATGCCTCTCATTGTTGAACGATTGATACTAAAGAATATTCATAAATTCGAAGAAGCCAGTAAATAATGATTATAGGAGCCGATTTTCCAAAAATTGAATTCAGTCTGTTTGGTCTGGATTTAGTTGAACCAAATGCATTTATAGGAGACACCTTAATTCTGGCCGTTGCACTGTTTTTCGCTTATAAAACACATAAAATTTCCGCAGATCAACCATTTTACAAATATTGGAAATGGTTCTTTATTGTTTTTGGGGTAAGTTTCTTTGCTGGTGGATTAGCGCATGTTTTCTTTAATTATTGGGGTGTTCCAGGGAAACACTTTTCGTGGTACTCAGGAATTTTCGCTGTTTTTCTTATCGAAATGGCAATGATATCTGTCTTCCCGTTGCAAAATTGGGTTAAGAATCTACAGCGTATTGCAGTCATAAAGTTAGTGATCATACTGCTTGTACAAACGATTATCATCAATACAATTGACTTGAGTGTTGATCCACAAAAAGGATTAATTATTCCGACAGTAAATTCTGTCCTTGGTCTTGGTTTAGCTCTTGGTTTTCTCTCCGCTTATTATCAGCGTAAAATATCTTCTTCTTTTAAATACTTATGGATAAGCACCCTTGTTTTAATTCCCAACACAGCCATTCAGGGAATGAAAATCAACATACACCCGTGGTTTGATCGTAATGATTTTAGTCATGTATTATTGATTACAGGCCTAATCTTTTATATGATAGCGATTACAAAAAGGGGGCAAGAAAACACATTAAATCCTATTCAGGAATAAATCAACGTTGAATATATAAACGACTGCTTTTAGTCACTAATTCTCCTTGTCTATCTCGCGCAGTGATATAGAATAAATACGCACCAACCGGTGCTTGACTACCATCCATTAACTCACCATTCCATTGAAATAAGGGGTCTTGAGATTGATAGACAATTTTACTGTTTTGATCAAGTACAACTACGTTAAAATCAGAAAGTCCCTCTGCCTTTACTTCGAACACATCATGAACACCATCACCATTTGGTGTAAAAACATTAGATATAACCATTGTATAGTTTTCTTCCGTTTTTATTGGACTATTTGATTCTTCCGAAGGTATCTTCTTTTCCACAAGATTATCTTCTTTCTTTTCATCAACAGAAGGTTTAACCGTTTTTACAGGTGGAACAATTGTTTTTTCATCTACCTTTTTTTCTTCTGTAGGTTTAACATCGATAAGATCATTTGTTTGCACAACATCCATTCGATTTAAAATCACCTCTTGGTTTTCAATAGGCGATAATTCATTTTGATTCGATTCTATATTAGATTTTTCATCTGAAGTTACCGTATTGTTTTGAGTGATTGAATCCGCTGTCTCGTCAGAATTCGTAACATCTTGTTGAACTATTTTCTCTGTGTTCTCTTCCTTCTGTTCAGAAGATGTATTGTTAATAATAAGATATGCACCCACCCCAACAGAAGCGGCAATAGATAAGCCAATAATTGTTTTAGCATAGATTGAAAGACCGGTTGTTGCCACACTTGTACCAGCAACTCCTATTTGAGAAGAGATGTTTGCCCACATATCAGGTTTAACCGGTGCTTCTAGGCCTCCCAATTTTTCCTTAAATAGTTCTTTTATAAAATCCTTATCTTCCATCTGCATCCGATATTCGTTCTCTTAAATAAGCCCTTGCTCGTGAATATTGTGATTTTGACGTGCTCTCAGAAATTCCTAACGTATCTGCTATTTCATTGTGGGTATAGCCCTCTATAGCAAACATATTAAAAACAACTTTGTATCCATCCGGCATAGAATTTATCAATTTTAATAAATCTTCTGCCATTAATCGTTCAGCGATATGATCATTGTTTTCTATCTTATACTGAACATCCTCAACACTTACATCCCCTAACGTTTTACCGTTCTTCCGAATTTGATCAAGTGCAGTATTTACCATCACTCTTCGAATCCAACCCTCTAAAGAACCTGCATTTTTAAAATCCTTCAATTTGGTGAAAACCTTCACAAATCCATCTTGTAAAATATCATCTGCTTGTTCACTATCTTTTGCATAGCGTAAACAAACACCTAACATTTTAGAGGAAAACCTATCAAACAACATTCGCTGTGCTCTGGGATTACCTTTTACACATTCAATTACTAATGTTGTATCATCCATAGCTCCTGCTTATTTTCCAAGACCATCATTTATATAAAAAGGTTGCATGGTAGTAAATATACCTACAAAAAAGAGTATTTTCGCCCCGTAATAAACCAAAAATATGCGCCTTATAATCACTACAGTGTGCTTTATCTTCTTCTTGTTCTCTTCTTTTTCACAAGAAAAAGCATTACCTGTACTGAAAAAAGGACAATGGACGGGAAAACTTCAACTAAATCCTTCTACAACTTTGCCTTTTGAAATCAACATAAATGGCAAAAAAAAAGGACAACAATTCATTATTATAAATGGTGAAGAACAAATTGTTTTAGAAAAAGGAACGTTTATCAACGATTCAATTCATTATGTTTTCCCTGCATTCAATTCTGAACTTATCCTTCACAAAAAAAACAGAAAAAACCTCGTCGGATATTGGATAAACTATAATAAAGGGAAATCATATATAATACCTGTTGCTGCTAATTATGGATTTAAAAAGCGTTTTCCTGTAAAATCAGAAAGCACGTTTCCATATGTTGAAGGAAGTTGGGAGACTACATTCGATCCGAAAACAGCGGATTCATCAAAAGCACTCGGAATTTTTCATCAAAAAGAAAACAGAGTTCAAGGTACATTTCTAACAGAAACGGGTGATTTTAGGTATCTAGATGGAAACGTATCGAAAGACAGTTTGTTTTTATCATGTTTCGACGGTTCACATGCTTATTTAATAACAGGAAAAATCACAGGAGATAGTATTTATGGTTCCTTTTACAGTGGAAAACATTGGCTTGGAAAGTGGAATGCTCGCTGTAATGATGCTTTTCAATTATCTAATCCAGATTCACTGACCTATATCGTTGATGAAAGTAAAGAATTCACTTTTACCTTAAAAGATCCATCAAATAATGTTTTTACTTTTCCAAACGAGCAATACAAAAACAAAGTAACTATAATACAAATTATGGGAACATGGTGCCCGAATTGCATGGATGAAACCAAATATTTCAAAGAAATCTATGGTAAATACCATAATTCTGGATTAGAAATAATCTCTGTCGCATACGAGGTTGGCAATTCCTTTGAAGATTATGTCTTTAAAATTAACCGCTTAAAAGAACGATACGATTTAGACTATCAATTTTTAATTGGTGGTTCAGCGAATAAAGGATTAGCATCAGAGCAATTCAGTATGTTAAACCAAATAATCTCTTTTCCAACAGCTATTTTTATCGATCGTAACGGACAAGTAAGAAAAGTACACACAGGATTTAATGGTCCTGGAACAGGCGAATACTATACAGATTACACGAAAGAAACAGAACTGTTTTTATTAGAACTATTAAAAGAAGATTAATAAGCACACGCTATTTTATCGACTCTTCCTTGATGTCTACCTCCTTCAAATGCTGTTGAGAAAAACACATCTACCATTTCCTTTGCTTCCTCTTCAGAAATAAAACGTGCTGGTAAGGTTAAAATATTTGCATCATTGTGTTGACGCGCTAACTCAGTAATTTCTTTTTTCCAACATAAGGCACTTCTCACACCTTGATGTTTATTTGCGGTCATACTAATACCGTTTCCAGATCCACAAATCAAAATACCTAACATTCCTTCATTTTCTTCAACCATAGTTGCAACAGGATGTGCATAATCAGGATAATCGATACTTGCATCGGAATGACAACCAAAATCCTTAACTTCATAGCCCTTATTAGTTAAGTAATTTATAAGTGCTTGTTTTAAATGAAAACCAGCATGATCTGCTCCAATTGGTATGATTTGTTTTTGCATTTTGAGGTGTTTTATACAAAGGTAACTGTTATACACAATTGAAGCAAGTTTTAAACATTGTGTAAAATACACATCTTATAAACACTTATAAATAAAGGAAATTAATAATTGACTTATTCACAGACATTCTTCAATTATAGTGTATAAGATTTTAAAAGTTCTAATATCTTTTAGTAGGATATTAAAAATAAAAAGTGATATGCCGCAAATGATTTAGATATGCAAGAGAAGTTATTGTTTATTATGAGAAGATATTCATAGTGTTAAGAACATATTATTGAATGAATAAATTAAAAAGAAATCAACATCATAAAAAATTAACAATTTGTTTATAAAACCATAAAAGCTTGCTTTACAAAACATTAAGTATAAAACAACTGTTTATAAAACAACTTCAAAGTTTCATAACTCATATAACAAATCATTCACCTAATTTTTTTCACACATATCAACAGTCTTAATAAAAAGGAATAAAATTCTTTAAAATGATAAAAATCTATTCTTCTTCTTTTAGTTAGTTCAACTATGAAAAGGAAATAGATAATTGTGAATTATTCAATTCGAAATTGTACATTCATACGAACTAAACCAAACACACACTGCAGAACAATAATTTGTTCCTTATTAGATGGAAAGAAAAGTCAAAATATTTAAAAATTCTAGATCAATTTATTTAAGTGACTTTAAACCTTATTATGAGAAGGAAAATGACTTTAGACGCCTAGCAGTTTTGCAAAGTATTGCAGCTTTTGTTATTAGTCCAATCTTCTGTTTTTTTATTTATAATTCAAGTATTTCTTCTACTTATTTTAACATAGGAATTTCTTATACCATATTATTTCCTGTGTACATGATTCTTTGCTATTTCGTGAAATCATTGTCCGATAAATTAATTTACTTTTTCATTGCGCATCTTTTTGGTATAACGTTTTTTGCTTTTCGAGATTTAGTCGCGCATGAATTTGCCTTAATTGATTTCTTCAGTTTTTATGCTTTATATGCTGTTGTTTTATATGTAATGCAACGTCTATATCCAGCGATTATTTACAATTTTTATGTGTTATCTATGCTTTTGTATGGATTTCAATATGTTGACAATCCAGAGGTTTCATTAACAGCTTCATTTGGTTTATTTCTCGTAATTGCACTATGCTCAGTAATTGTGTTATTATCCCGACAAAAAATGATTAATAATGTTGAGGATTATTCGAATTATTTAAAAAAAATAGTCAATAATCCAGGTGTTGGTTATGTTCTTTTTCGTTTTATTAATGGTCGACCAGTTCTTGTGGATTACAACCAAGAATCTTTGCGTATTCTAAATTGTGAAGAGCAGAAGATAGAGTCGCGTATGTTAGAAACCTTAGATAAAAAAGAAATTGATAGCATTGAACAACTAAAGATAGGTGGAGAAAGGAGTATATCTGTCTTACTTAAATCACAAAATGAAACAAGAGCATTAGAATATCATTTTTCTGTGATTTTTTTAAAGAATGGTTTTTATTGGTTGTTACGTGTTGAGGATATAACGAAGGAAATGAAGGAAAAAGAAATTCTTGAATTACGTGAGCATAAGTACAGAAATCTTTATTATAAAAATCAAGCAGGAGCATTTACAACAGATTTAAATTCTATACTTCTTGACTGTAATCAAGCATTTAATGAAATGTTTGATTACGAAATGATAATAGGAGATAAATTATTTGATGAGTCCATGACAAAAGAGTGGATGGAAATTATTGATACGATTGTTAACCACGATAATCTTAAAAATTATCAAATGCACTTTACTTTGAAAAATGGATCAACCAAATGGTTTATTTTTAACTGGTATATTGATAAAAGTACAGGACAAATTGAAGGAACAATCATTGATTTATCGGAATTACAACGAGCTTCTTCAGCATTAAAACAAAGTGAAGAAAAGTACCGATTGATTTATGAAGAATCGAACGATGCAATTTTATTATTAGGGGGCGAACATATCATTGATATTAATCGAAAAGGAATTCAACTTTTTGGTACACCAAAAAGCGAATTGATCAATCAAAAATTATGGGATTTTTCATTTGATAAAAGCGAAGAATCTATTGTTGAATACAATCGTTTCATACAAAAACTTTTACTATCAAAGCATTCTAAATTTAACTGGGTCTTTAAAGGGAACAATCAACGAATTGAAGCAGAAGTAGCTATTGTAGAATTAACGCTAGGCAAAACTGTTTATCACCAATGCGTTATTCACGATTTAACAGAGCTGAATGAAACCATGCGGGTGTTGGATAAAAACCGTAAAAGTTTCAAATCTGTATTAGACAATACACCTGAAGGAATTTTAATTGCAACAGACGATTTAGTTGTTTATACCAATCCAGAGGCTCATCGTTTGTTGAATGCAGAAGAAATACACCTGAATCTTCTTTTTAAAGGAAATGATCAACGAAATTTTGAGAAAATACTCAATAAACACCGAGAAAATAAGCAGATTTATCAACAGCAATTTGTGTTGCGAGATTTAGGAAAAAGAGAAATTCCTGTTGATGTTACATTGGTAGGAACCTCCTTTGAAGAAAAGGACGCCACGCTAATCATTTTAAAGGATATCTCATTGCAGAATAAACTTTCGAAGGAAATGTTGCGCGCTGAAATTGCTGAAGAAACAAATAAGAAATTAGCAAGCGAAATCAAGGAAAGAATTAAAGCTGAAAATTTATTACAAGAGCAGTTTTTACGAAGTAATGCCATCTTTGATAGTTCATCAAACACTTTGCTTTTAACTTTAAATACGAAATTAAAAATTTCTTCCTTCAACACGCATTGTCAGAATTACTTCTGGTATTTTGTGGAGCGGCAAATGCAGGATAATGATTCATTTTATGACTTTTTTAGGAAAATGTTAAATGAAAAAGACATCCGTATTTTTATCCGATTATTGAAACGCATATTGAAAGGTGAATCGAGACAAATAGAAGTTTCGTTTCGACCGAAAAAGAAAGAGGTGTGGATGGAAATTTTCTTGAATCCAATCTTTAATACAGAAGGCGATGTGACAGAAATATCACTTGTTGCGCATGATATTACGGAAAAGAAAAAAACCGAAACCGAAATTGTAGAATCCCTCAAAGAAAAGGAAGTGTTGTTAAAAGAAATTCACCACCGAGTGAAGAATAATTTACAAGTAATTTCGAGTATTTTGAATTTACAAAGCTCCTTTGTCAAGGATAAACAAACCTTGGGTATTTTAGAGGAAAGTCGAAGTCGTATTCGATCAATGGCCATTATTCACGAGAATTTGTACCGAACAACAAATTTTTCTTCAATAAATTTTTCCGATTACTTAAAAAACTTAACTTCCAATCTAATAGCGTCTTATCAAGTAAATATAGGAAAAGTTACCCTAAAAGAGAATTTATCGAAAGTTGATCTTGTTTTAGATCAAGCAATACCCTGCGGCCTCTTGGTAAATGAACTAATTACCAATTCGTTAAAGTATGCTTTTCCTGATGGAAGACCGGGAGAAATCGCTATTGTTTTAAACGAAATTAAAAACAATATTCACCTTTCAATTAGTGATAATGGAGTAGGTTTACCGACTGATTTTGATATACTTAACTCTGATACGCTCGGATTACAATTAGTGTCCACTCTTGTTGAGCAACTTGACGGACAAATCGCTGTTGATAATTCTATAGGTATCAAATATTTGATTACATTTGAAAAAGCCAAACTATAAGCTTAATGTCAAAGCCAAATATTCTTGTTGTAGAAGATGAATCTATCGTTTCAAAAGACATTCAACATAGTCTTAAGAAGCTTGGCTACAATGTAGTCGGTGCTGCCGCTATTGGAGAAAAAGCATTAGAACTTGTGCGTTTAGAGCGTCCTGATATCGTTTTAATGGACATCATGTTAAAAGGAGAAATGAACGGCATCGAAACAGCAGAAATCATTCGTAACGAGCTGGCGATACCTGTTATATTTCTAACCGCCTATGCAGATGAGTCGACGCTAGCAAAAGCAAAAGTTACAGAGCCATACGGTTACATCATTAAGCCTTTCAAAGAAATTGATTTACACACCTCAATTGAAATGGCGATATACAAGCATGCGAAGGAGCAAGAAATTATACGCGAGCGTGATTTATTGTTTTCTATTATTGAAAACAAAGAAGTTTCAGCCGATTTCATTTTTGTAAAATCGAACAGTCGTTTGGTCAAGTTGAAAACCGAAGACATTTATTACATCGAGGCCTTAAAGGATTATGTAGTGATTCACACCGCTGACACGCGTTACACAATTCATTCAACAATGAAGGATATTGAATCAAAAATGGGAACAACCGATTTTGTTCGTGTTCACCGTTCGTTTATTGTGCGCTTAGATAAAATTGCATCAATCGAGTTTCCTAATCTTACACTCGAAAACGACAAAAAAGTTATTCCGATCGGGGGATCTTACCGCGATGAATTGAACAACCGAATTCGAATGGTGTAAAAGTCTTTTATTTTACCGCTCTTATATTTTAAATTATTGATTTCCTGCCAATAGCAGAAGTGTTTACACAGATACACTTTTTGCTGATGGTTATGTTTTGGCTACAAAATGAATGA
>ERZ888423.3101-NODE-3101-length-11339-cov-20.185484_pt1 | contig 11339 bp, 9 predicted proteins | sample MGYA00520523_ERZ888423 | MGnify/ENA primary metagenome ERZ888423 (study PRJEB32303, sample SAMEA104408611) | aquatic metagenome | biome: Brackish water; feature: Pelagic; material: water | place: Baltic Sea | collected 2014-06-08T10:24:00 | depth 30,27 m ...
CCGCCGGAAACGCCTGACCATGGCCGGAGTTACACCACGGCCTGGGACACGATCATCGTCCGCCCACGCAATTTCCCTGATCGTCTTTTTGCGTCTTCAAGTTGATTGATACTCTAATCTGCACCGCGCTAATGGCAATGTCGCATTTCGGCGATCTCCCGCCTGGTAGCGGCACAGGAGCCCGATGACCGAACTTGGGTCACCTTGCCGCTCGCGGCCGATGACGATCAGAGCCGACATGGCCCTAAACTGCCGGTCGTACATCTGCCGGATCAGCATAGCGCCGGCTAAGACATCGCGCGCCAGCGATAGTAAGCGACATCGCGACCGAACTTTGGATTGTGTTCGATCTTTTCCAGAACGAAGCCTTCCCGTTCGTACCACTCTCGAGCCCGTGTGTTGTTGGCGGCGGTGCTAAGCCAGATTTCTTCGGGCATTAGCGTGCGCGCGTAGGCAAGCAGCGCGGATCCGAGCCCGCGCCCTTGCGCCGATGGTGCGACAAAAACCTGGTCGAGATGGTTTAGCGCCCATTCAATCGCCAGCATCGCGTCGATGCGCCCCTCGCATTCAGCCACAAAGAGCGACCAGCCGCCAGCAATCCGGTCAGGAATGCGGGCACGCAGATCAGCCATCGTTACCCCGTCGTCGATCTCGTTGTTGTTTCCGATCGAAATCCAGGATTCCTTCCAGACCCGCGCGACAGCGTCGAAATCGTCCTCTGTTGCCTCGCGAATGAACACGTTTGCACCCTGTGTCGGCCGAGATCGGTCTATAGCAGGTGAGCATTGCCGGGATCTGTCCAGCAGAAAAAGGAAAGGCGCCCGCCCTTGGCGGGAACGGTTGCTGAGATCAGCAAGCAAGCCAGGTCCCGCGTAGACATGAGGGAATGTGGCAAACCCGCAACAAGTACGAAGCGGAGGACCAGAAAATGCAATCGTTTGAATTATTCTCTTGCAATGGATTGTATTCTGCCTCTAGATGAGGCTCGGCAAGTCGAAAGGTCGACTGTCAAGATACGTCCCCGGGAGGATTTCGGCACATGTCTGCAACCAAGAGAACCCTGCTTTTGAGCGCTGGCGCGCTCGCGCTCGTCCATGCGGGTGCTTACGCACAGGACCAGATCGGAGCCTCCGAAGAGGCTGAAGCCCGGCAGGAAACCGTGATCGTGACCGGCGTGGCCCGGCAAACGACCATCTTCGATTCCTCGGCTTCTGTCTCGGCGATTGGTGAGGACGAAATCGCAAACCTCGCGCCGCGATCGGTAAATGAACTGTTCCGCGCCATTCCCGGGGTCAAGTCGGAAGACACCGGCGGCGACGCCAATGCCAACATCAAGGTGCGCGGCCTGCCCATCGCGTCGGGCGGCTCGCGCTATCTTTCGCTGCAGGAAAACGGGTTCCCGACCCTGCTGGTCGGCGATGTGGCGTTCAGCACGGCTGACAGCTACCTGCGCGTCGACTCCACGATTGGCTCGGCGCAGTCCATTCGCGGCGGCTCGGCCTCGACGCAGGCGCCCAACGCTGCTGGCGGCATCATCAACCTGATCTCCAAGAGGCCCACCGCGCGCGGCGGCTCGGTCGCGCTGACTGCAGGTCTCGACTATGACACCTTCCGCCTCGACGGCGAGTTCGGAGACGTGCTCTCCAACGGCACCTTCTTCCATGTTGGCGGTTTCGCCCGCACCGGCGAGGGCGTGCGCGAAACCGTCGACAACCTGGAAGAAGGGTTCCAGATCAAGGCATCTGTTGGCCGGGAGTTTGAACGCGGTGACCTGGTCGTACACTTCAAGCACCTCGACGACCGCGTTCCGACCTTTCTCCCGATGCCGGCCGTCGTGCAGAACGACGGATCGATCGGTCCTCTGAATGGACTCGAGCTCGGGTCAGGCACAACATCGCTTGGCATCAGCGACGTCGCGCTGCGCCTTGGTGATGCCCGCGACCGGCCGGAAGAAGGTTTCAAGGCCGAGATGACGTCTATTGGTGCCGAAGGCTCCTTCGACATAACCGACGCCCTGACCCTTGACGGCAAGGCGCGCTGGGCGGACATTTCGGGCAACTTCTATTCGCCGTTCCCGGCTGGTCTCGACAGCACGAACGCCGACGGCTCTTCAAACATCAATTTCGTGCTGTTCAACACGGCGGTCCCCGATGTCGGAAACCTCTTCGGCGATATCAGCCTGACGGGGGAGTTTGACTTCATTACGCTGAAAGGCGGCATCTTCTACGGCGACCAGACCAGCGAACAGGTCTGGAGCTTCAACGACGCCCGCGCCGTCCTGCGCGGTGGCCGCTACATCACGAATGATCCAACCAGCACCTTCCTCAACCCGGCAAATGGCTCTTTCATCAACGGGCAGACGTTTGGAAACAGCAATTTCGGCAATTGCTGCACGGTCTACTGGGATTTCGACATCGAGCAGGTTGCACCCTATTTGTCGGCCAACCTCGATTTCGATGCGCTGACGGTTGAAGCCTCGTATCGCCAGACCAACAACTCGGTGTCTGGCCAGTTCATCGGCTTCGGCACTGCCCTGATCGGCCCATTTGACGCCAATGGCGATGGCACGATCGCTACCAATGAGCAAACCGTGCAGCGCTTCGATCCGTCGGCACTGGTTCGCACCAACTATGATGCGGATTTCGACAGCTACTCGATCGGCGCCAACTACCGCGTCAGTGACGATCTGGCTCTGTTTGCCAACTACTCCGAGGGCGCCTCTCTCACCGCCCCGGACCGTTCGACGGGCAATCTTGTCGTCGTCAACGGTGTCGGCACGGCCCCGGATGGCGATCTGTTTCTGAACTTCGTTGAGCAGTATGAACTCGGCGCGCGGTTCCGCTTTGGTGCGGGCGATCTCAGCATTGTTTACTTCGATGCGCAGGTGGCCGAAGCCGCCCAGTTCGAGGCTTCGACCCAGAGTGTCATCCAGACAGAATTCGACACGAGCGGCCTGGAAATCGAGGGCGACTTCTTCCTTGGAAGCGGCTTTGGTGTCTCGGGCAATGCGACGTTAACAGACTCAGAAATTTCGGGACCAGCGACGAATGCCAATCTGGGCAACCGACCCCGCCGCCAGGCACCCTATACGTTCAACATTAATCCCTATTTCGAGGGCGAGATGTACGATCTCGGGCTGAACATCTTCAGCACGGGAGAGGCGCCGGTCCAGGACAGCAACCAGTTTGATCTGCCGGGCTACACGACAGTCGGTGCATACATAAACTATCTGGTTCGCGAAAACCTAACGCTCAGCCTCGCTGCCAACAACCTGCTCGACGAGGTCGGCTTTACCGAAGGCGAAGAAGGCAATCCTGCAATCGGAGACTTCGTCAGGTTTCGCCCGATCAATGGCCGGACCGTATCCGCAACACTTCGGTACGAGTTCTAGCATTCGCCGCGAGCGGTTCATTTCCGTTCGAACAGCTATAGTGCAACAGCCCGCCTGGAAGGCGGGCTGTTCTTGTTTGAGCGGCGGAATAAGTCCACTAAACTGGCCCGCACGTTCCAAAGCCAGAAAGCGATCCATGTCCAAGTCCCGCAAAATCACGATGGCCGAACTGGCGCGACTGGCGGACGTGGACGTTTCCACTGTGTCTCGCGCATTGAGTGACAGTCCGCTTGTGAAGGAAGGAACCAAGGCTGAAATCCTGAAGATCGCTCAGGAAACCGGCTATGCGGTTAATGCATCGGCGCGAAACCTTCGGCGCCAGTCCTCAGAGACGATTGGCATGATCATTCCGCTGCGCCCTGAGTCCGAGCAGACGCTCTCTGACCCGTTCTTTCTGGAAATGGTGGGCGCGGTGAGCCAGGCAGCGTCAGAGCGAGGCTATGACCTGATCATCAGCGTCCCAAAAGGCGAAGAGCAGCTCGCCGAACAACGCCTGCTGAACATGGGCAAGGCGGACGGATTGATCATTATCGGTCAGGCCGGCCGCACCGGGCGGCTCAAGGCGCTCGGTCCGCTGGCGAAGAAAGTGGTAGTCTGGGGCGGCCAGGACGGACCGGCGAACTACACGCTGGTCGGTAGCGACAACCGGGAGGGGGGCCGGTTGGCCACTGAGCACCTTCTTTCGATTGGCCGCGAAAGGATCCTCTTCATCGGGCCTTTCGGCCTGCCAGAGGTCAGACTCCGGCTCGAAGGCTTTGAGGCGGCGCATGCCGCGCGGGGCCTGCGTGCTGCTGACAGCCTCAGGCTCGATGTCGAGTTCGGTGGAGCCTCTGTATTCAGAGAGCTGCTTGCCTTCATGGATCACGGCCACGCATTCGACGCGATTTTTGCCGCCTCCGACGTGTTGGCCATGACGGCGATCATGGCCCTTCAGGCAAAGGGGCGGTCTGTCCCGGGCGATGTCGCCGTAGTTGGATACGACAATATCGGGCAGGCCAAACTTTCGACGCCGCCCCTGACAACCATCGATCAGGATATCGCTGGGGGCGGACAGCTGATGGTCGACCTGCTGCTGCGGCAACTGGCCGGTGAAGACGTGAAATCGCAGGTCACCTCAACCCGGCTCATCGTGCGCGGCTCCAGCCTGCCAGCTTAAGCCAGACCCGGCTGTTCGGTCAGCAATCCTGCCTCTACCTCTACCTCTACCTCGACCTCAACCACATCTGCAAAGGTCAGCTGTTTTTTAGGGCCGGCATTTTCTGTATGGGGTCCAAGCACCGAAAAGCGACCTGTCGCTACATCATGAGCGACAAGGCTCGCGCCAAAAAGTCCTTCCAGTCCCGGAAGCGAGCTTCCGCCATGACCATATGCGGCCCAGGGCCCGTTCAGGTCGCTACTTCGATAGAGCCGATGAACGTGGGTGAGCTCACGGTCCGATTGCCCTTCGTAACGGCGATCGCACGCCGATATCATCATCAGGAAATCGCCGCTCGCAGGATCTCGGTAAATCTTGGGGACTTCAGCCTGTGTCATCAGATGCGCATCGGGCAGTTCGATCGGCGCGCTGAGCTGTACGAGGCCGATCCGGTCGCCTGTCCGCTCGAGCCGTGCATGGGCGATCGCGGGAATCGTGGGCGAGAGCTTTGCCGACCACACAGCGTGCAGTTGCCCGTCCGGGCCACTGAACAGGAACGGATCACGCCAGGCCATTATCGGGCCGCCATCCTCGCCCTCATTGTTCCCCAGCGTGTCGCGCGGCCCGAGATAATACCCCTTTGACACGATGGTCTCGTAGTCGCGAAGCGGGCAACTCAGTGCGGTTTCAGGCATGCGGCCGGGTCTGCCAGCACCGGTGCCTATCGCCACGCAAATCGTCTGCAGGAAGCGGCGGCGAGTTCCGCAATCCCGGACACCCGTGAACCCGAAGGCAACGGTTTCCTTGTCCAGCCGCAGCGTCGAACCGCTCCAGATATTTCTGCCATCCGCCCCGTCTGCGACCTGTCCGGGTTGCATCACAGGGCCCCGGTCGCGCCATGACCCGCCCGCGTCGAGGGAAATGAAACGACGGACATGGAAAGTGAAATCATTGCGCTCGGCCGGCAAGATGGGCGCGCCGTCGGGGCGCGTCTTCGACAGGGCAAGGCAATAGAGATTCAACTCTGCGTCTGGCTCCTGCATCGTCCAGCTGTCCCAAAGCCAGAGATCAGGATGATCAATGCCGTGGGTAAAGACCAATTCACGCGCGGGCGGTATGGGAGCCGTTTCAAAGTACATCAGACGTAATGCCCTGCGTGGAATTCTGGGTGACAGTTTCATCAATCATGCTATCAGGAATACAATCGATTGCAACAACCGCGTCGCGCGAGACTGGGGCTGACATGGCAAGTATGACCAGACGTCTCGGCGGCATTGATGCCGGCGGGACGACCTTCAAATGCGGTATCGGTGACGCGTCGGGAAACCTGCTCGAAAGACACAGGGTCGCGGTCACCAGCCCGGAGGAAACGCTGACGGCATGCACAGAATTTTTCCGTGTCGCGACCGGCGGGCGCGGCATCGATTCACTCGGCATCGCCAGCTTTGGGCCGCTCGAAGTGGACCCCGCGTCGCCTGACTACGGAACGATCCTCCAGACGCCCAAACAGGGCTGGACCGGCACATCGCTGACCGCGTTCTTTGGCCACGCCCTCGGCGTCCATCCGGTGGTCGATACCGATGTCAATGGCGCGCTGCTGGCAGAAATGACCAAAGGCGCTGCCAGAGGTGCCCGGTCTGCCGCCTATATCACCATCGGGACGGGCATTGGCGCAGGTATTCACGTCAATGGCGGGTTTGCCGGCCAGCCGGTGCATCCCGAGTTCGGTCACATTCCGCTGCGCCGGCACCCAGATGACCAGGCGTTCGCCGGCATCTGCCCTTTCCATGGCGATTGCCTTGAGGGGCTCGCGTCCGTCACAGCCATGCGCGCGCGCTGGGGCGAGCCCAAGGACCTGCCAGCGGATCATGCGGGCTGGGCAATCATTGCCGATTACCTCGCCCAGGCCTGCCAGGTTCTGACCCTGACCCTGCGGCTGGAGAAGATCATTCTGGGCGGAGGGCTGATGCTCGCTCCGCGCTTGCTCGGGCGTGTGCGCAGGACTTTTGACACGCAAATGGCAGGCTATCTCGGGACGCACGGGCAGCCTGGGGAAGCCCTGATAGACACACCCGGACTGGGCGATGATGCAGGTCTGATCGGCGCCTTGCTGCTTGCCGGAAAGCCAGCAGGACGCGTGCCGGGCCCATAGACTATTCAATCGATTGTATTACTGGCATGAATGGACTGCGGCAGACAGAAAAAATCTGCGTAACGCCGCGGGGAGGAAACACAGATGACCGGCTATCCGCCGCTGAGCGTGAAGGAAAAGGTTGCCTACGGGCTCGGCGACATGGCGTCGAACTTCTATAACGGCTTTTTCGGCATCTTTCTTCTGTATTACTATACCGACGTCTGGGGCATCCATCCGGGCCATGCCGCGCTGATGTTCCTGATCACGCGCTGGGTTGATGCCATTACAGATCCTGCCATGGGCTTGCTTGCCGACCGCACCAATACGCGGTGGGGCAAGTATCGGCCCTACATCCTGTGGACCATCATACCCTACGCGTTGCTGGGCTACCTGCTCTTTCTTGGGCCGGAGTTTGGCCAGACCGGAAAGCTCATCTACGCCTATGTGACCTATTCGCTCGTTATGCTGGCTTATACCGCGATCAATGTGCCCTATTCGGCGCTTCTCGCCGTCATTCACCCCGACAGCGAGGAACGGACCAAAGCCACCCAATACAGGTTCGTCTTCGCTTCATTCGGTTCGATCCTCGTTGGCGCCACGACCAAGCCGCTTGTCGACTGGCTCGGCGGCGGAGACGAGGTTGTCGGCTTCAGGCTGACCATCATCCTGTTCGCAGTTCTGTCAGTGGTCCTCTTCCTGATCACCTTCGCAGCGACCAAGGAAAGGATAGCGCCGAAAGCGCCTCAGAACTCGAGCATAACCGGAGATCTGAGCGCGCTCGTGAAGAACGTGTCCTGGATCGTGCTGGCGATATCCGGCGTGCTGATCGTGATCGGACTTATCGGACGGCTGTCGTCCGTGACGTTCTTCGCCAAGTACAATCTCGGCCTCGACGATGCAAAAGTGCTCTGGTGGATGGATTCCGCATCTCTGATCATAACCGCCGGTTTCATCGGCCAGTTGTTTGGGGCCATGTTGACGCCGGCGCTCTCGCGCCGGGCCGATAAAAAGACCCTGATGATCGCCGCCAACTTCCTGGCCGCCGCGGCCCTGTTTGGAAACTATGCCTTGCCGTCCAACTTCTCCGTTGTGCTCCTCGCACATATCACCATGATGTTCTGCTTCGGGATCATGATTACCTCCCTGTTCGCCATGTACACCGACTGCTCCGAGTATGGCGAATGGAAGTCGGGAAAAAACAGCGCAGGTCTGACCGTCTCGGCATCCATGTTCTCTTTGAAGTTTGGGTCGGCCATGGGCGTTGCCATTCCCTCAACAGTGCTTGCTCTCTTCGGCTTCCTCTCCCCGGTCAGCGGCGTCGATCAGGTTCAGACCGCAGCAGCGCTGGACGGCATTCGCATAATGTTCAACATCGTGCCCGGACTATTCTTCCTCCTCGCCGGAATACTCCTGTACTTCTATCGGATTGATCGCCGACTGCTCGCCGTTATTGAACAGGAACTGAGGGATCGGCGCGCCGCAGCAGAGGCAATTTAGTGGCTTGCGAACGAAGATATCGGTCACGCCCGCGCCTACGGATTGATCGTACGACAGATAGTGCTGGGAACAGAGTCGGTCGAGGCTCAGACGTTCGCCTGAGTCCGCGTATGGCCGCCATCGGCGAACTCCGGCCTGGCGGCGATAAGGCCGCCGGACGACACGATTGGATCGACCCTGCCGTACGCAACATGCGGCGGCTCTGCGGAGGTGGCCTGATCCGGCCTCTCATCTCGCGTCAGATTTCGCCTTTGTTGTGGTCGCCGGCGTCACCGTCCTTCAAGAGCACTAGGCCCAGCGCTTGTGCGAGCGAGAACACGAACGTTGCCACCAGAAGAGTCAGTGAGAACGGAAGTCGGAATGCTTCGTCTCCTCGCAATAGATGAAAGCCATGGAAGACGGCCGCGAAGAGACCGGATGCGGCGAGCGCCCAGGAAACAGCTTTGCCGCTCGGGCGTCCCAGCGCGAGAGAGCGCTGGCCGTAGAGCACGAGCGCGATGATGGGCAGGTTCAATAGCAAAAAAAACTGGATGCCGCCCGGCAAACCAAAAAGGATCCATTCATGCCAGAATGCAGCGTCTATCTGATGAGCCAACAGAACTATCGCGTTGGCGAAGAACAGTGATTCCAACACTCGAAATTTCATCGTCTGATCCGTCTATGCGCCTCATCGGTATAGAAGTGGCAAGTTCTGCGTGTTGCGCAACTACCTCCTACATCATGGGATTGAGTGACCGCCCTCGGCGAAGTCCTGCCTGGTAGCGGCCTGGCATTCCGATGACCGGACTCAGGTGACCTTGCCGCTGGCGGGTGATGACCATAGGAGCCGACCTTGCCCTAAACAGCTGGCAGCCTTGATCCCAGATCAGTATAGAATCTAAGGAGGTAGCCGTCCGGGTCTGCGACAACGAATTGTCGGTTACCGCGTTCCATTCCGTTTTGCCGATACCACCGCTCTTCCAACTCGACCACCAATGAGATTCCAGCAAGCAATACGTTGCTGTGCAACTCGATCACATCAGAGGCGCGAATTTGAAGGTTTATCCCCCGTCCGTAGGGCTGTATCAGTTCCGCCGTTCTGAACCTTCGTCCCGGCCCTGCCGCTTCTTCGAGCATCAAATGTGCGCCTTCACGTTCCAGGTAGGCAAAGCGCTCCTCTGGTCGTTGAAAACGAACGACAAACCCCAAGGTTCCGACATAAAACGGCAGTGACCTGTTGAGGTCGGAGACGTCAAGTTCTGGAACAAGGCTTGGAAATGCTGATCCTGTCATGACGAACATGTACAAGAAGGTTTCTCGCGAGTCAGCTTCCGGCGAAGTCCAGCCTGGCGATGCTGGCGCGGCTGAATGACAGGACTGAAGTGACCCTGCCAGACGCGGAGATCGATCATCGGAGCCGACCTGGCCCAATCGCGTCTTGGCAGTGGCGGCAGCAAAGGCAGAGACGACGCTAGGCGCTGAGTTGGCCAAGCCACTTCCTGTCGCGTGTCGATGGGCGTCTATGCAGACGCTGGTCAAGCAGCGATTTGGCTCGCACAACTTCGCCGCTTTGCATCAAGGCAATGAGTAAAGTGTCCTCGAACGCCTCGCGCTGGGCTCCGCTTCCGCCCAAGCGTGCAACGTCGTCGAGAACTGGCGACATGAGCGTGACACACTCTGCAAAATCCCCGTTTCGAAAAGCAAACGCCGCGCGGCAAAGAGCCGGAACAACGGGTCCGGCCAGATGACCGCCGGCTGAGATCATGTCTTCCAGGGCTTCGCATCGACGGTTTATCGCCGCGTCATCATGCATAGCGGCTTCAATCATCGCCATGTGCGCGTCGGTAAAGGCGTGTCCCGGCTTTGGAAAGGCAGCAAGTGCGTAGTCCGCCAGTCCCCGCCAGGGCTGCTCACCGACCGGATAACCATAGGCGTCCATTCGCCAGAGCAATGAAGCCCCGTCAGTGACCACGTTGATCGGGGCGCCTTGGGAAACCGAGGGCTGGACGCTATCGAGATAAATGGCCATCGCCGCATCTGCGTCACCGCGCTCCAGGGCGCTCAGCGTTGCGTGCCAGGAGATATGGCCATGCAAAAGACCGGCGCGATCGTAGCCCGGCAACCAGGCAGCGATCAGGGCTTCGGCTTCGAGGTGCGCCCCGCTTTCGAACATCGCATGCAGCAGGGCGTGGACGCCATTGGCGTTGGCGGCGCGGCGCTCATACGCCCGTTCGAGCATCGCGCGCCCGCGGGAAACCTCTCCGTTCTCAGCCAGCGACCAACCATGATAGGTCAGGAACCACCAGTCATCGGCTGCGAAGTACCGGGCATGACGTTCGCAAAGGTCAACCCTGGCCTGATCGTGATTGGCCATTCCCGAAAATGCGAACAGCCCGAACGCTCCCAGCGGCAGGCCAAGGACTACTGTATCCCGCGGCCAGCGATCAGCGTGCTCGAGGGCATGGGTTAGAGCCTTTTCTGTTTCCCCGGAGATCGAAACGGCGAGCACCTCAACATGGCTGCGTTCACGCTCGCTCGCGCCTTGCTCCGCTAGTTGAACCGCCAGAGCCATGCGGCTCTTGGCTTCGGCGCGCCGGGCGGCCAACGCATCCAGTCGCGCCAGCGCGGCGTGCGCCAGGGCGAAACCAGGGTCAGCCTCAACGGCGGCTTCAAGGAACCCCGGTGCGTTCGGCCAGGCCGAAAGCATGAGCGCGATCCCCTCGCGATATCGCTCGGCCGCAATCGGGGACCCGGTGGACAGTGGGAGGTCGTAGGCGTCCGTTTGGTTCGTTTGATTCATGCTTCTGCCCAATTGGATCCCCAGGTTTCGACGCTGAGGCTAGGTTTCCTATTCGCAGCGAACTGGTCGCAGACTGCGCGTGACTATGCAGCATAGAACGGGGAATTCATCCCCCGGCTTGCCTCGGCTACAACCTCGCCGTCGAACAGCTTCACCGTAAGGCTGGCATTCGCAGCCTTTGCGAACTGGGCGAGCATGCCTTCGGCATAGGCGCGGGCATTGGCGACCGTGTCGAACTCATAGAAGCCGCCGACTGAGTGGGTTCCGACCCCACTCAGCCACGTCTTGCTCCGCAGTCCCGGCACTGTGTGCATGGCGGGGTTGGCCTCTTTCCAGACGCCTTCAACGGTAAGCGCTGCGAGCTCCCCACGTAGAAAGTAGCTTTCCCGGCGAGGATGTTTGC
>ERZ888423.3102-NODE-3102-length-11334-cov-5.193634_pt1 | contig 11334 bp, 9 predicted proteins | sample MGYA00520523_ERZ888423 | MGnify/ENA primary metagenome ERZ888423 (study PRJEB32303, sample SAMEA104408611) | aquatic metagenome | biome: Brackish water; feature: Pelagic; material: water | place: Baltic Sea | collected 2014-06-08T10:24:00 | depth 30,27 m ...
CGTAGACGCCGCCGCCGACGCCGCCCTCGGCGCGGCCCTCGGCCTTGACAAGCGCCCCGAGCGCGCGCCTCGCCGAGTCGGGGTCTCTGCTCGCGCCGTCATCCTTTCTGCCGCCGTCGCCCTTTCTGCTCCTCTCCCCAAAGGCGGGGAGAGGAGCAGCGGCGTCGCTGGCGGCGGCGAGAGCGGGGTCCCTTGCGCCGCTTCCGCCGCGGAACCTCCGGCTCGCGGCGAGACGGAGGGAGCCAAAGCCGCGGCCGAGGGTGCTGCCGGCGATGACGGAGCTTCCCCTGCCGTCTTCGTCGCCTCCCTCTGCTGCCTTCCCCTCTCGTCCGCGGCTCCCGCCTCTCAGGTTGTTGCTGATAGCCCGGCGGAGGCGGAAGGCAGCAGCGGAAGAAGAAGAAGAACGGGCAGCGGAAGCAGAGGCGTCCGCAGCGGAGTCGCTCCCGGCGGCCGAGGCCGGCGGAGCCGGCGTCTGCGGGCGGGAGACGCTCTCGTCCCACTCCGACACCTCCCCCGCCGCGTCCACGTCGTTCTTCGAGTCAAAAATCGCGGCGACTGCAGCTCCGGCGCCCTCCTGGTCGTCCTCTTCGTCGTTGTATGCGCCAGCGGCGTCGGCGGCGGCGTCGACATCTCCGCCGGCACCGCCGCCGCCGGAGGCCGAGGCAGCAGCTTCCCTGACCGCCGCGACGAGCTCCGGCACTTTTTTCCCCGCGAGCTCCGAGGGAGTTCCCAGCGCCACAATCTCGCCGTTCCTGACAACGGCGACGCGGTCGCACCGCGGGAGGTAGTGGCGCGCGTGCGTGACGAGCAGGCGGGTCTTCCCGGCCATCATCGAGGAGGAGGAGGGAGAGGAGGGAGGCGGCAGCGACGGCGACGAGCCGGCGGGGGTCGGCTTCTCATCGGTCGAAATCGGGGTCGAATTGGAGCCCGCGATGCACCGCTCGAAAACGGCGGCCCCGACGCGGCTATCCAAAGCCGAGAGCGGGTCGTCCAAAAGCACCACGTCGGCGTCGGCGTAGGCCGCCCTCGCCAGCGCGACGCGCGCGCGCTGGCCACCGCTCAGGTTGACGCCGCGCTCCCCGATCTCCGTGAGATCGCCGGCCGGCAGCGCCTGCCCCCAGGTGAGAGAGAGGAGAAGAGGATGAGCGAAACGAGGGACGGAACGGAGTCGAGGGAGAGCAAAAAAAGGGAAGAAAGAGGAAAGAAAAAAAAAGAAAACAGCACCTCTCACCTCCAGGTCCGGGCGCAGCGCCGCGGCGTCGACGCACCTCTCGTACCTCTCGGCGTCGAACTCGCTGCCGAAGAGGACGGCGTCGCGCAGGGTGCCCGGGGGGATCCAGGGGACCTGAGAGCAGTAGGCCAGCGAGCCCCGGACGACCGGGAAGAGGCCCGTGTTCTTGGGCCCCTCGGCGCCGTTGCCTCCGCCTGGCGGCGCGCCGTCCCCGTCGGCGGCGACGGGGCAGGGCAGCAGCTCCGACAGCAGCGCGAGCAGCAGCGAGCTCTTTCCGGACCCCACGGGCCCGGCGATGCCCAGGAGCTCTCCCTTCTTGACTTGGAGGGTTATCGACTTGAGCGTCGGGCCGGAGACGGAGGGGGACGATCCCGCTGCTGCTCCGGCGCCAACGCCGCCAACGCCGCCGCCGCCCGCACTCTCGAACGAAATCCTCGAGACGCCGAGTTCTCCTTCTCCTGCTGCGTTTTCCGCTCCTCCTCCGCACTGCCCCCCCCAGTCGAAATCGGCCCCGCGGAAGGCCACGGCCACGTCCTCGCCGACGTCGGACTCGTCGTCGCCAGCGGTCTTCCCGCGAAGGTGCGCCGGCGGCGGCGGCTCCGGCAACGCCAAGAAAGCATCAAGCCTCTTAAGGCTCGCCGCGAGCTCCGCGACCTTCTCGACGGCGGTGACGAAGAAGATTCCGAGGTAGAGAACTGGGAGGCGGAGGAGGGCGAGGGCGTAAAAGACGTTTGGGACCGTGAGCGGCGAAGGGAGCTCGACCCCGTTGACGTCCCTCGGGGGCCTCGTCGCCGCCACGGTCGCAAACATCAGGAACGCCGCGACGGGGAACGACATGAAGTATAGGGACATGTTCGTCGCCCTGATCGCCGCCATCTTCCTGATCGGCCTCTCCTCTGCCCTCCGCAGCAGGAACAGCCGCCGCAAGATGGCATCCCCTGCGGCGAGCATCTTGACGGTGAGGGCCCCGTTGACCGCCTCCGCCGCGGCGCGCGCGCGGGCGTCGGTCCTCGCCGCCGTCGAGGCGCGCAGCGCCCCGATCCGCCGAGAGACGAGGGCCTGTCCCGGCACGAAAGCGATCAAGGGAGCGCAGCCCGCTGCGGCCGCGGCCGGGCCGAGCCTCGCGGCCAGCAGCGCGAAGACCGCGACGAGCTCGAGCGGGGCGACGAGCAGAAAGGGCCAGAACACGCCCGCGTCGTCGAGGCGGCGGACGTCGGACGAGGCGAGGTTCACGGCATCCCCCGCCCTCTTCCTGTTCTTGCCTTTTTCTTCTCCTCCTCCTTCCTCGGCGGAGGCCGCGAGGGCCGCGGAGGAGAGCTTAAGGAGCTTGGAGTGGATCGCGCACGTGACCTCGAGGCGGGAGCGGTAGCTGTTTTTTTGTTTTTGGAAATTGTTTTTAAGCGGAAAAAAAAAGTTGAAAAAGAAAGTGAGTTTCTTTCCTTTCTTTTCTTTCTTTTCCCCTTTCCCTCCCTCGCCCCCCCCGAAAAAAAGAAAAAACCAAAAACTCACCCGGTGTGCATCCCGGTCCAGAACAGCTGGTGGTGGATCACGAGAAAGGCCAGGGTGCAGAAAACCAGCGCCGAAGCCCGCGCCCACCCCTCCCGCAGCGATCTGCCGGACGTGTCGCGCTCGGGCGAGCTCAGCCACACCAGCAGCGACCGCAGCGAGAGCGCCGACCCGATCCTGGTGCCGCTCTCGGCGACCAGCCACAGCGTCTGCAGCAGCATTGCCCGCCAGTGCAGCGACAGCAGCGCGCGGTGCACGAGCTTGCCCGAGTGGCCCGCGCTCTTGGCCCTGTCGTAAGCCTGCTGAAACGCCGCGGCGCGCACGGCGGCGTCGTCGCTCGAGGCCAGAAAGGCCTCGGCGGTCTCCTCGGTGAATTGGCCCTTCGCGCCCCGCTCGATCAGGGGGGAGGCCCACGAGAAGGTGATGGCGCGCCATAGGCTGAGGTTGTCAAGCCCGACGGGCCCCGGAAAGCCCCTGGCGCGCCACCAGGGGGCGTCGCGGACGGGAAGGGGGGGAGGAGACGGCGGCGGCGGCGGAGAGGGAGGTGTCGAGGCCGGCGGTGGCGACAAAGGTGTCGATCGAGCGACGTCACCAGTGACGACACCATCGTCTTTGCCCGCGCTCTCCATGGCAATGCCACAAGGACAGAGCGCCGCTACGCAGCCACAGGAAGGATAAAATAGAGGTCTCGTTCCAATGCCCAGTTCCTCTCTCTCGACGATTTCGAGAGAAATGATGCCGAAGGAAAGAAAAAAGTGACGACAAGGGTGACTCGCCGGGAAAAGGTTTGACAAAAAAACTGAAGAAACTCAAAACCCCACCGGAAAAAAAAACCACCGAACGATATTCTACGGCGCCCCTCCCTCCCTCCCTCCCTCCTTTCCTGATATTCTACGCACTCTTTTTCCTTCTTCTACAAAATAATACTTCCATACGAAAAATACCAAAAAAAGACGAAAGCGAAAGAAGAGTTTAGAAAGATTTTCTTCTTTCACTCCCCGCCGTCGACAAAGCCCGCGCACGTCGCCGCTCCCCTCAAAATCGCAAACTCGTCCGACACGACCCGCTCCCCGTCCTGGTTGCGGTGCCACCTCCACGTCGCCTTCTCAGCGCTCTCGAAGGCCAGCGTGCCGTGCCCGAAGCTCGGATCGCGGAAGGCGGACCATGGGGGCTGTTCGGAGTAACAGTAGGGCCCCGGCGCCTTGGCCGCGCACTCGTCGCCCGACCTCTTGGAGGGGCAGGCTCTCGCTCTCTTCGCCTCCGGGACGCCCCACCCGTCAGCGAACGTCGTGTACAGCCTTTCCGCGTTCCCGCCGTCCCCTATCGTGATGTGCACGGGGCCGCAGGGGGAGGGGGAATGGTCGAGGACGCGGGAGGTGCGCTCGTAGGCGTGGACGTGCCCCGAGACGACCACGTCGACGCCCGCGCGGGCAAACATCGGCTCCAGGCTCGCCCGCATGCACTCGACCTCGCGGTAGTGCGTGGCGTAGCTGGTGTACCACGGCGCGTGCATCAGCACGACGAGCCACGGAGTCGTGGAGTTGCGCACCTCGGGGGGGATCCTCAGGGCGCGCTCGAGCCACCTTTTCTGGGTCGAGCCCGGGTGGTACGGGGCGTACGTGTTGAGGCCGACGACCCTCGCGGGACCGATGTCTTTGACCCACAGCGTCGGGTCCTCGAGGGAAACTGGAGGAGCCGCAGAAGGAGAAGAAGAAGAAGAAGAAGAAGAAGAAGCAGGGGAAGAAGAAGCAGGGGAAGAAGAAGCAGTCGAAGAAGAGGATGCATCGATGCCGGCAGCGGCCTGCTCGAAGCGCGACAGGAAGCTCTTGTACGCCCTGTTCCCCTCGCCGTCAGCCTCGACGTCGTGGTTGCCGACAATCGCGGCGACGGGTAGCTCCGCGAACCCCAACGCCGAGACCATCCGGCCCCAGGCGTCCCACCGGGGCTGGAAGGTGGCGTTCTCTCCGCGCCGAGTGAAGTCGCGAGGGCCTCCGTCGGGGGCGTAGTTGTCGGCGTAGACGAGGTCGCCGACGACGAAGAGCGCGGCGGAGGGAGGCTCGCCGTCGGGTTCTGCGCCCGCCTCCCCTCCCCCCTTGCCCGTGGCCGCGACATGTCTGAGCGTCGAGGTCGAGTTCTCCGTGGTGCCCAGGTCGCCGATGAACGAGAGCATCAGTGGGAAGGGGGAAGAGGAGGGGGTCGCGGCGGCGGCGGCGGCCTCCCCCTTCTGGTCCTTGGCGCCTCCTCTTGCTCTCGCCCTCGCCTCGGCGGCGACGGCGGCGGCGCTCCTCGGCGGCGCCACAAAGCTCCGCACCTCCGACCAGCCGCCGCCTCCTTCCTCATCTGCCTCCGGCCCGGACCCGACCCTGTAGTACACCCTCTCCCCTGGAGTGATCTGCGAGGGGGAGCGGAGCAAGACGTGGTGGTTCCAGCCCGAAAGATACGAGTGAGTCCCTCGGCCGGCCTGATGCGAGGGGTAGGACTGGAGGTAGCGCCGCGGCTGCGGCGGCAGCGGCGACGAAGGGCGGCCGCTTCCGCCGCCGCCGCTGCCGCTGCCGCTCTTCGTCTTGCTGTTGCCGCCCCCGGGGGGCAGCAGCCCGTCGACGGCACCGTCCGCGCCCCCGTCGGGAGAGCCCGGGACGACGAGCGGGTCGGAGGGAGCGGTCGCGTCCCGGTCGAGCGTTTCGGGGCTGCTCCCGAATTGCACCACCGACGGCGGCGGCGGCTTGGAGGCCTCGAGCTGCCGCCTGAGGTCGGAGGCCCTCCCGACGGCGGCCTCGCCCGTGACCCAGCTGACGACAACTCCCCCATCGACCGCCAGCTGCACCTTGACCTGCTCCGGGGCCGCGGCGCGGGGTCCCGGGCCCGCCGAGGGGCTCGGAGCGGAGAGCAGGGCGTCAGACAACGGGAGGTCGTCGCTGCCCGTCGCGTGCTTGGTGTCGAACGGCACCGTGAGCCCGGGAGGAGGCCTCGCTGCGTCGCAGGCCAAGGGGCAGGCGGGCATGGGCGGGTAGAGGGAGTTGGGACCGTCGTCCGGGATGGCGGCTGCGGCGGCGGGGGAGGGAGGAGGGGCCTGGTTTTTTTTTAAAGAGAGAGAGAGAGAGAGGGCCAAAGGAGGTCGGAAGAGGTCGAAGCGAGCGTGAGAGGGACAATTGGTCGAAGGCTCTCTCTCTTCGGCAGAGAGGGAACAAACGACGCGCGGAGCCTCTTCGTTCTCGTTTGTCCTCTATCTATCTATCTATCTATCTTTCTGTGTGGAGAGAAACTTCAATTGAGGGAGCTTTGACCCGTGCGAGCGGATTCCGAGGAAGCGAGTTGCCGCAGTTGGGAAAGGAGGAAACAAAGCAAGGCATCAGACACTCACGCCGCTTCCGGCGAACACGAGCAAGAGCAGTGCCAGCCAGACTCCGGCGCTAAGGATCGCCGCCGTCGCGGCTGGCCTGGCCATCTCGCGCACGAACGAACGGGGTTCCTGTTCCGGTGATGAGGACGAAGGGAGGTTGGGTAGCATGCAAGAGGGGAGGGAAATGTGCAAGAGCGAAAGACGGTTCTTGCTCGTCGCGAGCGTGCCGAAAAATAAAGATGCAACATTTGCTCGCGCGGAGAAACAATCTCCGGAGAATCATTTACTTTTCTCTCATTCTCTGCTCTTTCTCTCGTTCTCTCGCGTTCCGATGCTCCCCGACGCGAGCTGCCTGCTGCCGCCGCTGGCGAGGCACGCCGTGGCGTCCTTCTCCTCCTCATCCTCGGAAAACAATGCGACGTCGAAGACGGCGTTGAGAGCCAACGAGTTCGCTCCGGCAAACCATAGAATCGTCGCCGCCGCTGCCGTCGAGTTGGCAGGCGCCCCCTCGTGGCTGAACGCCGCGTTGGGCCCCGGGCTCCAGTGCTTCGAGGCAGCTTCCCTCGGAATGCCTCTCGAGGTAAAGTGAATGGAAGGGATGGGGTCGAGCAAGGCGTCGGAATCGGGACGACAAGGGCAACATTTTTTTGCTTTTGGTTTTTCTTTGCCGCCCTCGTTTCAACCTCGACCGCCGCCGAGGGGCTCCTCTTTCCGTCTCTCACCCTCCTCCCCGCGCTCTCCCAACCCAACCTCTCTCTCGCGCGCGCGCGCCCTCTGACGCACACACTGAAAAAAAAAAAAAAAAAAAGGTCTGGAAGACCTACCTGGGCCGCAACAGGGGCACGGGCACCCTCGACGCCGTCCGCGACATCTACAAGTCGGGGGGGGTCCCCGCCTTCTGGGCGGGGACGGGCGCAAAGATGGTCGAGTCCGCCTCGAAGGGGCTGATCCTGATGTGGTCGAAGGAGTCGCTGCTGGGGGTCTTGGAGAAGGCGCACGTGAGCCCGGGTGCGTGACTGATGGCGGTGCAGAGAGAGAAAAGGGGGAGGAAAGGGCGAGGGGACAGAGAACGGGAGGAAGTGCTTGCCGCGCCTTTTTCTCTCGCTCGACCCCTGCCACGTTGTGCCGACACCGGCAAAAGCGAAAATCGGAAGATGACGAGAAAAATTATATCCAGCCATTCCTCGTTGAAACTGAAGGCGCTCTCTCTTTATTGGAGAGGGCCGCTGTTTTCAAATAGGCTGTCCGATTCCCGTTTGCGTGCGCCTTGTTTGTTCGATTTTTTGTTTTTGGAACTTTTTCTGAGCGCCGACGATGAAGAAAAAAAACAAAAAAACTCAAAACTCAAATCAAACCTTTCCCCCTTCCCTTTCAGGTCTCGCCGGCACCCTCGCCGGAGCCGGCGGCGGCGCGTGTCAGACGGTCGTCATGGCCCCGATGACGTTCCTGGTGACGGCCGCGGTGACTTCGAAGCCCGGCTCGGACTCCGGGTGAGAGCAACTTTTTTCTTCTTTTTCGACGTTTCCGAGAGAGGAGGGAGGAAAAGAGAAGAAGAAAAACTCACATTTCCGCTGCAACTCTTCCAAAAACACAACAACAAAAAAAACAGTGCCGTCTCCGTCATCAAGAGGACGTACAAGGCTCACGGCGTCAAGGGCTTCTACCCGGGCGGTTCTGCGATCGCCCTGAGGCAGATCACCAACTGGGCGAGCAGACAAGGTGAGAGACTAGAAACTATTTCTTTTCAACTTCTCTCTCTCTCGACCTCCGAGCTTGAGAGAGAGCGAGGAGAGCTGGCCCCTTTCCTTCTTTTTTTCCAGGGCTCACAGCTCGATCTGAGGGTGCAGCGGAACAGACAGAAAAGAGAGAGGGGGGGAGGGAGAGAGAATGGCTCGAGAGAGAGCGGAACTCACGAAAAAGAAAAAGAAAAAAACTCGGGGGAAAATATAACTTCAAAACAGGCTTTACAGAGTGGGCTCGGTCGCAAACCGGTAAATTATTTTACAACGACCCCAGGGCAAAGCTGACGAAACCGCAGGAGGTCGGGGCCGGAATCGTCGGAGGAGTGCTGGCATGCTGGAACCACCCCATCGGTGAGTTGGAGAGAGAGAGAGAGAATGAGAGTTGAGACAGAAGAAGAAAGAAATCAGAGAGGAGAAGCGACGCCAGCAGAAACGGAAAAAACTTCTCACCTCTCTTTGTGTCCCCCTTCTTCTCCCAAAACTCAAAACTACAAAAAAAACTATCAAAAAAATAGAGCTGGCCCGTATCGAGGCCCAGGCCAGGGCCAACGCCGGCCAGTCCCACTTATCGATCCTGGGAATCTTCCGGATGGTGGTCAAAGAGCAGGGCCCGAGCGGGCTGTTCAAAGGGGTGGTGCCGAGGATGTTCCTCGGAGTTTGGCAAACGCTCTGCATGGTGACGGGGGCGAAGCTGCTGCAGCAGTACTTTGAGAAGGCGTAGATGCCTTCTCGGGGTCGGGGCCGGCGTCGCGGGGGCTGTGGCTGGCGGGAGAAAGAGGGGGGAGAAGCAAATTATCATTTTTTTTATAGAAAGCCTCGCGACGAAACTCCAAAGATCGGGAAATTATTTTCAACTGCATTTCATTCATTTGTCCCCAAGCTTCTTTTCTCTTGTGAGTGTAAAACATTTCGTGAGAGGCGCCGCGTGCGCCTGAGGGGGATTCAACTCATGGAGCTGGGTGAGCGGTGGGGTGACCCGGGAGCCCGCTTGGACCGAGCAGTGCCAGCCGGGTTTATTTTTTTCCAGTAGTCTTTTTCTCGCCTTCGTGCGCCGGAAAACAAACGGAGAGAGCACGGGGCACACGTACACCATGTGCCGTCCTCCTCCGCCCCTCCAGGAAAACGACTGCTGCCTCCAGGGAGGCAGAAGCGTTGCTGCTGCATCCGCAGCAGGCAAGGAGCCAGCGGCGATGGACGCCGATGCTCTTCCGTCGCCGACAACGCTTCAATCGTCGCCAGACCTCCGCTACCAGCGCCGCATCCGCGCCGCCAAGCGCGCCGCGCGCTCCGAGCTCTCGGTCTCGCGAGGAAATTGGACCCGCGAGCGCTACCACGACAAAGGAAAAACGAGGCGCAGCTTCGAGGAAGACCCGACGTCGCTCGATGGGGTCGTCGACGACGTCCCTCGGCTCGACCTCTCGGCACTTGCGCCCTCCTCCTTTGCCGCGCTCTTCGAGGCGCCGAGGATCCCCTGCGTGCTCTCCCGCTCGGCCGTCGCCTCCTGGCCGGCCCTCGAGGGCGGCCCAAGGTCCTGGGTCGATGCTGACAGCGAGAAGAGCGGCCTTGAGGCCCTCGTGAGACGCTACGAGCGAGGGAGGAAGAAGGAGAAGAAGCTGAAAGTCGGCACCGACGACGACGGCCGCGGCGTTTATCTCTCCGTCGCCGACTTTGCACGCTACTGCCGCGACCCGCGGCACGGGATCGTCGACGACTCGCCGCTCTACGTCTTCGACTCGGGCTTCGCGAGTGGGGAAGAGAGCAGCAGCGAGAGCAACAGCAGCGAGAGCAGCAGCGAGGGCGAGAACGAAGAGCGCAGGCGGCGCCGGCAGAGGCAGCGGCGGCGGCGAGAGAGGAAGGAGAAGAAGAAGACCACGTCGCCGTCGCGGCCCCGCCCTCTGCCCTCGAGCTCGAACCCTTCTCCCCCTTTGCCCCCTCTGTCAGAGGACTACTCCGTCCCAGAACCCTTCGCAGAGGACCTCCTCTCCCTCGCCGGACCTCGCAGGAGGCCGCCGCACCGCTGGCTCGTCGCGGGGCCGCCGCGGAGCGGCAGCGCGCCCCATGTCGACCCCCTTGGCACCTCGGCCTGGAACTCTCTGCTGTCCGGAGGAGCCAAGAGGTGGGCACTGTTCCCTCCCGGGGTGCCCAGGGAGGCCGTTGTCGGGCCGAGGATCCCCGGAGTCGGGAGGGAGGCCGCGGACTGGTTTGGCAAGGTGCTGCCGAGGATCAGGGAGAGGTGCCAGCGCCGAGGAGGGGGCCGCGCCGCCGACGTCGACGCCGGCGGCGGGGGCCCCGGCTCTCTCGCGCCCTGGCCCTGGGCCCCGCCGATCGAGATCGTCCAGCGCCCGGGGGAGACCGTCGTCGTCCCCGGGGGGTGGTGGCACGCGGTCATCAACTGCGACGGCGGCGACTCTGGCGGCGCCAGCTGCGGCGAAGGAGGCGGCGGAGAGAGAGAGAGATCTCCGCCGCCGCAATGCTGCGTCGCCGTCACGCAAAACTACTGCTGCTCGAGCAACTTCGCGCGCGTCTGGCCGCTCGCGGCGCACGGCAGGCCGCAAATGGCGCGTAAGTGGCTGCGGGAGCTGCGGCAAAAGAGGCCGGAGCTGGCCAGGGGAGCCGAGGCGGCCGCGGGGAGGGGCCTCGACGGCGCAAGCGCGAGCAGTTCTTCGTCGTCGTCGTCGTCGTCCTCTTCTTCTTCGTCGCCCTCTGCTTCTGAAGACGAAAAGGGCGAGAGGAGCAGCTCCAGTCTCCGCCGCAGCGGGAGCCGCTCGATGCGTGCTTCTCCTCCCGGAGCTTGCGCTCCTGCCGTTCTCGAGGAAAAGAATGAGAACGGAAACGGCGACGACGCGAAGAGAAGCAGCAAGAGGCGCAACGTCGAATAGAGGTTCAGGGGGAAAAAAAACTTCCTCACTTGCCCTCTCTGTAAAATCGACACCTAACTTTGGTTCTTTATTTGTCAGTGCGTGCAAGTTTTCATATCCGAGTTATTCCAAAAGCGAAAGTCCGAAAAAATTAATGCTCTCCGTCCCTGCAGAAAGAGGCCCCTTGGCCGCCGCCTTTCTCGCCGTCGCTTCCACTGCAGGATTCTTCGTCGTCGTCGTCGTCGTCCTCGTCGTCCCCGGGCTCGCTCGTGCAGGTGAGGCGTATCCTCGCCGGGAGCGCCGTCGTCGCCGCAGCTCCGAAAGCAGCAGCAGCAGCAGCAGCAGGAGTCAAGGCTTTGCCGCCGCCTCCCTCTTCTTCCTTTCCTGCTGCTTCCTCGTCGCCCTCGTCGGAGAGCGGCGGCGCGGAATCAAACGCGGCCGCGACGGGAGCGACGACGGGCGGCGCGACCGGCGCGCCAGCCGCGACGGACCCCGCGACGAAAGGTGCGACGAAAGGTGCGACGAAGGCAGAGGCCGGCGCGACCGGCGGCGGGCGGAAGGCGGCAGCGAGAGAGGGAGGGCCCCCCGCCGGCGCCTTGGCCCCCGCCGCGGCGAGCGCCTCCCTGGCCGGGGCGACCCCGCGCTCGAGCTCCGAGG
>ERZ888423.3103-NODE-3103-length-11331-cov-8.222863_pt1 | contig 11331 bp, 10 predicted proteins | sample MGYA00520523_ERZ888423 | MGnify/ENA primary metagenome ERZ888423 (study PRJEB32303, sample SAMEA104408611) | aquatic metagenome | biome: Brackish water; feature: Pelagic; material: water | place: Baltic Sea | collected 2014-06-08T10:24:00 | depth 30,27 m ...
GAGTCGTCATCGGAGTCGTCATCCGGCTCGACATCGGGCCCGGTGGCATCGGTGGGACGCGGGAGAGGAGCGTTGGTGGGCGGACCTGTGATCGACGTGGGATCGACCACCAGGTGTGGCGCGGACTCCGCGCTCGTCGACTGGATTGTGGACACGGTGATGGTGGCGGCCGCGGCGAGGGCAAGCAGGCCGGCCGAGAGAGCCGCTGTCACGAGGGGCCAACGCACCCTGTCACCCTACGGAGGTTAGGCAGAGTTTGGCGCGGTGTGGCGTTGAATGGTGCCGCGCAAGCACGGAATTGCCCCGAGGTTTGACAGGACCTGAGTTGTGACAGGGAAGGAGGTGTGCGGTGAAGGTCCTCGTGGTCGAAGACGACCCAGCTGTGGCTGAGCCGCTCATCGAGGGCCTACGTCGGCACGGCCTCGAGGTCGTCCATGTGGGTCTGGCTGTGCTGGTGCCGGATGCTGCCCGCGAGGTTGATGTTGTCCTGCTCGACCTAGGACTACCCGATGATGACGGACTCAATGTGCTGCGCATTGTGCGGGCGACCTCGGAGGTGCCCATCATCATTGTCACCGCGCGCGGGGACGAGACAGATCGTGTCGTCGGACTCGAGCTCGGTGCTGACGACTATGTCGTCAAGCCGTTTTCCGTCCGCGAACTAAGCGCACGCATCCGAGCGGTGAGCCGTCGCAGGCGAGTCGAGACGAGTCTGGTTGCCGGGCGCATAGCCGTGGATCGTTCGCGCAGACGTGCCACATGCGACGGGAACGTGCTCGATCTCACCGCCAAGGAGTTCGATTTACTTGCCGTGCTCGCGGAGGAACCCGGCCGCGTCGTACCCCGGCAGGAGTTGCTGTCACGTGTCTGGGATCCCGTGTGGCACGGCTCCGGGAAAACCCTTGATGTGCACGTGTCGTCACTGCGACGCAAACTCAGCAGCCCTGAGCTGGTGGAAACAGTCCGAGGTGTGGGGTATCGCCTGGTGGATGACGGCGACGAGGGTGACGGCTCGAGGTGACTCGTCGACTCGTCCTGGCGATGACCGGACTGGTAGCCCTGGTCGCCGTGGCTTTGGCGCTGCCCATGGCACTCATCGTTGACAACGACCAGCGGGCTGCCTTCGTCTCCCGACTGGAGGTCGAGGTCATGACGGCGGCCTCCATCATGGCGTCGCAGCCTCAGGCGCAATGGGCTGTGACGGCCGCAGATGTTGCCCAACAGACCGGGGCACGTGTCGTGGTGGTGGATCCGGCTCTCCAACTCATCGCGGACTCTGAACAGTCTGCCCTCGACAGGTCCTTCAATCGCCCTGAGATCACCTCGGCTCTGGCCGGACTCCTCTCGTCTGACGTCCGCTACTCGACGACACTCGGGGTCGACCTGAGGTCCGTGGCCGCTCCGGTGGTCCAAAGGGAGACGATTGTGGCGGCTGTCCGTTTGTCGCTCCCGGAATCCGACGTGGATTCACTTGTGGCCCGTACGCGCCTGTCCCTTGCCGGCTTCGTCGTCGCGGTGGTCATTGCTGCGGCGCTCGTTGCCTGGATCCTTGCCAACTCCATCTCGGCTCCGCTACGCCGAGTCGCTGACGTCGCTGCGGTGCTCCCAGAGGATCTGGATGCCCGCGCTGAGGAATCAGAGGGTCCAGCGGAGGTGCGCGTGGTCGCCCGGACGCTCAACCAGACCGCCTCGCGACTGTCGGGCATCGTGCGCCGCCAGCAGCGGGTGGCTGCTGATGCATCGCATCATTTGCGTACACCACTCACAGGCATCCGATTGCGACTTGAGGCGATCGAGGAGGTAGCTGCGGAGTCCGCAGTGAGGCGTGACGCGGGCGCCGCGATCGCGGAGGTTGATCGGCTCAATCGCCGGATCGATCAGATCCTTGCTCTGGCGCGCAGTGATTCAGGAGAGACGTCCTACGCGATCGACGTCCGCGGTGTCGTCCAGGATCGAGTCGCCCAGGCCGAGTTGATTGCCAACTCCCGTGGCATCTCCGTCACCGCGGATCTTGGCCCGGGTGATCTGGTGGTGAGATCGGCTCGGGGAGCCGTGGGTGGTGCGGTTGATGAACTCCTCGGCAATGCCCTGGCATACGCGAGGACATCCATTAGCATTGACGCCTATCGGGATGGATCGAGTGTGCGCATAGATGTTGCCGATGATGGACCGGGGGTCGCTGAGGTTGATCGCCCGCGCATTTTTGACCGCTTCGTGCGCACCGACTCCGCGGTGTCTGGTGGAAGTGGCCTAGGGCTCGCGCTGGTGCGCGAATCTGCCGAGGCTGTTGGCGGTGACGCGTGGGCTGAAGAAGGTGGAACCGGTGGCCTGCGTGTCTGCACCCGCTGGCCCCTAGCTACCCCCGGTGAAGCCCCAGATCCCACTCGGCGCTGAGTCGCTGCAGGGTCGCGGCGGCCGTCGCGAGGTGTTCATCGCCCGCCTTCGCCACCGCGTAGCCCAGCAGGAACGTCGTGACCGGGGCCGCCGGCCGGTCCACGGCATGGGCGGCGTCGCGGGCAACGTCGAGAAGGACTTGGACGTCTGCCTCGGGGATCTCGACACCGAGGTCGGTGGCAAGGACCTGCCGGACAACGACGGTCCACTGATTGAGCGAGTCATGGGTCATGGGCCCATCCTGCCCGGGCGGGCGCCCCCTGGCGAGATTCCCCACGATGAAGCACTTGACGCGGATGTCAAGTTGACAGTAGCGTCAAGTCCATGGCGCCCATCCTGCGCTCCCGCCTCGATCCGGCCGTGACGGCCGCCAATCGCATCGCCATGCTCGACGCCCTGGGTGAGATCGATGACCTGCTCGCCCAGGTCATCGCCGGTGGCGGCAGCACCGATGTCGACAAGAACGCCCGCACCGTCGCCCGACACCGTGGCCGCGGCAAACTCCTGCCGCGCGAGCGCATCAACCTCCTGCTGGATCGCGGCTCTCCCTTCCTGGAGTTGAGTCCACTGGCCGGCTGGGGCACGGACGATCCCCTGGGCGGAGGAGTCGTCACCGGCATTGGTCGAGTGCACGGCACCGAGGTCATGGTGGTCGCCAACGATCCGACCGTGAAGGGGGGAGCGCAGGGTCCGACATCGGTCGCCAAAGGCCTGCGTGCCATGGAGATCTCCCGCGCCAATCGTCTGCCGCTTGTCAGCCTGACGGAGTCCGGTGGTGCTGACCTCACGAAGCAGGCGGAGATCTTTGTCCCGGGTGGTGCGAGTTTCAAAAATCTCACGCAACTCTCGGCGGCGGGTATCCCGACCGTGACCCTCGTCTTTGGATCCAGCACCGCGGGGGGTGCCTATGTGCCCGGCATGAGCGATTACGTCGTGTTGCAAAAGGATGCCGCGCGCGTCTATCTCGGTGGTCCACCGCTGGTGAAGATGGCGATTGATGAGGATGCCGATGAAGAGGAGTTGGGCGGTGCTGAGATGCATGCGCGCACCTCGGGCCTCGCGGACTATCTCGCCCTTGATGAGCCGGATGCACTGCGGATCGGACGCCAAATCGTGGAGCATCTGCGCTGGCGCCCAGCCGGTCCGGGGCCCGACCGCGCATCCATCGAGCCGGCGTACGACCCCGATGAACTCCTCGGCGTCCCCAGCGCTGACGTCCGCCAACCCTTCGAGGCGCGCGAGGTGCTCGCGCGCATCCTCGATGGCAGTGAGTTTGAGGAGTTCAAGCCGCTCTATGGCTCGACGCTGGTCACCGGCTGGGGTCATATCGGGGGGTACGCCGTCGGGATCCTGGCCAATAACGGCATCCTCTTTAGCGAGGAGAGTCACAAGGGCGCTCAGTTCATCCAGCTCTGCAATCGCATGGGCGTACCGATCCTCTTTGCTCAAAACATCACCGGATTCATGGTCGGCACACGCTATGAGCAGGGCGGCATCATCAAGGACGGCGCCAAACTCATCAATGCCGTCTCCAACTCCACGGTCCCGCATCTGACCCTGATGATGGGAGCGTCGTACGGTGCGGGCAACTACGGCATGTCGGGGCGCGCCTATGACCCACGATTCGTCTTTTCCTGGCCTAATCACCGGATCGCGGTGATGGGTCCGAAGCAGTTGGCGGGGGTGCTCACGATCGTTGCGCGACAAAAGTCGCAGAGCATGGGGATCGACTTCGACGAGGCGGCGTTCGCGCCCATCCGCGATGCTTTCGAGCAGCAGGTGGAAGGCCAGTCCACCGCGCTCTTTGCTACGGGTCGGCTCTGGGATGACGGCATCATCGATCCGCGAGACACGCGCACGGCACTCACACTGGCACTGTCGGCCACGCACTCTGCGCCCATCAACGGCGCCGAGTCCTTCGGCGTCTTCCGGATGTGATGGCGATGACCACGCAGATCCGCCGCATCCTCGTCGCCAACCGTGGCGAGATCGCGCGCCGCGTCTTCCGCACCGCGCGCGCCCTGGGCATCGAGACGGTCGCTGTCTATTCCGAGCCGGACGCGCAGGCACCGTTTGTGCGCGAAGCCGACCTCGCCATCCCACTGCGCGGTGCGACCAGTGCGGAGACCTATCTCGATGTCGCGCAGATCCTTGATGCCGTACGCCGCTCCGGTGCCGATGCTGTGCACCCCGGCTATGGATTCCTGTCCGAGAACGCCGAGTTCGCCGAGGCGGTTGCCGCGACCGGCGCGACCTGGATCGGGCCCACGCCCGCATCGATCCGCGCGATGGCGCTCAAGGTGGAGGCCAAGCGCATCGCAGCCTCCGCGGGCGTCCCGCTCGTCCCCGGTGCCGAGTTAGGTGATGACGTGGATGCGGTCGCCGCCGCTGACGAGGTGGGCTATCCCCTCCTCGTCAAGGCATCGGCCGGTGGTGGGGGCAAGGGCATGCGCATCGTCTTGCGCGCCGCGGATCTCACCGAGGCGTTGGAGTCGGCGCGGCGTGAGGCCCTGGCCTCCTTTGGTGATGCGACGGTCTTCCTCGAGCGGTATCTCCCCGAGTCGCGCCATATCGAGGTGCAGGTCTTCGGCGATACGCATGGATCCGTCGTGCACCTGGGTGAGCGTGAGTGCTCGATCCAACGACGTCATCAAAAGATCGTGGAGGAGTCACCGTCCCCGGGACTCGCGGAGCATCTCGCGGAGCCGCTGCACGCCGCGGCCGTCGCCCTCGCCGGCAGCATCGGATACGTCGGTGCCGGCACGGTCGAATTCATCGTGGCGGGTGAAGGCGCTGACCAGGAGTTCTTCTTCCTCGAGATGAATACGCGACTGCAGGTCGAGCATCCCGTCACCGAGATGGTCACCGGACTCGATCTCGTCGAATGGCAAATCCGCGTTGCGCGAGGTGAGCACCTGCCCCTGACACAGGCCGAGATTCTGCCCTGCGGGCACGCGGTGGAGGTGCGCCTCTACGCCGAGGATCCCTCGCGCGGTCACCTGCCCAACACCGGCACGCTTGAGTGTCTTGAATGGCCCGCCGATCTGCGGGTTGACTCCGGTGTGGAGAGCGGATCTGTCGTGACGGCGTACTACGACCCCATGCTCGCCAAGGTGATCGCCCACGCGCGTGATCGCGACACCGCGTCGGCCCTGCTTGCTCGCGGTTTGCGCGCCGCGCGCATCCACGGCCTCGTGACCAATCGCGAGTCGCTCATTGCGATCCTGGAGAGCACACGCTTCCGCGATGGTGCGACGACCACGGCATTCCTCGACCAGGAGCCGACGACTCTGGCGCCCGTGACACCGCAGGACGTCATCGATCGTCACCTGGTCGCCATCGCAGCGGACGGCGGGCATGTGGTCGCGGGGATCCCGCGCGGCTGGCGCAATGTGCCGAGCGTGCCGGAGGTGATCGGTGTGACACCCCTGGGCTCCGAGAATGGCACCACGCTGGCCTATCGGGAGTCGCGCGAGGGCTTGCGCGTCAGTGTCCTGGATGCGGATGAGGATCCCCACGCGGATGCGGGGCGGGATCTGGGGTTGGCCATCGTGGATGTCCACGATCGGCAGGTCGGCGTGACCCTGGACGGCGTACGCGTGATGCATCGCCTGGAGACCTACGGTGATCTGACCTGTGTGGATGACGGCCTGTGGTCGACCCAGTGGCGCATGCGTCCACGCTTCCCCGATCTGGAGGCCGAGGCAGGTGCGCGCGGGCCGTCGACACCGATGCCCGGCACCATCACGGTCGTCGAGGTCGCCGCCGGTGATCGAGTGACCGCGGGCCAGACGCTCGTCGTACTCGAGGCCATGAAGATGGAGCATCGGATCACTGCTGACACGGATGCCATCGTCAGCGAGGTGCTCGTGGTGTCCGGCGAATCCGTCGATGCCCACACGGTCGTCGCGGTGCTCGTGCCCGTGGAGGATGACGCGTGAACCGGCCGGTCGTGATCGCCAACGTGAGTGGCTTCTTTGGCGACCGTCTCGCCGCTGCACGCGAGATGGTCGATGGCGGTCCCGTCGACGTGCTCACCGGTGATTGGCTCGCTGAGCTGACCATGCTCATCCTGGCGCGTCAGCGGATGAAGCACGGTCCCGGCGCGGGGTATGCGCGCACCTTCCTCACCCAGATGGAGCAGGTCCTCGGCACCTGTCGTGACCGCGGCATCCGTGTGGTGTCCAACGCCGGAGGTCTTGACCCGCAGGGCTGTGCTGACGCCCTGGGTGAGATTGTCGAGCGACTCGGGATCGGGCCCGTCAGCATCGGTGTTGTCACCGGCGACGACCTCATGCCGCGGATGAGCGACCTGGACGAGCCGTGGACCAATCTCGACACACGCGAGGCACCGGAGGGCGTCACCTTCCTCACGGCCAACGCCTATCTCGGCGGGGAATCGATCACGGCGGCACTCGTCGCCGGGGCGGACGTCGTCATCACCGGTCGCGTGACCGACGCCGCACTCGTGGTGGGACCGGCTGCCTGGTGGCATGGATGGTCCTACGCCGATGCCGGTGCGGGAGACACAGCGCTGCTGGATCGCTTTGCCGGGGCTGTGGTGGCGGGGCACGCGATTGAGTGTGGCGCGCAGGTGACGGGCGGCAACTACTCCTTCTTCGATCGGCTCTCGGGCATGGAGCACATCGGATTCCCGATTGCCGAGGTGGCCGATGATGGTTCGAGCATCATCACAAAGCACCCCGGCACCGGTGGTGCGGTCACCGTCGGGACCGTGACAGCGCAGTTGCTCTACGAAGTCGGTGGCCCGGCGTACGCGAATCCTGATGTCACCGCCCGCTTTGACACGATTGACCTGACGCAGGAGGGCACCGATCGGGTGCGGATCAGCGGCGTACGCGGTGAGTCTCCACCGGAGCGATTGAAGGTCGCGGCCAACTATCTCGGTGGCTTCCGGAATGCGATGACCTTGATCATCACCGGCTTGCAGCCCGAGGAAAAAGCCGATCTTGCCTTGCGCACCATCACGGGATTGGGCCTGGCCGAGGCATTGGATCCGGGGCTCAACGCCGCAGCGCGCGCCACACGCTCCCGTCTGGCCGTGCGGGAGTTGGATATCGATTGGGCACCCGCCACGGTCGAGGATCCGATCACCGGTGCGCAGGCACAGTCCGTACTGCGCCTGACCGTCCGCGATGGGGACCCCAAAGCGGTCGGCAAGCCCTTCACCACGGCGGTTGTGGAATCCGCCCTGGCGTCCTATCCCGGCATGTTCCCGACTGCGCCCCCGGGAGAGGGCACGCCGTATGGCGTCTACTGGCCCACGACGGTCGAGCGGTCATCCGTGCCGGTGAGCGTGACGGTCGATGGCACCGCCGTCCACGTGCCCGCGCATCTGCCCGCCGAACATCCCATCCGTGTCGTTGTCCCTGACGGATCAGCGCCATCGATCACGCCCATGGGTGAATCCGTGCGCGTGCCGCTGGGGCAGTTGGTCGGCGCGCGTAGTGGCGACAAGGGTGGTGCGGCCAACGTGGGCGTGTGGGTGCCCAAGGGTGTGCCTGATCGAGATGCTGCGTATGCGTGGTTGGTCACCGCTCTCACCCCGGATCGCGTGCGGCACCTGCTGCCGGAGGCCAGTCTGCTTGCCATCGACGTACACCCACTGCCCAACCTGCACGCCGTCAACATCGTCATCCATAGGCTGCTGGGCCGTGGCGTCGCCGAAAACTCACGCGTGGATCCCCAGGCGAAGGGACTGGGTGAGCACCTGCGTGCCCGCCTCGTCGACATCCCGCGCGACCTGCTGCCAGACGCATCGGTGGATCTGTCGTGAGCACAGTCCCGCTCACTGACCGGGGGCGGCGCACCCGGGACACCCTCGTCGGTGCCGCTCGAGCAGTCTTCGAGGTGCGCGGGTACGACGGCACCCGGATGAGCGATATTGCCGAGGCGGCCGGGGTCAGCCACGGCACGGTCTACACCTGGTTTGCCACCAAGGAGACCGTGCTCATGGCCGTCGTTGAGTCGCTGGTCGATGGGCTCTACGCCTCCCTGAGTGCCCCGGACATTGCCGATCCCATCGGGCGGATCGACATGGCAAATCGTCGCTACCTCGATGCCTATCGCGAGCATGCCCGTCTGCTCGAGGTGGTGGAGCAGGCAGCCACGACCGATGAAACCTTCCGTGCCGTGCTCACCGGACTCCGTCAGTCACACGCTGAGCGCGTCGCGGCGACGATCCGGCATTTGCAGTCCGACGGATTCGCGCGTGCCGACCTTGATCCCCATGTCGCGGCAGCCGCTTTGTGCGCGATGGTCGAAGGGTTTGCCCGCCACTGGCTTGGTCGCGGCGAGCGTCACGACGAGGACATCGCCGTCACCACACTGACCCGACTGTGGGCTGGAGCCCTGGACCTGTCAATCACACCAAGGAGTAGATGATGCAGCTCACCGAGGAACACGAGCAGTTCCGCAAGGCGGTGCGACGGTTGATCGACGAGGAGATCAATCCGTACGTCGACGAGTGGGAAGAGGCCGGGATCTTCCCGGCACACGAACTCTTCCCCAAGTTGGGTGAACTCGGTGCCCTCGGGCTGGAATACGACCCCGAATACGGCGGAGGCGGTGCGGACCACTCCTTCACCTACGTGCTGGCGCAGGAACTCGGCCGCATGGACTGTGCGGGTGTGCCGATGGCCATCGCCGTGGAGACGTCCATGGCCACCCCGGCCCTCGCGCGCTATGGCTCGGCTGAGTTGAAGAAGACCTACCTCGAGCCAACCCTGCGGGGGGAGATGGTGTGCTCCATCGCGGTCAGTGAGCCGGATGCCGGCTCTGATGTCGCGGCACTGCGCACCCGTGCCGTGCGTGACGGCGACGACTGGGTGATCACCGGCCGCAAGATGTGGATCACCAACGGCACGCAGGCTGACTGGCTGTGCCTGCTGGCGCGCACGGACCCGGCATCGCAGCCGGGTGACTACCACGGCATGAGCCTCATCATCGTGCCCACGTCGACACCGGGCTTCAGCGTCGGCCGCACCATCGAAAAGATGGGCAATCGCTGCAGCGACACCGCCGAGATCGTCCTCGATGAGGTCCGCGTGCCGGTGAGCAACACGATCGGTGAGCCCGATCGGGGATTCCAGCAGCAGATGGCGCAATTCCAGGACGAGCGACTCGTCGGTGCCTACATCGCCGTCGCCGGTGCCCGGCGTGCCCTGGACCGGACCAAGGAATATCTGCAGCAGCGTGTCGCCTTTGGCAAGCCCCTGCTCGCCAACCAGCATCTGCAATATCGCCTGGCCGAGCTCTACGCCGACGTTGACACCCTGGACGGCTTCCTGCAGTACGCCGCTGACAAGTACATCTCCGGTCAGGATGTCACGCGCGAGGCGACGGTCGCCAAACTCAAGACCGGGCGGCTCGTGCGCGAGGTGGCCGACACGTGCGTGCAGTTCCACGGCGGCATGGGCTACGCCGAAGAGATGTGGGTGGCGCGCTATTTCCGCGATGCGCGGCTTGTCTCCATCGGTGGTGGTGCAGACGAGGTCATGCTGCGGGTGATCTCGATGCTTGAGGGGATGGGCAAAAAATGACGGTGGATCCCAGCGCCGCTGTCACATGTGACATCTCCGCCAGCGTCGCCACCATCACCCTCAATCGCCCGGATGCCAAGAATCGACTCGATGCCGACTCGATGGGTCTGCTCCTCGCCCACCTGGCATCGACCGCGTCGGATCCGAAGGTGCGCGTGGTCGTCCTCACCGGCAGCGGCACGACATTTTGCTCGGGTGCGGATCTCTCCGGCGCTGTGGCCGCAGCGAGCGGCGGATTTGCCGCGGGTGGCACGTCGGGGCTTGTTGACGTCCTCGTCGCCATGCTGGATCACCCCAAACCGATCATCGCCCGCGTCCAGGGCCACGTCGCCGGAGGAGGCAATGGTCTGATTGCCGCGTGCGATATCGCGGTGGCGACCACCGCTGCACGCTTTGCCTTCTCGGAGGTCCGCGTCGGAGTGGCTCCGGCGATCATCTCGGTCGTCTGCCTGCAGGTGATGCATCGCCGCGATGCGCAGGAGTTGCTCCTCACCGGTGAGCGCGTGAATGCCCACCGGGTCAAAGAGGCGGGACTCCTGACATCCGTGGTCGAGCCGGAGGCCCTGGATGCCACGGTGGCGGCGTACGCCGATGCCCTCTGCCAGGGTGGACCGGAGGCTGTGCAGCGCACCAAGGATCTGCTGCGAAGAGTCCCGATGATGACGCGCGATGAGGCCTTTGCCTGGACGGCCGAGCTGTCGTCAGGACTCTTCACATCGGCAGAGGCGCGCGAGGGCATGACCGCATTCCTGGAGAAGCGGAAGCCCGAGTGGGTCTCCTAGCCGCGATTGTCATCGCCGGGGGTGAAGCCCGCCGTTTCGGCTCCGACAAACTCGCGCTCCGCGATGCGCAGGGCCGGTCGCTCCTGGATGCGACGGTGACGAGCGTGGCTGGGCTCGCTGACCCCGTGATCGTCGTAGGACCTGAGCGACCCCTCACCCACGATGTGCAATGGACACGGGAGGAGCCCTCGGGAGGAGGACCGTGCGCGGCACTCATCGCTGGCCTTGCCCTGGTGCCGGATGGGGTGACGCATGTCGCCGTCCTCGCCGGTGATGCACCTTCAGGTGGGGACGCGGTGGAGGCGCTCCTCCGGGTGATCGATGATGCCGCCGCCGCGGTTGTCCTGGATGACACAGGTCGTGAACAACCGATGACCGCGGTCTATCGCGTCGACACACTGCGCGGGGTGATTGCGAGTCTCGGCGATGGGGCGAATCGATCGATCCGTGAGGTGCTGGATGCACTGCGACCACAGACCGTCGTGGGGATCCTTGATGCCTGGGCGGCTTCGGCGGACATCGACGTGCCCCGAGATGCGGACCGCTTGGGATTCACCTGAGGGAGCCGTCAGACTGGCGCATGCGTCGGATCG
>ERZ888423.3105-NODE-3105-length-11317-cov-15.014029_pt1 | contig 11317 bp, 9 predicted proteins | sample MGYA00520523_ERZ888423 | MGnify/ENA primary metagenome ERZ888423 (study PRJEB32303, sample SAMEA104408611) | aquatic metagenome | biome: Brackish water; feature: Pelagic; material: water | place: Baltic Sea | collected 2014-06-08T10:24:00 | depth 30,27 m ...
GAGCAAAAAGGCTCGTAGAGCAACGCTTTATGCAATGACACCGGTAGTTCAGTAGTTGCGCTTAGTTGCCAGATTTGTACTGGGACAGACCTAAATCTGTAAACCCAGGGGAGATATTGTCGCCTGCGGGCGGGTGTGGATTTCAACACACAAAAAAAGACACACAAGCATTTGATTTTTTCCTAGTGCTTTGCACCCCCGACCCTACCTAGCGTTCTCTCTCCCCTTTTTTGAGCCGTTAGACACCAAGCGCACCCAATTACCCCGAAAGATAACCAGGTGCGCCCGATTGGTTTTAGTTGTTGCCCTAAAAGTCAGGTGACTTATTTGGACACCAATAAGATTGACCAGTTTCAACACTTGTGTGTGACCTGCCCGTGCAGTTGTCATAGTCGCATTTGGCGATTGGCTTTTTTGGTTTGATAAGTGAAATTTCTTTTAACACATTCACCAATTTGCCTGGTTCGGTGTGGCCAGGTTCTATTCGCAACATCACTTGAGATTTCAGCTGCTCTGGGTCTTTGACCCAACCATTTGCCAGGCATGCATCAAACGCGGGTTTGGCCTGTTTGTAGTTCAAGCCCGATTTCATCTCACTGGGTAGGTCTGCAATAACCAGTTCCCACAAATTCAGAAATGGCTCTGGCGTTGTTGGTTTCGTTGTCGGTTGTGGTGTGGTGTTCTGTATCTGTGCTGTGCTGTGCTGTATGTCTGTTGAATTCAACACGCTAACAGGTGCTTTTATCTGATTTCCGTACCAGGGCAACGTGTACTTTGGCACGCCATATTCAGTTTTCTTTCCAGTGTCAGACATGAGCCCAACTTGCAATAACACTTTTTTACATTTGCTAACAGTTGCGGGTTCAAGGTCTAGGTCAGTAGCACATGCTTGATTAGATGCATTTGTTGTGCCTAGTTTCGCGTTGTAATGAGCCGCGAAATATACGAGCACGGCATGACAAGCCCACACCCCGCCACTACCCTTAACCGATTTGGTCGCCTGGGTAGTGAGCAATTCTTTTGGATATTCACCCCAGGCAACTTGCACACCTGGGTCTGATAAATATCTAGGGAGATTTTTTGTCGGTGTGTTTGGGTATTCTTTAATTGCGTTACCCAACGTTTGGCGGTCAGGTGTTTGAGCCTGGCCGCTTTGTTGTTTGTCAGACATAGTTACACCGCCCGACGTGTGTTAGCGGTTAGCCACTGGTCAAGTGTTGCGCGGTCAATGCGCACATGTTTGCCCACTTTGATTATTTCGATACGTCTTTCAGCTGCCAGGCGTCGCATCATGCGCTCACTGGTGTTTGTGTATTCGCCCGCTTGTTTGCAGGTCATTAACTTAGGCCAGGTGGCCATGTTTTCGGTGTTGCTCATTGAATGTAATCCTTAAAAAGTTAAGGGTCACATCTACGGATTTACGCAGTATTGCGCACAGGTAACTGCCAGGCCGTCACTGATTAGGCACGGGTCAGTAATCCTGCGACGTGACCCAGGTTTATGCACCTGTGATTTGTCGCAGAATTTTTAGGTGGGTCAATGCCCGACACTGTGCCAGTTATGTGCACAGACTTTTTTCGTTTGGGTGATGTAAATCCGATTTGGTTTATTGCTGAATTGCGTTTGGTTGCCTTGATTGCTTTCAACACAAACACAAATAAGGCACGGCCGACCGTGTTCAAGTCGCTTAGTATCTGCTCTGCTCGCAATTTATCAACTGCGGTTAGTGGCTCTTTGCGCTTTAACTTTGCATGAGTTAGCGACACAAAACTTTCGGCCGCTTTAACTCTTGCCTGAAACTTGCGCAAGGGTTTGCCAATGGTTTGGTATGTGGTGATTTTCAGCTGCTCGTCACTGGTGCGGGTCACTTGTTCCCAGGTTCGCTTGTTGTTGTGATTATCTACCGCTTTGGCGACTTGATTAAAGGCAACTAACGCGCCCATTTGTTGGCGCACGGCATCAACAGTTTGTAGTTCGCGTTTACCCATAGCAAAAACCTAGTAACAGGCACTGACAGTTTTTAGCGGTCATTACGATACCCGCGACTTAATCGGCACAACGTTGTCTATCTGCTCTGCCAGTTTGCCCATGCGCTCTGCGATTTCACGGTCACCGCGGTCAGTACCGTGCATGTAAATAGCCGTTGCCTGTAATGACGATTGACCCAGGCGGTCACGCACCTGCACATCAGTTGCGCCCAATTCACGCGCCAGGGTTGCATGTGTCCCACGCAAGTCGTGTGCCGTCAGCTGCTCGCAACCAATTACGCGCAAGGCAGTGCGTATTGCATCAGACCCCGCACACACCGCAGGGTTGCCCAATGATGTGGCAAAAATCAAACTGTCATTACCTGGTTCGACAAATTCATTTAAGTGACTTTGCAGAATTGGCACAACGTACTGCGGTAATGCAACAGTGCGCACACCTGCATCAGTCTTAGGTGTATCCCAGTTGAACCCACCGCCCGACCTGTTGGCCTTTACGCGCCTGGACACACTTACGTTTGGGTAATCGCTATCTAGTTGCAGGTCACTGCGACGTAATGCTGTGGTTTCGCCAATTCTCAGACCTGACCAAACAAGCATGTGAACCAGTGCCTTGTAACGCGGTGCGATTGCATTGGTTAGTTCAATGACTTGCTCAACCGTTAAGGTCTTACGCTTTGCAGGTCGCACCCGACTAGCACCTTTAATTTGGCAGGGGTTTGACCTAAGTATTTGATTTTCAACGGCGGTATTACACACGGCACTAATGACGCGGTATGTGTAAGCAATTGACGATTTACCCGCACCCGTCTGAATTCGATTTGTTTGCCAGGCTCGCACCTTTTCAGTTGTTAGGTCTACCAGGCGAACCGACCCAATGAATGGCGACACATGAACCCGCCACTGTGCCAGGTAGTCGTCACGGGTTGCGGTCTTTAGTTGCCGTTGTTCAATCCAGGCCAGGCCGTATTCATCTAAAGTTTCGGTGACCTTGCGCATGTCGCGCCATGTGCCCTGCTCGATTGAAACGCGCTCATTTGATAGCCACAGTTTGGCGTCGGTCTTATTGCTGAATGTCACCTGCGCACTGCGTCGCTCACCTGTTATTGGGTGTGTGTATCTTGCGCGGTAGTTGCCAGATTTCAGCTGCTCAATAGTTCCAAAATCAGTTCGTCGTGCCATGTCGTTACCCTTTGTTTACAGTGCGGTGTTTGAGTGCACTAGTTCCAGTGTTGCGTCAGGGTCTGACAGTTTTTAGCGGTCATTTGTGGATTACTCTGCCCAAGTTGTGCCCACGCCACTGCATACCTGACGGCGCACTACTAACAAAATCTAATAAACAAAAGGCTGTTTTCAATTGGCAACCGCTTTGCCCCGCTAACTCTTAATCAGCGGGTTGGGGGTTCAAGTCCCTCGCGGTGTACTCCACAAGGATGAGCAATTCCCATTTATTCGACAGATCGCAGTAATTTAGGGGCTTGAACCCAAATCTTTGACTCCCCTAGCACCGACTGACATACTCAATAAGAGACCAATGGCTGCAACGTTAAAGCCTAAATTATGAACCGTAAGGTACTAAAAGTCCGCGGTTCAATGACCAAAGGAACTCGGTCATGCCGATGGAAACTTTGAATTCTGAACAACTAATCGTCGTCGCCAATAGGCTCCCACTCGAGCCCATATACGCAGATGAAGACCAGAACTCCAGCCCCGTGTCGTGGCGTCTTGCTCCTGGTGGACTCGTCAGTGCCCTTGAATCAATTCTTCGTACTCGACCTTCGATCTGGGTGGGTGCCGGAGACGAGGTGCCTGAAATGGACCTCGGCGAGATGCGGCTCGAGGCGGTGAGTCTGGATCCGCATGATTCCCACGGTTACTATGAGGGGTTTTCCAACACAGCCATTTGGCCGCTTTACCACAGTTCTGTGGTGAATCCCGAATTCCATCGCAATCACTTCGCGGCCTATAAGCGAGTGAACCAAGCCTTTGCTGATCGCGTGATTTCAATTGCCGAAGTGGGTGCGACCATTTGGGTGCACGACTATCAATTGCAACTCCTGCCACAACTGCTTCGAGAGCGACGCCCAGACCTTGTCATCGGTTTTTTCTTACACATTCCGTTTCCGCCGAGTGAGCTGTTCGCTCAATTACCTTGGCGGCATAGCATCCTCCAAGGTTTGCTCGGTGCAGACCTCATCGGGTTCCAAACCCATGGTGATGCAACCAATTTCAGGGATTCAACTCAGCGCCTCCTCGGACCCAACATTGATGTAGGCAGGGTAATACTCAGCGATCGCCATGCTGAGATAGGTGTGTTCCCGGTCGGTATCGACGCAGCGGGCTTCGCTGAGATAGCGGCAGATCCCGCAGTGCGAGAACGGGCAATAGCGCTTCGCACCGAACTGGGTGATCCCAAAACTCTGCTACTTGGTGTTGATCGACTTGATTACACGAAGGGGATCGACATCCGACTTAAGGCCTTCGCTGAGGTACTTGAGTCAGGTCAACTAGATCCCACTGAGACAGTCTTCGTCCAAGTTGCCGTGCCCTCTCGGGAAGAACTTTCGGAGTACCAGAACATCAGAGACGAGATCGAGCTCCTAGTTGGACGCTTCAATGGATCACTGTCAAGTCTTGGCGCCACCCCAATCCACTACCTGCGTCGAGGTTTGGAGCGTGAGGAATTGGTTGCGCTTTACCTTGCCGCGGACGTGATGCTCGTGACCCCGCTCCGGGATGGAATGAATCTTGTCTGCAAGGAGTATGTCGCCTCGCGCAATGACGACTCTGGGGCTCTGATCCTAAGTGAGTTCACCGGCGCTGCCGCTCAACTCACTGATGCGTGGCTTGTCAATCCATTCGACACCCTTGGCCTCGAGGAGGCCATATGTGATGTCGTGCTTACAGATGACGAGGAACGTAGAAATCGCATGCACAGGATGCGAAAGGTAGTATTCAACTCTGATTCGAGTACATGGGCCAATGATTTCTTAGGAACCCTGCACTCGATTGCAGTGAGTGCCGATGAAGCACCCGAGCCAAAGCTAGTTAATCTCGATGAGTCTTGCCTAAACCTGCTGGCAGCAACGCCCCACCTTCTTGTCTGCTGTGACTATGACGGCACCCTTGCTCCAATCGTTGATGACCCATCGCAGGCACATCCACTAAAAAGTGCTGTAGACGCACTTCGAGGGCTGTCGCTGCTCCCATCAACCACAGTCGCTGTTGTATCTGGGCGGGCACTTAGTGATGTAAAAGCACTCGCGCGGCTGCCTAGTGCAGTACAACTAGTGGGGAGCCACGGTGCTGAAATCGACCATGAGTTCGCACCCAACTTGCAACAGCGCAGACTCTTGGACCAGTGCATTGCTGCAAGTACTGACCTGAGTGCAGACGTTGGTGGCGCCCATATCGAGATTAAGCCTGGCAGCGTTGCCATTCATGTGCGTCGCTGCACGCCCGCGGACGGCAAGGACCTAATTGAACGCATTGTTATGGGCCCCGGACAGTTCCCGGGGATTGTCGTGCAACATGGTAAGAAAGTAATTGAGCTCAGCGTTGTACAGGCTCAAAAGTCAGACGCCGTTGCCGCAATCAGGCATCGAGTAGGTGCCAGCATGACCTTGTTCATTGGCGATGACGTCACGGACGAGTCGGTATTCACATCACTCAGCGATCCCGATGTCGGAGTTAAGGTCGGTGATGGGCCTACTGCTGCGCCCTGGCGAGTTAATGCGCCGCAGGATGTTGCCGATCTGCTCATCGAACTGTCCAAGCAGCGTGAGCGCTGGTTTCTTAGTGGCCACACTAACCAATGAGTCGTCGAACACAAAAACCAAGTTTTACTGCGCGTTTGAGTTACACGTTTCAAATGAGATTCGATTGACCCATCCTGCATTACGCACAAGTGACTTGACTCGAGTACCACTCAAGTCACTCGCCTTTCGCGCGGCAAGATTACACGACTCGCATTTCCCAAGTGGATTCAATTACGAGGGACTATGCTCATGGCAGCATCTGAGCAAACTGTTCACGTTTCCCCCGATAATTCTGTTTTAACTACCATCAAATCTCCAGCTTTACTCACAAAAGAGGTCCTCGCTGGACTCGTAGTTGCATTGGCACTGATCCCAGAGGCAATCGCCTTTTCGTTGATAGCTGGTGTTGATCCAATAGTTGGCCTGTACTCATCGTTCATTATGGCGATGGCGATTGCCTTTCTAGGAGGTCGCCCCGCGATGATTACTGCTGCTACTGGCGCTATTGCAATCTTTATGGCCCTTAGTGTCCCAACGGTTGGCGATGAGGGCAAACTTCCTGAAAGCCTGCCTGAATTTTTTATTCCAAACGTGCCATTAACAATTGAAACACTTTCGATCATTGCTCCATTTGCACTTGCAATGGCTCTGGTGGGTCTTCTTGAGTCTCTGCTTACTGCAAAACTAGTTGATGACATTACAGACACTCATTCCCGAAAAACCCGAGAGAGTTTGGGCCAATGTGGAGCCAACATTCTCTCGGGGTTCTTTGGTGGCATGGGAGGTTGCGCAATGATTGGCCAGACCATGATTAATGTAAAAGCCTCAGGGGCTCGCACCCGAATTTCTACCTTAATAGCTGGCTTATTTCTCCTCATCCTGATTTTAAGTCTGGGGGATTTTGTTGCAATGATTCCAATGGCGGCACTTGTTGCAGTGATGATCATGGTGTCGGTTGCTACCTTTAATTGGCATAGCGTTCTACTTTCAACTTTAAAGCGAATGCCTAAGAGTGAGACTTTTGTAATGGCAACAACTGTTGTGGTAGTTGTTTTCACGCACAACCTTGCGATAGGTGTAATTGTTGGAGTAATCACGGCGATGATTATGTTGGTTCGACGAGTCGCTCACTTTGCAGACCTCACCCGCACGGTCGTTGAAGAAGAGGGAAAAGCAGTTGCAAATTACAAAGTAACTGGCGAACTGTTTTTTGCATCGAGTAATGACCTGTATTCACAATTTTCCTACACAGTAGATCCAAAAAATGTTGTGATTGACATGTCTGAATCACACATTTGGGATGCTTCAGCTATTGCTGCACTGGATTCGATCCTCACCAAATACGAATCACAAGGAAAATCCGTTGAAATAATTGGACTTAATGAAACAAGCACAATTTTGCAAGATCGGCTCAGTGGCCAATTGGGTGAAGGCCACTAATGGTGCAGGCTTTTCCTTTCCTACAATCAGCCTGATTTTGTGATTTTTTAGCTCATCAATTCTGATACGTCTTACTGGGCGTTCGAGTTACTCAATCACCTATTACTTAGTTCTACGAAATCGCTCAGCAGTCAATAACAGGCCTGATGGGGAGGTTTAACAGTTTCCGTTACGCTACCATTTAGGCCAAGCGTCATTCAGATAGGGAAAAATCATGAGTACCAGTAGTGGAAAAACAAATCGTCGCGCAATTGTCAGTTTTGTGTTGTCACTAACTTCAGCAGTTCTGGTGATTGGAAATCTAGTCGGAGTTGGTGGTTTCTTTGATGACTACTTTGAAGTCAGCGCATTTTTGGCCATCTGTTTGTCTATTGCTGGTGCAGTGGTTGGCCGCAAAGCGATGCGTCAAATCAAAGAGACGGGGGAACGTGGCAGGGGCATTGCTCGTGTTGGCGTGATCATTGGATGGGTCTTGACTGCAGTCGTAGTCCTCGCCATTGCATTTACCTTGGCTGTGGCAGCCTCTTGGCTTCTGACACCTGGTTGGTAAAAGAACAGAAGTTATTTACTGATAAGTGGCTCCGAGAATTTTCAATCACCCGTAATCGGAGTTTGATCATAACCACACCAGCCATCATTGCGACGCAAGAATAACCCGGACATAAAGCTCAAAACCGCACTAGTCATAGTTCGTCCTGTTATTCGAACTACATCAGTCGCTGGATCGTGTTCCACGAAGTCAATTGCTGCAACCTTTGGATGCTGACCCATAATAAACAGCGCTTCATACAAATCCATTGGATGAATGCCTTCTGGTGTGGCAGCGCCTGTGCCGGGTGTGTAGGCAGACTCAAGTACATCAATATCAACCGTTATATAAATAGAGTCAGTGCCATTACCAGCAATCTCTAGTGCGTCTTTTGCAATCTTGGTTATGTTGTTTTGCCGAATATGGCGGCCAGTAAATATTGTTCCGCCATGACCTTCTACCCATCGCTTGTAATAACTGGAATTCATGAAGCCATGGATTCCAACTTGTACCAAATTCTTTCCTTCGAAATGCAATCCTGATTCCAATAACTGTCTAATAGGAGTTCCATTAGTTGGTCCATGATCCATTACTCGAACATCATTGTGTGCGTCAAAGTGAATGAGGCCCATTTTGTGACCTTTGTGGGCTTTAGCAAATGCCCTGGCTGCTGGCGCTGTTACAGCGTGATCTCCACCAATAAGGATTAAAAATTTCTCTTTATCAACCGCCCAGAGTTTTTCCATGGTGTCTTCAATTCGATCAAGAGCTTCGTATTGATTAACTATTGGAATTGATACATCCCCTAGATCTCGTACCACCATGGTTTGCAAATCAACATCGAAGTCTGGACTATATGTTGTGAATCCAGGCGTTGATAATCGAAAAGCATCGGGCGCTAAGAAACATGAAGTCGGCAAAATTGATGTGGTGGACAAACCTGCTCCAACAATTCCAACATCAAAGCTGGAGTGAAAGTCCCACGGCCGAATCCAATTCCACACTCTTGGCTCATGGCGATCTTCAAATCTTGAATTAACAATAACACCAGGTTCTTTCAGGTGTGTTATCCCGTGTTCTGCCAGCCAAAGTGATCTAGTTTCCGACATGTGAACTCCTAAGTATTTAAAGCAATTGGATTGCATTGCTTTTCCTTCAACTATTTTCACACCCTTGCTGCTCTAGAGATGGTGAAAATGAAAAATCAGTGTTCACATTTACTGAGTCTTACCTAGACATGAAATATTGCCGCGGCGTAGCGGTTTTTACTCATGATTTGTGTACATAATCCTGTCTGGAGTGCTACGACGCATGACCTAATCCCTGAGAAAATAACTGAAGTCTTGAATTTACTCGGGTAACCAAAACGCCAATCTTGAACAGTTCCCTTACCCTTGGGATATGAATAATCCGATTGGATCTCGAACATCTGGATTGCTTGGGGTGCTGGCAGTTGGTGCTGGCCTGGCATCGACGCAACTAGTTGGGTTGATCTTTCGTGGTGTAAACGATCCAATTGTTTCAATCGGGAATCGAATCATTGATAACGTTCCAGCTGCTGTAAAAGAGTTCGCAATTCGCGCTTTTGGTTTGGCAGACAAACTCGTATTAGTAATGTCTATCTCCGCCGTGATTTTGCTACTGGCTTTAGTCATTGGGCGTTTGTTTTTTTCTGGGAAGCAAAAAGCAGCAAAAATAATCATTGCTCTCATGACGGTCACTGCTTGCGCCGCTTCTTTCTTTGATGCGAATGCCACAATTGTTTCGTTATTGCCTTCCCTGACTGCCGGGCTAACAACATTATGGGTACTTAAGATTTTGGAAAAACAGTCTGGCCAATTAGCTGCGCAGGAATATGACCCAAGTCGACGAACTCTAATGCGCGCTGTTGGTTTAGTTTCAGCCGCTTCTGCGGCCGCAGTTATTGCTGGTAGTTACGTTCGGACGCAGGCAACGCAGCAGTTTGAAAAACTTAATTTAGTTCTGCCAAAAGCGCTAAAGCCCCTGCCACCTGCTCCTGCAGATCCAGCGCTAGTGACTCCTGGTTTATCAAAACTATTTACACCTAATGATGCGTTCTACCGAATTGATACTGCCCTTGTTGTGCCCGTTGTCGACGTTTCTACTTGGCGGCTAACTATTGATGGCATGGTGGGCAATCCGCTCGAATTTACTTACAGCGAACTTACAAGTCGTCCAGTCTTTGAACTAGATAACACGATCGCTTGTGTCTCAAATGAAGTTGGTGGTGGACTTGTTGGAAATGCGCGCTGGGTCGGGATTCGCCTGGATGATTTGATTAACGAAGCCAAACCAGAAAGTTTGGCTGACCAAATTATGGGTTACTCAGTTGATGGTTTCACCGCAGGGTTTCCAACCACATCACTGGATGGTCGTGATGCCATGCTGGCATTTGGAATGAATGGCGAACTATTGCCACCCGAGCATGGCTTTCCAGTGCGCATTATTGTCCCTGGACTTTATGGATATGTCTCTGCTACTAAATGGCTAACACGAATTGAATTAACGCGTTTTGATAAAGCACAGGGTTACTGGATTCCTCGTGGTTGGTCGAAACTCGCGCCGATTAAAACTGCATCGAGAATCGACACACCTGCGAGCAGAAGCAGCATCAAAGCTGGTAAGCAAGTAATTGCTGGTGTCGCCTGGGCGCCAATGAGTGGGATTTCAAAAGTTGAAGTCAGCGTTAATGACGGACCGTGGCAAGTTGCCACGCTTGGCCCCAAATTAGCAAACATTACTTGGCAACAATGGTGGCTGGATTGGGATGCCACTGCGGGTGAAGCGGTGATTTCAGCGCGCGCTACCAACGGTGATGGCCAGTTGCAATCAAGTCAGATCGTTGCCGTAGCTCCCAATGGCGCAGAGGGTTGGCATACGATCGGGCTCTCGGTTTCGAGTTAATCAGGCAAAACTCGTTACAAGTTGATGCTGTTGAAAATAAAGTCTGGTGTAATTAACTCAGCACCGTAGTTTGTCCTTATCTAAGGGAGTTTTTGTGATTAACAATCTTGTTCGGCTAGTGACAGTAATTGGCGTAACGTTTGTGCTTTCTGCGTGTGGTGCGGGCAGTGGCCAAGATAACTTCACGACCGATTCAAGCGGTGCTTCCGCAGATATTGCGAGCCTAGAAAAGGGTGCACCCGCCTATGCGGAAACTGCAGTCACCGCGGAACAAGCAATAATCCGAAATGGAAATATGACACTTGAAGTGAAGGACGTTTCAAAGACAGTTGATGAAGTGTCCTCCCTGATAACTTCGGGCAGTGGACGAATCGAGAGTTCCAGTCTTAATGCCGAATTCGAGGGTTCCGGTCCATCGGCATACATCGTCGCACGCATACCTGAAGCTAAGTTAGATGAAGTAATCGCCGCAGTCAGTGAGCTCGGCAAACGTACCTCATTGAGTTTGAGTACGACAGATGTCACGCTCCAAGTTATTGATCTAAAGGCTCGGGTCGATGCCCTAGTAATTTCGCGCGACCGACTATCGGAATTGATGGCGCAAGCTACAACTACAGCAGATCTGTTGGCTGCTGAACAAGCACTCTCCCAACGTCAAAGTGAATTAGATGCCTATCAAT
>ERZ888423.3106-NODE-3106-length-11317-cov-5.557450_pt1 | contig 11317 bp, 7 predicted proteins | sample MGYA00520523_ERZ888423 | MGnify/ENA primary metagenome ERZ888423 (study PRJEB32303, sample SAMEA104408611) | aquatic metagenome | biome: Brackish water; feature: Pelagic; material: water | place: Baltic Sea | collected 2014-06-08T10:24:00 | depth 30,27 m ...
TCACGTAGGGAGATATTTCAAAAATGAGTTGGAGATTATCTATTTTTTTTATGGGCTTTATCCTAGATCCAAAATGAAAGGAGTAACCATTGACAATAGAAATATCGCTAGCGGCATTAAAAAAATTAAAATTCATTCCTAAACCCCCATAATAATTGACCATTTCATCCCTCCTTATATTCACTAGCAAAATGGGCTCCGTAGTTATATTTCCGAAGAATGTATTAGTGGCTAAGCGCAAATCTCCCCAAAAAAGACGCTCGGAGTTGGTGCTAAATGACAATTCCGATTGGATGGGATAGTATCCAACAGAAATCTGAGCTGCAATGGGGGTTGATAAGAGGAAGAATAGTGGCAAAATGAAAAGTCTATTCATAAGTTGGAAATCAATTTACAATAGGCTGGCTTAGGTTGATAGTTATCGTCGAATAGCAAAGGAAAGTCGTTCCGGTTGTAGGTATACCTTATCCACGAATCATTGTCACTCACTCCCCAAATGGTAATTCCAAACTGGTATCTAGCAGGAATTCGCTCATAGGCTTTAAATATATAAAGGTATTTCTCGGCTTGTCTTCTTAGCTCCTTCTCAGGAGCTGAAAGCATTTGTTGAGACTGTGGATTTATGGAAATATCTAATTCTGAAATATGAACTAGGTAATCATTTTTCCATATTTCATCCATTGTGTTTGATATTTCTATGTTTTCTGGGAACCCATTAAAGATATGCATCTGCATACCAATCCCATCAATGGGCGTTCCTTTTGCTCTCAGATGGTTTAAATAATTTAGAACAGCTGATCTTTTTACTGGGTTAATGGCCAAGGAGTAGTCGTTGTAAAATAGCTTGGCATTTGGGTCTGCTTCACGAGCATAGATAAATGCTTTCTCAATATAGGAAGCCCCTAGATTTTCCTTCCATATGGAATTTCGCAAAGTGCCATCTTCATTAAAGGCTTCATTTACAACATCCCAACTAGCCGCTTTTCCTTTAAAATGGCTAACAATTTCAAGTATGTGTTCTTTTAATAGCTTTTCCCAATCTGCAGTAGATCCTTGATAATTTAAAATCCAATCGGGCAATTGTTTGTGCCATATGAGCGTATGACCGTGCAAGCGTTTGGAATGGGAGGCACAATAATCCGCAAGTTCATCAGCTTCCGTCCAATAGTATGTGTTTTGATTTGGGTGTAGATAGGCAGGTTTCATACTATTTTCAGCCGTTACACTATTGAATTGACTATTTACAATTTGACCATACGGCTGATTATTTACTATTTGGGAAAGATCTGCCACAGTACCACAATAGAATTCTACTTTATCTGCAAGGCTATTGTTCAAGTTTCCGCAAGGAGATAGCTCTTCCTTTTGGCAGGAGGAAACCAATAGAAAACCAATAACCCCAATACTTAACAAGCTTTTCATATTTCGTAAGTACCCAGAACCGTAGTTCGTTTATAAAAACGCATTTCAGCCTAAAAGTAGCGCATAGAAAGGCACTTCCAAAGGCGCAAACAGATGAAATAGTTGGATTTAACATATCCCAAATCTTTTATCCAACATCAGGACGGACTTTGGAACTTTTCGTTCCATTTTCCTTATCCCATCCACACTATTGAAAGTGAAACAGACGCGATGCATCACGCAGAGTAAAGACGCGATGCATCGCGTCTTTACTCCTTTGGCTTTAATCAAAGCCTTTTTTAAAAAGCTATTTTCGCAGCCATTTTAAAAGTCTAGGCGAAGCAGCTTCATTTTTGCTTTCGCCCCATTCCATCCTTCATGAAAAAGTATCTCAATCTTTTCGATCTCAGCCAAAAAGTCAATTATAAAAATGAAGTCTTATCGGGCCTTACGGTTGCTCTTGCGTTGGTGCCCGAGGCAGTGGCATTTGCTCTGATTGCCGGATTGCCGCCCTTAACGGGTTTGTATGCTGCATTTGTGATGGGTTTAATAACCACTCTTTTGGGTGGAAGGCCGGGCATGATCTCAGGCGCTACCGGTGCCGTTGCGGTGGTTATTGTCTCTTTGGTGCAAGAACACTCTATTGAATATGTGTTTGCTACCGTTATTTTGGCTGGAATAATTCAGCTCGCTGCGGGATTCTTAAGGTTAGGAAAGTTCATTCGGTTGGTGCCGCAGCCTGTGGTTTTTGGCTTTGTAAACGGATTGGCCATCGTTATCTTCCTTTCGCAAATGGAGCAGTTCAAATCTGCTTCGGGCGATTGGCTCAGTGGTTCAGCTCTCTATCTTATGCTCGGATTGGTGTTCCTAACCATGCTGATTATCTTCGGATTGCCCAAGCTCACCAAGGCTGTGCCTGCTTCTCTTACCGCCATCTTGGTCATCTTTGGACTTGTGAGTTTCTTGAATTTAGACACCCGTACGGTGGGTGATATTGCTTCTATAGAGGGCGGTTTCCCTCCCTTTCACCTCGCCATGGTGCCTTTTACTTTTGAGACTTTGAGTATTATTTTCCCCTATGCAGCCATTGTGGCGGGAGTGGGATTGATTGAAAGTCTGCTCACTTTAAATATTGTGGACGAATTGACTGGAACGCGGGGAAGGGGCAATAAGGAAGCGGTGGCTCAAGGAACGGCCAATATTCTTTCGGGTCTTTTTTCGGGTATGGGCGGATGCGCTATGATCGGTCAGAGTTTAATCAATGTAAGCAATGGCGCAAGGGCCCGTTTGTCGGGTATTGTGGCTTCGGTAATGCTCTTGGTCTTTGTAATGTACGGTTCTTCCCTGATAGAAAAAGTGCCCATGGCCGCGCTAACCGGACTTATGATTATGGTGGCCATTGGAACATTTGAGTGGGCCAGCCTGCGCACCTTCGGAAAAATGCCGAAGTCGGATATTTTCGTTCTTATTATGGTTACCCTAGTTACGGTTTTCCTCCACAATTTGGCTCTGGCGGTCATTATTGGGGTTATCATATCGGCTCTGGTTTTCGCGTGGGACAATGCCAAGCGCATACGCGCCCGCAAGCAAATAGACGAGAATGGGGTGAAGCATTATGAAATCTACGGTCCTGTTTTCTTCGGATCGGTAGCGGCCTTTGCGGAGAAGTTCGATGTGGAAAATGATCCCGATGAGGTAATTATAGACTTTGCCGAGAGCAGGGTGGTAGATATGTCGGCCATTGAGGCATTGAATAAAATTACCGAGCGTTATCAGAAATTGGGTAAGAAACTCCATCTAAAGCATTTGAGTCCTGACTGTCTTTTGCTTTTGAAGAATGCGGAAGAGTTGATCGATCTCAATGTAATGGAAGATCCAACGTATAAAGTGATGACGGACGATTTGTAGAGATCTATTGAAGACAGATTTTTTTAGTTGAAAGGAGTACGCTAGTCTATTAAATGAGCCAGACATCCAGCTCAAAGGACCCGACAAAGTGGCTTTGAGTGCTGAAGTGTGTTCAAGAATGGCAATCTGCAAAGAAATGGCCGTCAATATTCTAAGCGATTGACAGCCTAACTTATGTCGCTGTGCAGCTGTGTATTGTTTGATTTAGAATACTTTGTCCAAAATTCAGGGGTGTTCTAAAAAGCAAACTATGTGTCCGTTTGGAAGAAAATTGGAGGTATAGAATGGACAAACCACAGAGGCTAACTGCCTTTGTATAAAACGGACAGCAATTAAAAATCAACAATCAAATAGACGAGGATTATGTGCCGCTTTCAAGTGAAGAAATAACTAGCCGTACATTAATGTTTTTTCCAGCTATGATAAGCCTACCTTTGCCGCGCTTTTGCAGACCCTATGAATATACGAAACATTGCTATTATAGCACACGTTGACCACGGTAAAACTACCTTGGTTGACAAAATTCTTCACTATTGCCAGTTGTTTAGAGACAACCAAGAAACGGGAGAACTGATTCTAGACAACAACGATCTGGAACGCGAACGCGGTATTACCATTCTTAGTAAGAATGTATCCGTACGCTACAAAGATTTCAAGATTAACATTATTGATACCCCAGGTCACTCGGATTTTGGAGGTGAAGTAGAGCGCGTTCTCAATATGGCAGACGGCGTTCTACTGTTAGTAGATGCCTTTGAAGGCCCTATGCCTCAAACGCGTTTTGTTCTACAGAAAGCATTGCAACTCGGATTAAAGCCAATTGTAGTTGTAAACAAAGTAGACAAGCCCAATTGCGATCCTGAACTGGCGCACGAAAAGGTGTTTGACCTTATGTTTACCCTTGATGCTACCGAAGATCAGTTGAATTTCCCAACGGTATACGGTTCAGCCAAGCACAATTGGATGGGCTTAGATTGGAAGGTTCAAACGGATAGTATTTCTCCCCTTCTAGATACGGTGATAGAGCATATCCCCGCCCCAAAAGTAATTGAGGGCAATACTCAAATGCTTATTACTTCGCTCGACTTCAGCAACTATACAGGTAGAATAGCCATCGGTCGCTTGCACAGAGGTGAGTTAAAGGAAGGGCAATTTGTTCTTTTAATTCGTCGCGATGGAAGTCAACACAAGGCCCGTGTAAAAGAACTCTATATTTTTGAAGGATTAGGAAAGGTGAAAACCGACCGTGTTCAAGCGGGTGATATTTGTGCTGCCTCAGGTTTAGAAGGATTTGAAATTGGAGATACCATTGCCGATGTAGAGTTCCCCGAAGCCTTGCCAACCATTGCCATTGATGAGCCTACAATGAGTATGCTCTTCACTATTAACGATTCTCCTTTCTTTGGAAAAGAAGGAAAGTTTGTTACGTCTAGGCATCTGCGTGAGCGATTAGAGAAAGAGATAGAGAAAAACTTAGCCCTCCGTGTTCAACATACCGATGCGGCAGATTCTTTCCGTGTATTTGGAAGAGGGGTATTGCATCTCAGTGTTCTCATAGAAACCATGAGAAGAGAAGGATACGAGCTTCAGATTGGTCAGCCTCAGGTTATTTTGAAAGAGATAGACGGCGTAAAATGCGAGCCAATTGAAGAACTAACCATAGACCTTCCGGATAGTGTTTCAGGTAAGGCCATTGAAATGGTAACCCTTCGCAAAGGAGAACTTATGAGCATGACTCCTAAGCTAGATCGTATGATCTTAGAGTTCAGAGTGCCTTCAAGAGGATTGATCGGATTGAGAAATCAGCTTTTGACAGCTACGGCGGGAGAGGCGATCATGTCGCATAGATTCCATGCTTTCGAAGCGTACAAAGGAGAGATTCCAGGTCGTCAGAACGGTTCTATCATTTCTATGGAAAAAGGATCAACCATTCCATATTCATTGGATAGACTTCAAGATAGAGGTAAGTTTTTCATAGATCCAGGACAAGATATTTATATGGGTCAGGTTATCGGAGAAAACAGTCGCGCAGGCGATATGGCCGTAAACGTTACCAAAGAGAAGAAGCTTACCAATATGCGTGCTTCGGGTTCGGATGAGAAAATGCGCATTGCTCCGGCCATTCGTTTTTCTCTAGAAGAGGCCTTAGAATACATTCAAGGCGATGAGTACGTTGAGGTTACTCCACAGAGTATCCGTTTGAGAAAGATTTATTTAGACGAGAACGATAGAAAGCGCTACGCTTCTAAGTTCTAATCCATCTTATATACTTGCTCTAAAGTAGAATCGTCGTTTATACTAACAGAAAGGTCTTTCACGAGACCTTCTCTGATATCATAAGCCCATCCGTGGATATACGGCATTTGCCTATGTCTCCATGCATTTTGAATGATGGAGGTTTTGCCTAAGTCGTACACTTGCTCAATTACATTGAGCTCAACAAATCGTCTTGCTCTCGATTCTTCGTCCACAATGGCATTGAGTTCATCTCTATGCAAATGGTACACGTCTTTAATGTGTCTTACCCAATTGTCTATGAGTCCGAATTGTTTGTTGCTCATGGCTGCCAATACACCTCCACAACCATAGTGTCCGCACACGATTACATGCCGTACTTCTAAGACTGTAACGGCATAGTCTAAGACGCTAAGCATATTCATATCAGTATGAATTACCATATTGGCGATGTTCCTGTGCACAAATACTTCGCCGGGTGCGGTACCTGTTATTTCGTTGGCCGGAACTCTAGAATCGGCGCAGCCGATCCACAATACGGGTGGTTTTTGTCCATCGGCAAGTCTCTCAAAAAAATGGGTGTCTTCTGCCAATCGCGCTTCAACCCACTCCTTGTTGTTCTTCAGTAGCTTCTTGTAATATTCGGGCATATTAGTGGGTATTTAGGGATCGAAACTTCATGGGTGGAATAGACTTGAGCGTTAACTCTATCTCTCTTTCATCGGCTATTTCAGCAAAACCATAAATAACTTCAAGAGAATCGTGATCGATATTGAGAATCATACTTCCATCTAAAATAAGGCGACTGCCTTTGGGCTGCTTATCTAATAGATGCTGAAGGGATACCTTATTGAGGAAGGAGATGTGTTCACTCAGTCGAATTTTAGTATACGTACCTCTTTCATCTTTTAACTGCTCAATATGTTGGTAGGTTACCTTGAAATTGGCCTTTAAAATAAAGAAGGCACCCACACAGAGTCCGATGATGATTCCGATTAATAGATCGGTTAAGAGAATGGCCACAACGGTTACTATAAATGGAATGAATTGCTCTAATCCGATTTTCCAATGATAGCTGTACAGAACGGGTTTGGTAAGTTTATATCCAACTACCAATAGAATGGCGGCCAATGCCGAGTAAGGAATGAGATTTATCCATTCAGGAAACAGAAACAAGGCCAGAATAAGCCAAATGCCATGCAATATGGTCGACTTAGAGCTTTCTGCACCCGATTCTAGATTTGCCGAGCTACGCACAATTACAGCGGTAATGGGCAATCCTCCTATCAAGCCAGAAATCATATTTCCAAGGCCTTGGGCCAACAGCTCTCTGTTGGGAGGTGTTAATCTTTTTTTAGGATCAATTTTGTCTATGGCTTCAATGCTGAGTAAGGTTTCTAAAGAAGCCACCAAAGCGATGGTTCCCGCGACCAAATAGAGTTTCGGCATTTTAAGGACAGTCCAATCTGGAAATTGCAAGGAGGAGACCATTCCATTCCAACCCTCAAAGGTGGGCAGGCTAACGAGGTGCTCTTCTCGTATGTAAAAGTCTTGAAAATTGATTTTAAATAGCTGATTTAGAATAACACCAAGAAGCACAACCGCAATTCCGATTGGAAAAGAACCAATCCATTTCATTCTTTTCTTGTACGCAGTTTGTCCGAAAACCATGAGAGCCAAGCAGCAAATACCCACCAAGCTGCTCTCTAGTTGGATGTGTTGCAATGAAGACAGTAAAAAACTCAAGGTGTTGCTACCGTCACTTTGGATAAATTCCATCTCTCCAAAAGCGTCCGTATCAAATCCAACCAAATGCGGAATTTGCTTTAAGATGAGCGTCAGTCCTATTGCTGCCAACATCCCCTTAATTACTGCGGAAGGAAAGTAGAGTCCGATGATACCTGCTTTAATAAATCCGAGAATCACTTGCATAAGTCCAGCAAGAACTACGGCTACCAGGAGTGCTTCGAAGCTGCCCAATGTGTCATAGGCATCTAAAACAATTACCACAAGGCCCGCAGCGGGACCGCTGACACTCAATGGCGATTTAGATAAAACGCCGATGACCAATCCTCCAATGATGCCAGAAATAAGACCGCTTAAGGGTGGTGCACCCGATGCCAAAGCAATGCCAAGGCAGAGTGGAAGGGCAACGAGAAAAACCACAATGCTTGCTGCGAAGTCTTTCTGTAGCAATTGAAATGGGCTATAGGCTTTTTTAGACATATAAAATATGGGCGATTAAGAACCAGCAGAAACAACGGCTGTTATCTTGCCAAGATAAGTTATTATGATTTTAAATTATATGCAGTCATTCCGAAGTACATTAGTGCCGTCTTGGGAACAATAGATGACATAAAAACTCCTGTGAAAGGAGAGATGGAAGAATTCGAGAAAATCTTCCGAAAAGCTTTGTCGAGTAAAGTGGCTATGCTAGACCATATTACCCACTATTTGGTGCGTAGAAAAGGCAAGCAATTAAGGCCTTTATTGGTTTTTCTGGTTGCTAAGTTACACGGTGAAATAAACGGAACTAGCCATCGCGGAGCGGCCTTTATTGAGATGATTCACACCGCAACTTTGGTTCACGATGATGTGGTAGACGATGCCAATATGAGGCGTGGATTTTTCAGCCTCAATGCATTGTGGAAAAATAAAATTGCCGTGTTAGTTGGAGATTATCTTTTGGCCAAGGGTCAGTTGCTTGTGATAGACAATGGCGAGCACGAAATTCTAGGTTTAGTAAGTGAAGCGGTAAGGCAGATGAGCGAAGGTGAATTGCTACAGATTGAGAAGGCACGGAGATTGGATGTAGACGAAAAAATATACTATCAGATTATTGAGCAAAAAACGGCCTCTCTTATTGCTTCTTGCTGTGCCGTTGGGGCTTCTTCTGTAGGCGCTTCGCAGGAGGAGATAGACCGGATGAGACTGTTTGGCAGCAAATTGGGAATGGCCTTCCAGATAAAAGACGATTTATTCGACTATCAAATGGTGAATAAATCAGGCAAGCCCAGTGGAATTGATATCAAAGAGCAAAAAATGACCTTGCCTCTGATCTATGCGCTCAGTAAAGCCAATCGCAGCGATAAAAAGCGTATCATCTCTACCGTTAAAAATCACCATGACAATCCGAAAAGGGTTGCAGAAGTAGTAGAATATGTCAATTCTAGTGGAGGCATTGAATACGCAGAGAAAGTAATGTATTCATACCGAGATTCTGCCCTTGAGATACTCTCCAACTATGAAGATTCAGAGGTGAAATCCTCTTTAAAGAAACTGGCCAACTACATTATTGAGCGGAGTAAGTAATAGAAAAAAGCATTCTACCTTTAAGGCATGTCGCGCATTACTGTCCAAACCATTTCTCAGATTTTTGATACTGCTCGAATAGAGGAGGTTATCGGAGATTTTGTTCAACTGAAGCGTTCGGGATCGAATTTAAAAGGACTCAGTCCATTCACCAACGAGAAAACAGCTTCTTTTTACGTATCGCCTGCCAAGCAAATCTTTAAGTGTTTTAGTTCTAATAAAGGCGGAACCGTAGTGAGTTTTCTAATGGAGTACGAGAATTTGTCGTACCCAGAAGCCCTGCGCTATTTGGCTAAGCGATATGGGATACAGGTAGAAGAAGAAGAACAATCAGAAGAAGAGCAAAAGGAAACCAGCCTTAGAGAAAGCCTTTTTATTGTACAAGAGTTTGCAAAAGACTTCTATGTTAATTACCTATGGCATACTGAAAAGGGAAGGGCCATTGGTTTGAGTTATTTGTCTGAGCGCGGGTTCAGCTCAGAAACCATTCAGAAGTTTAATCTGGGTTTCAGTCCGGAGGGAAGAACTGATTTTTCAGAGGCGGCCTTAAAGAAGGGATACGATCGTTCTGTTCTTATTCAGGCCGGTCTGGTTCGAGAAACAGAGACCTATAGCTCGGATTTGTTCCGAGACCGAATCATGTTCCCCATCCATTCACTTTCAGGCAGAGTGGTGGGTTTTGGGGGAAGAATTCTCAAGAATAATCCGAAGGCACCGAAATATGTCAACTCACCGGAAACGGAAATTTACCATAAAGGCAAATTGCTGTACGGACTGTTTCAGGCACGGAAGAGCGTAGTAAAGGCAGATCATTGTTTGGTAGTTGAGGGCTATACGGATGTCATTTCCATGGTTCAATCGGGTATAGAGAATGTAGTTTCTACTTCGGGAACGGCACTTACTTCCGACCAAATTAGGCTAATAAAGAGGCTGACAGAGAACATTGTTTTTTTATTCGATGGAGATGCGGCTGGAATTCGGGCTTCGCTGCGTGGAATTGACCTTGTACTGAAGGAAGGGATGCAAGTTAAAATTGTATTGCTTCCCGACAATCATGATCCAGATAGCTTTGCCAAAGCCTATGGCCAAGAGGGCATACGAAAGTACATTGGTGAAAATGAAAAGGATTTTATCCGTTTTCGTTGCGATTTAATCCTAGAAGACGCGAAGGACGATCCCATTGCAAAGACCAAGCTCATTGGAGAATTATTGGATTCTATTGCCTTAATTCCAAATGCTATTTCTAGAAGCCTCTATGTTCAAATGGCTGCGAGAGAGACTAAGATGGATGAGGCCCTTCTGCTAAGGGAACTCAATGCCGCCATTGATCGTCATGCGCGCAATGAGCAAAAAGAATTTCAAAGGCAGAGGGAAAGAGAAAAGCATCTTGCAGCCAATCAAGAGCCAGACTCGGCATCGACTTCTACCGGTTTGGCCGCTCTTCCAGCCTCAACCCCAGAAACAGCCCTTATTGAGTTAGAAGAGCCGCCTGGGTATAGAATCGAAAAGGCTATAGTTGAATTATTGCTGAACCATGGCTATAAAAAAATAACGGCTTCTGATAAAGTGATTGAGGAGGATGTTTCAAGTGAAGCCCAAGAATTGACAGTTACTCAATTTATTCTGCAAGAACTGGCATACAATGAAGTAAGCTTTAAAGATCCAATTTGTGCAGGAATTTTAAATCGAATTCACGAAGCTTGGTTGAAGGGAAGAGATGTTCTCACCGCTGAGGATTTTTTGGAGTCTCAAGATGGTTCTGCCGAATTGGTGGCCGACCTACTTTTTGAAAAGTTTAAAATCAGCAACTGGGAGGAGAAAGGAGTCTATGTTCGAAATAGGGACGAGAGCTTAAGTCAATATGCCTCAGATGTTATTTTAAGGCTGTTGGATATCTTGCTTTACGAGAAATACGGCAAAGAATTTGAAAATCTGCCCATGGATACTCCGATAGAAACCCTAAAAAGGGCGATGGAGTACAATCAAATGCGCATTAAAATTCAACTAGAATTAAACAGAGTGGTCTAAATCCAAACTAAAAGGAGAATTCCACTAACGAGTATAAGCTTGTAAACAATGTGCAATCTGCGGGCCTTCTGACTTTGATTCATCCATTTTGGTAACTGAATCCAGCTATAATACTGAAGCAGCAAGCTGATAATCAAGAATGGCCAGAGTTTGATTAGATCAAAAAAGTAGACCAGACTTAGGACAATGAGGCTAGAGGCAATGGAAATGAGACTCAAATGCTTTGCAATGCCTATATAACCTGTTCTTGCTGGAACCGTAGGGTAACCCAGTACAGTATCGCCTTTCAATCCAACTACATCTTTAACCAATCCCCTTGTAAGCTCTAAGGTGAAGAGAAAAATGCCATAGACGGCTAGAGCGTAATGCGGTTTTTTACAATAGAAGAAAATCGCAAAAAAGGGAAGGAAGCTCAACAGGGCCTTGATGAGGT
>ERZ888423.3107-NODE-3107-length-11313-cov-12.533843_pt1 | contig 11313 bp, 10 predicted proteins | sample MGYA00520523_ERZ888423 | MGnify/ENA primary metagenome ERZ888423 (study PRJEB32303, sample SAMEA104408611) | aquatic metagenome | biome: Brackish water; feature: Pelagic; material: water | place: Baltic Sea | collected 2014-06-08T10:24:00 | depth 30,27 m ...
TGGTTTATACCCATATTCTCGCGCAATCAACCTGGGTTTTCCAGGGTCTCCCTAGTACATTAAGGGGGCGTGTAGGGCGAGGAGGTCAACCTACCGCTTTTGCTTCGGGAGATCGCGGTTCAAAACTCGGTTTAGAGAAGAGTTTTTCAATATTGAGCTATGCGCCTAGGTGCAAGACTTGGATTCTCCCTGGCGCTGGCATTGATACACTCTCAGCCTGATCGACCACGAGCAGCAGTTCGTCATCTCAGGTAAACTAGCTAATGTGGAGCTTAGACACCTGAATCGAGGCAAGCTTATACCTGCTTTCATTATGCCTGGATCAATGAAGGAGGTATGTCGCCAAGATTTATGATGATTTAGGGATCCATTATTCATTCCCGATGAGAGCCATTTTTAGCAATGCTGAGAATCTTGAGGGGATGGTTACGTGGTTTTATCGGGTTAGCTGGATTACCAGTACACACCATCCAGGCGGGCTGGGAGCGCATGGCTACGGCGCGGGCACCAATCACGGCCCCTTCGCCGATCTGGACCCCTGGTCCGACAAAGGCCTCGGTGCAGATCCAGGCATCGGAACCAATCGTGATCGGCTTGGCGAAGAGCTTAAAGGAGGTGGAGGTGTAATCGTGCGAGCCGGTGCACAGGTGGGCACCCTGCGATATCACCACCCGTTCACCGAGCTGAATCGGCGCCATGGAGTAGCAGATCACGCGAGGGCCGATGCAGGCCTTGGTAGCCATCACCAGATTCCATGGAGCCCAGATGCGGGCATCGCTGTAAACGTGGCAACCGGCAGCGATACGGGCACCGAAGCAACGCAGCAACCAGCAGCGCCAGGCGTGCAAGGGCGGCGGCGTGGGGCGGAACAGCAACAGCCACACCAGCTGCCAGGCCAGACGGGCCAGGCGATTGCGGCGGCTAAAACTGGGGCCATCTAGCGAATTTGGATTGGCTAAAATCATCAATTCTTGTCCATTGGCTTACCACCTATGGCTGACTCAAGCACCGGCATCAGCGCGCAGGCAACGGATGCAAAATCGAAGGAGTCGGCGAAGAGCTGAGCGCCCCGCCTCCCCATCTGCACATGCTCAGCAGTTGGTAGCGCCAGCCATTGACGCAGAGCTGCTGTCGTGCCGGCGGTGTTGTCGACATGCACCAAGCCAGCCCTAGCGGTGGCCACCTCCGCAGAAATGTTCACGGGTTCGGCGATCGCCACGGGCAGGCCGCAGGCCAGGGCCTCGGCCACCACGATCCCGAAGTTCTCCTGGTGGGAGGGAAGGCAGAACAGCTCGGCGCAGCGGAAAGCGCCCCACTTGAGTTCCCCGCTGATCATCCCCGCCCAGGTGATGCGCTCGGCGATGCCCAGCTCGGCGGCCCGCCGCTGCAGCGCTGCTTGCCAGCCCACCTGATCGGGGCCGGCGATCACCAGCTGCAGGCGCGGATCGCTCGAAGCCACAGCCGCGAAGGCCTCGATCAGCAGATCCACCCCCTTCTTGGGATGGATGCGGCTGAGAAACAGCAGGAGGCGCTTGCCGCGCAGGTGGGGAAAGCGCTGCAGAAACACCTCTCGCTGGAGTTCGGCATCACCGGGTGGCGCTGAGGTGCCGTAGCCCACAACGCGCTCATTGGCCCTGTACAGCCAGAAGCTCTGGCGGGCTAGCAGTCGCTCCTGCTCGGTGGTGAACAACACGGCTTGCGCATCGCGCAGCACCCGGTAATCAGCCCAGGGCCAGTATGCCCACTTCTTTAAGTGCTTGAGCGGATAGGTGCGTTTGAACCAGGGATCGAGCATCCCGTGGGTGAATACGAAATAGGGGATGTTGCTGCCGCGCAGGGCACGCCAGGTGGCGAAGGCGTGGTACTGCCAGATGCCGTGGATGATTACCGCATCGTGCTCTCGGGCCAGGGCCTGGATGCGGCTGGGCAGGCCGCGGTGGTAGCCATAGCCGCCAGACACGGGCCCCAGGCCGATGGCCTCAAAGGGTTGATGCTGCAGCCAGGGGGCATCGGGGGGGTCGAGGCTGGCCACGGTGGTGCGTATACCCAGGGCTGCCAGGTGGGGTGTGATCTGGCGAATCCCCTCGACCGGCCCGCCGCCGGTTGGGTTGAGACTGCGGATCAGGCGGAGCAGTTTCAAGCGCCTGGGAGGGCTTCAGCCATGGCCGGGCCCCGATTGCAGGCTGCCAGGGTGAGACCAGCACCGAGCACGATGAAGCCAAGGCCGGTGGGCTGGGAGAGCTGGCCTAACAGCACATCGAGGAAGGTGGCACCCGTGAGGATCAAGGGCAGCCGGTTGCCCTCGCTGGCGGCTCGGAGCGCCAGCCGCAGGATCCAGATGGACAAGGACACTCGCCATAGCAGGAAGGCCAAGCCGAGTGGCACACCAAGCTCACCCAGGCTCCTCTCCCAGGCTCCTTCACCCACGATGAAGGAAAGACGTCCGGACACACGCTGAGCTCCCACATTGGTGCCGATGCCGATGCCGTAGCCCGTCAGGGGGATGGCACTGAGGTTGTTAAGTGGGCCTGTGAGACTTGGCAGCACACGGTTTTGTATTTGGTTGACAGCGATGCCGACATCGCCCGCCTCCTGGCGATCGAGCTTGCCGGCAGCCTCCCAGCGGCCCGCAAAGGCCTCGGTGCTGTTCTGAAAAGCCGGCACGGTTGTGGCCACCCCGAACGCCACGGCCAGTGCCACCAGCCCCGTGACAAGACGGGCGATCGGAGTGCGCGACAGGATCAGAGCCACCACGGTGGCCGCAAGCACGGTTAGGTAGCCGGCCAGAAGGGAGCGGCTGATTGACACGGGCACGGCGACAACTAGGGCGATGCCGGCGGCCATGCAGAAAATTCGGCCGCGCTGCCGGATCTGGGCGCCGTAGAGCACGATCATCAGTGACGCAGCTCCAAAGGTGAAGAAGGACGCCACACCGGTGATGAAGCTGAACGTGCCAGGGGGGCGAAAGCGATCGCCGAAGCCATCGAACACCGCCGTGTCGACGCCGCCAGGGCCCACGTTGAGGAAGTGGGTATCCGGCAGGGTTGCCTGGGTAGCTATCAACAGCGCCATCGGGATGCTGAGCCAGAGCAGCACCCAGGCGAAGCGGATCACATCGTCGCGGTTGAAAACCGAAGCAAATACAAAGATCAGCGGCAGTTGAAGAACAAGAATGCGGCAGCCGTAGACAGCCGTGAAAAGGTCGCCATGGCCGATGCTGATTGCCAGCACAAAGGCCAGGGGGGTGATCCAGAGCAAGGGCTGCAGCCAGGCTCGCCAGGGCCGCTGCTGCAACAGCGGCCAGCCCCACATCAACCCCAGCAGGGCCACCGGGTCGCGCACCAACAACAGCACATTGGAGAGGCCGGGGAGCAGCCACTTGCGCAGCGCTCCCTCGAAGATCAGGAGCCAGAAATAGAGCCAGAACAGCTGCCTCAGCCGCTTCACCTGTAGAGGGGTCATGCAGGATCCGCTTCGTGCTGGAAAATCTGGCCCACCGCCAAGCGCAGGCTTTGCTCATAGCCGGCCCAGCTCAGCTCGGCGGCTCGCTGTAGGCAGGCCTGGCGCATGGCGACCAGCTGCTCAGGATCATCGACCAGCTGCTGCAGCCTGGCGGCAATCGCCTGACTGCTGCGGATCGGCACAATGAAACCTTCCACGCCGTCGCGGATGCACTCCGGTGCGCCGGAATTCAGGGTGGTGATAACGGGGATGCCCTGCGAGAGGGCTTCGGTGATCACCAGGCCGAAGCCATCAAACAGGGTGGGAAACAGCAGCACATCATGCTGGCGCATCTGCTCGAGGATCTGCGGATGGGGCAGGGAGGCGATCCAGCGGTGGTGCTGGATCGCATTCATTAGGGGTCTGCACTCCCGGGAGGTGGGTCTGCCGATAAGGGTGAGGCTAACTTGGGATCCCAATGCGGCTACCGCGTCTAGGGCATAGGAGAGCCCCTTGCGCTGTCCAAGGGAGCCCACATAGAGCACCTTGAGGGGGCCTTGAGGCCGGGGCTGCTCGGGGGCAGGGAGCGGGTGTGGCGGCGGCGAGCCAAACGGCACCACATCGATCTTTTCAGCACCGAAGCCTGCTGCGATCAGGGTGGCACGCACATAGGCACTAGGCACGATCACCCGATCGGCGAGCGCCAGCTCCTGATCTTTGCGCTCCAGCTTGGCGGGTCCATCCAGCAGCCCGGTGAGCGTGACAGCCCACTCTGGCTGAAGCTCGCGCTCCGCCGCGAAGACCTCACGGCCAGCCCGCCAGTGGCCGATCGGCAGGTCGTAGAAGCGGTGTATTCCCAGGCGCTCGGCTTGCTGAAAGGTATGCAGCGCTGCATCCTCGTAGAGGTAGACACCGCGCAGGGCCTCGAGCTGGGGCAGGCGACGAGCCAGCTGGCGATCGAAGCTGCGGTACACCCCATCCACACTCAATGGGCCGTGCTCATGGCGCTTGAGCACGGGAAGATGGGGTGTGCTGAGCCGGGCCAGCTCCCGCCAGGGATGGCTGTGCTGGCGCTGCAGGGGAATCTCGGCGAAGGCCCGCCGGGCAAGCTGGGCGGCTTGGGCTGGTGAGAGCAGGCGGGCCAGCGGCGTATTGGGATCCCAGCAGATGCAGCTGTGGAATTCCGTCAGCCAGCCAACCTGCTCAAATGCTCTGGCAGCAGCCCTGCAAAATGTGTTGCCCGAAGGGTGACCTAGCAGCAACATGGGTAAATCCCTCACAAAACGAAGCCTCGCTCACGGCTGAAGTAGGCGGCATCAGGGGCAATAGGCTTGCGCCACTGGGCGGGTTGACCGGCATACAGCCCCCAGGTTTGGGTGTGGGCTTTGTTCAGTAGCGAGAGGGCTCCCAGCACGCAGTGGTTGGGCAACACACTGCCGCTGAGGATCACGCAATTGCTGCCCACGAAGCAGTAGGTGCCGATGTGGATCGGCTCGCTGTGCTGGCGGTTGTGCTGCAAATCAATGGCATGGCTGAGCAGCTGGGAGTAATAGCCGGCGATGGTGCTGAAGGGCCCGATGGTGATGCTGTTGGTGCAGTCGATGTGGTGGTTTTTGGTGATAGCGGCATGCTCGCCAAGCAGGAGTTCCGCGCGGCGTTCGGGCTGATGGGCGAAGTGAGGGGAGTTTGTGCCTGTGGGAAAACCAGTGATCCAGTTGGAACGGCCGATCGAGGCATGGGCCCCCATCTCGAGAGCATCGAGATTCACCGCCACGGTGCCTGCGGCAATGCGAGCGCCGGCAGCCATTTGCAGCCGGCGGGGGTAGATCCAGGCAAGGCCGATGCGGGCTGAGGGGGCCAGCTGATAGCCGAAGCAGCGCTGCAGCAAGGGGCGTTTGAGCGGCCATGGCAAGGGAACGATGACCGCCTTCCGCAGGATGGAGAGCACCTGGGCGGGTCTCATGTGGGAAACGCGAACTGGATATAGGCAGTTGAGATCCGCTCGAGGGAGAAGCGAGGCAGGTTTGCCCTGCCGTCTTGGATCAGCTGGTTGCGAACGCCAGGATCATTAAGAGCCTCTACGTGCACCGCGAAAGCGGCCGAATCGTGAGCTGGCGCATAAAGAGCTCCTGATCCGGCAACCTCGGGGATGGCGGTGGTGGTGCTGGCAATCACTGGGCAATCACTGGCTTGGGCCTCAATTAACGGCCAGCCAAACCCCTCAGCCAGGGAAGGGAACAGCAAGGCATGGGCACGACAGTAGAGAAGGTTGAGCAGGGGGTGGCTGGGGCGCACGATCGAGATCAGCCGATCGCCCAGCGGATGGGATAGCTGAAAGCGTTCTTCGGCAGCGGTCAGTGGAGCGCCTGCAAACACAAGCCTGTAGGGAGAGGGCGCTCCCAGCTGTTCAATCAGGCGCAGCGCCAGATCACGGTTTTTGCGAGGCAGCGCCGAGCCCACCATCAATAGGAATGGCGGTTCCGGGATTTGATCACGTTCAGCTGGCGTAACCGCCAGCCGTGAACCATCGGGGCTGAACGATGCATTGAGTGGATTGGGAATCACGGCCAGGTGCTGCCCAGACGGTCCGCCTCCGAGCCGTTGGTAGTCGCTGCAGGTGGCCTGCGAGACGAATAACAGGCGCCCGCTGTGGTGAAGGCCGGCCATGATCAGAGACTGGAGCCAGGGCCCAAAGGCGGATGCGCTGCAGGCCGCATCTCGATCTCCCCTCGCAGCACGCACAGCAAGTAGATCGTGGCAGGTGACGAGGCAACGCTGCCGCGGGCAGCAGAAGCTGTAGAAGGCGTTGCCGTGATCGGCGATGTGCACCAGATCAAAGGCCCTGGCCCGCAGCATGAGCCAGAGGGGGAACAGCAGCAGCTTGTCGATGTAAGCCAAATACTTGCGGGCCAGGGGCGGGAGTCCTGGCAGCCGGGGGAAGATCACTGGCGGCCGGATCACCCGCACCTGGCCTTGAGGTCTGTAGAGACGCACGAGCAGATCGGCATAGCGATCCATGCTCTGCAGCCGATCGGCGGGGTAGTTGCCTACCACCAGGATGCGTCGACGACGAGGTGCTGCTGAATTGCTCAAGAGCTGACCTGCTCAAGAATGGAGAGGTAGCGGTTGCACACCACCTCCTGCTGGAAGGCCCGCAGGTGGCCGGTGGCACGGGCGCGGAGCTGTTCACGCAGGCCCGAATCGCTGAGCAGGCGCCCGAGCTGTGCCTGGAGATCGGCCTGCTCGCCGCGGCGGAAGAGCAGGCCGACGCTGCCAACGGCATCGGGCAGGCCGCCGCCATCGGAGGCCAGCACCACGCAGCCGCAGGCCAAGCCCTCAAGCGCCACCACCCCGAAGGGCTCGCGCCAGCGAGAGGGCACCACCATGATTTCGTGCTGGTTGAGGGCCTGCACCAGAGCCTCCCCCTGCAGGGCGCCCCGAAAATCAACGGAGTTGCTGACCCCCAGCTTGTCGCAGAGGCGCTCAAGCGCGGCACGCTCGGGCCCGTCGCCGATCAAGCTCAGGCGCCAATCGGTTGGCTGCAGGTCAGCAAAGGCCTGCAACAGCAGATCAGCCCCCTTGTCGCTCACCAGCCGGCCCAGAAAGGCGATCGCGCGCCGGCGTGGAACGCCTTGGACAATTCGAAACAGGGAGGTTTTGTAGGGGTTGCCGACCACCGAGGCCCGGGGGCTGCAGTCGAGCCGCACGGCGTTGCTGCAGGCGATCAGCTGGTCTGCTGAACTCAGCGCGAGCCGCTTCAGGCGCTGAAGGCTGCCACGTTCACCACTCGCCGTACGAATCCAAGTCTGCAGGCCGATCACTAGGGGCCTTTTGCAGAGCAGCAGCGGCCAGAGCTGGCGCACTTCGAGATTGTTCTGCAGCACCACATCAGCCCAGCGCACGCTGGCCAGCAGTTGTAGAGCCGACGGGCGGCGCAACACAGCAAACGGAAATTGCTGATCGGCGATTGTGTCTCCACACGACTTAGTGATCAGGCGCACGGCATGGCCGGAGGCAGTGAAATGGTGGGCCAGGATCTCCGAGATGGTCTCAATGCCGCCGATGTCTGGATGAAATCGGTTTGATGTGAGGAGGATGTTCACGTTGCGCTAGTCACGGGGCTGCCAAGCAGTGCCTGAAGAAATTGCTCAGTGGTGGCAGAGAGCTGATGGTCAGCACCATTCGTAAGGTGAGCCTGTCTGCGTCGCTGGATCAATCGTTCGCCGAAACTGGAATCCAGCAGCATAAATCGATCATCGGCTAGTAACTCTTGATGCCATGTTCCACATGTCTTTTCCACACGTGGAACAATCACAGGTAGGCCGTGAGCGAGCATGGCTGCAACTGAACCGCTTTTGCCCAAAAGGTGAGACGGAGTGGTGGTGATACCAAAGTCGGCATGTTGTAATCGAAAAGATATCTCAGTACTTGGCAGTAATCCAAGCTGGCTGAATTGCATCCAAGGCGGTGTGGTGCGCGCAAGCTTTTTCCATAGGGCTTTGCCGTGCTCGCCGGCACCACCTATGGAAATGAAAGAAACAGAAGACAGGGCTCCTTTGCGTGCAGCTCGCTCAAGCTGTTCAAGAATTGATTGAGGATCCCATTCGGGATGGATGCTGCCGAAGAAGACAAATTTCCAGTCAACAAGGCTTGAAGGCATCGCGGCTGGCTGATGCTGAATGGGGATGTTACTGAATAGTGGCAGAATAGAAGCCTGCTTGCCGATGGATGCGAATAGATGGGTGTAATAAGAGTTGCTTGTGTGCACTAACGAAGGGTTGAGGTAAGTCAGGAGCCATCGCAGCACTTGAGCTTGTGTGGCTGCCAACAACCGGTTTTTTAGGCTGACATCAGGATCTACCCAGAGTTCATGGGCCATCAAATGCCACTTGGCCAAGGGGCGCACAGCCCTCAAGGAGGGAAACAGGGGCCATGGCAAGCCATTTTTGTTGAAGGCATAGGGGACATATTGAAGACTGATCCAATCAGGCCTGAAGCGCTCTAGTTCGGCTGCCAGAATTTTGGCTCTAACCCGCCAAGGTGATGCATAGGGCAGGCGCAGGCAGGGAAGAGAACACTCAGGATTCGATTCGATCCAGGAATGGTGGGGTTGATCCACATACCGATCATTTAGGGCGATAACGAAGCAGATATGCCCGCGCCCAACAAGAGCCCGAGCCACACTGAGGGTGTAATCGCCAACGCCGTCTGCCCCGGGCTCGCATGAGCCGCACAGAAAAGCAATCTTCATTTAGCTCTGCACCCGGCCTGAGATTCGACGTCCCCACGACTTCCAAAACTGATAGTGGGGGCAGAGCAGGCTGAGCGGCACTGCCAGTAGATCGCCGTCGGCGATGTCGCGGGGGACCAGCACTCTTAGCGAATACCACACCTGCCTGACGTAGCTGCTGAGGCTCACCTGTTCACGCTCACCTGCATGCCAGCGCCAATAACGCTCAAGCACGCCAAGCCTGGTATTGGACACCCCCGAGATCACCTGAAGCGTTGGATCAAAAACCACATCAAAGCCTGCGGCTAGCAGTCGCCGGCCCAGCTCTGCGTCTTCGCTGTGCCGCAGGGAGGCATCAAAGTTACCGACCGCCAGCACGGCGGACCGACGCAGTACGCACCCCCAGGTACTCAGTGGGGCGCCATGCCGCACGGCCGCTGGTTTAGCGAGCTTGAATAGATGGCGACCTCGCCAGCGGTCGGCCAGTGATCGATTATCCATCTGCTCGATCCGCCCGAACACGGCTGCCACGCCGGGGTCGGTAAACCAGCGCAGGGCTTGCGAGGCAAAGTGGACAGGCAGGTGATTGGTGGCATCACAGCACAGCACCAGCTCATGGCGGGCGAGCTCCATGGCCCGCGCCCGCACCGCACCCCTGCCCATATTTTTGTCGAAGCAAACCACTGCAGCGCCCAGTTCAAGGGCGATGGCGGCGGATCCATCGCTCGAGCCGTCGTCGATCAGGAACAGGTCGGTCGTCGGAAGCGACTGCCTTTGCAACGACGACAGGGCCTGGCTGATCGTCTTTGCGTTGTTGTAGCAGGGCACATAGGCGCTGAAAGGCGTCATTAGGTCGGCATGTTGAATCAAACCCAGCTCTTCAGCGCGGAAGTGGATAACCGGCAAACTGCAGCCAGCCAATGCTGCGCCGCATCCCCTCGGCAAAGCTCACCTTGGGCTGAAAGCCGAGGATGGTTTCGGCCTTGATGCAGGGCAGTTGCACGGCGCAAAGTTGCAGCTGGGTGATTTCCTCGCTCACCACTGGCCCAGTGGCCTTGCGCAATTGCCACTTAGATGGATTCGGCGACGCCGTGGCGGACTTGATAGCCCCCTTCACCGCCTGTTTGAGGGTTGCCGGCACCAGCGGCAACAGGGCCTGCACCGGTTTGCTTACACGCAAGCCGCTGAGGGTGTGCTTCAACCCACGAGGGAACTGGGGTGGATCGAGGTGGGTGATGCGGGTGAGATCACGGCCCAGGGCCCGGGCGATGCTGGCGTAGACATCAAGCCAGGTGACGCGTTCACGGTCGCCCACGAGAAACACCTGGCGATCGGCGGCAGCTGAGGTGAGGGATTGCTGAATCGCATCAATCAGGTTGTCCACGTAAATCGCGTTGCATATTCCCGCACCCCCATTGATTAAATAAGCGCGATCGGCAAGCAGTTGACCGGCGATGTCGCTCACCCAGCGCGAGCGGGGGCCGTAGACGATGCCCGGTCGCAGGATCACCAGCTCCACGGAGCCACCGTCGCGGAGCTGGGTGAGGGCCCGTTCGGCGAGCACCTTGGCGGTGTTGTAAGCAAAGCGATGGTGGGTGTGGAGCGCGCTGGTTTCATCGGTGCCCGGCGCAGGCGCCTGACCATGCACTGAAGCGCTACTCATGAACACCATCCGCTTGACGCCGGCGGCCTGGGCAGCCCGGTAGGAAGCAGTGGCGTTGGCAAGGATCACGTCAGGGTTGCCGACGATCAGGTTGACCACGGCATCGCACCCCTGGAATGCGGCTGTCAAGGCGGCCTGATCGCTGGCATCGGCCAGCCGCCAGTCCAGATCGAAGCGGGCCAGCCGGGCAAGACTGCCCACGTTGCGCACCACAGGCCGCACACTTGCCCAGCCGGTGAGATGCCACAGCTCCACCAGACGGCTGCCAACGAAGCCACTGGCACCAAGAACAGCGATACGAGGCGCCATTAGAGAGACGTTGAAGGAGTGAGTGCAGAGTTGGTCGCAAGCGCCTGGGCCCGTTCCAGCTCAGCTGGGCTGAGCCAGGGCATGGGGATCAGTTGCCGGTTGGCATAGCAGTGCTCGATCAAACGCAAACTGCTGATCGCTTCTGCTGCTGGCACCCGCAGAGGCTCAAGCCCTCGCGCTGCGGCGACAACGTTGAGAATCTGTCTCACAAAGGACTGGCTGTAGGTGTCGGCCACTTGATCCTGCCCAGCAGCTTGCTCACGAAGCTCTCCCGAGAGAGGGAACGAGCTGCCTTTGAAGCGCACATCAAGGTGATTGGCATCTCCCACCTGCCACACAACTTTGCCCTGCTCAAACTCGATCACATAGCGGTTGGAGCAGGGGGTATCTCGACTGAGGCGCACCTCGCCTGTGAGGCCGCTGGTATAGGTGAGCTTAAGGTGACTGTTGGCCTCCAGGTTGCCCATTGCATCGTCGGCGTAGGTGATCGATGCGGGCGCTCCGAACCACCAGCAGCTCAGATCAAGGAGGTGCACTCCCAGATCGAGCAGCACACCGCCCTGGCTGTGCTGCTTCTGAAAGAAGGATGCGGATGCAGCTGGCCAATTGAACGCGCCGCCCTCGGCAAAGTGAAAGGAAGTGGGGGCACCCAGGGCGCCGCCTGCTACCA
>ERZ888423.3108-NODE-3108-length-11311-cov-14.439943_pt1 | contig 11311 bp, 15 predicted proteins | sample MGYA00520523_ERZ888423 | MGnify/ENA primary metagenome ERZ888423 (study PRJEB32303, sample SAMEA104408611) | aquatic metagenome | biome: Brackish water; feature: Pelagic; material: water | place: Baltic Sea | collected 2014-06-08T10:24:00 | depth 30,27 m ...
TTGCTCTTTCCAATACCAAGAACAAACGTCTTACGTTAATTCTATCAAAGGCAGAAACACGGCCTAGGAATGTTTTATCACCAAAGAGCAATACACCTTGACCAGGGATATTGGCAATTGGGTTAACACCAGCCTTATACAATGAATCGCGTTGACCTTTTGTTGGGCTATATGCCAAAGCAGTAACACCTAACAACTGACCACGTCTTGAACCAGCAGGAGAGAACCAAGGAGCACGGTTAAAGTCCGTTGCCGCCATAATACCAGCACAGGTAGACGCTGCAGGGATATATTGATATGTATCATTGTACTTATCATATACTTTTAGGAAGTTATTATCAACAACCAAGTATGAGGATTTTGTAAATGTACCAACCGTTGTGAGAGTATTTGTAACTCTTGTTGCATCGTTGGATGTATTCAATACTGCTGCTCTATCTGGTGATGCAACAACAATACAATCTTTACGTGCAGTAGCAATGGCAACCAAAGCATTTACAACAGTAGTCTGTTGAGTTTGTGTGGTACCACTTGGTGACATAATAAAGTCAACTTCAACTTGATCTTTATCTGCAAATAGGTCATAGCCTCTTAAGGCATCGTCGACACCGATAATTGCTGTGTCGTTACCATTAACCAAGGAAATTGTTGATGCTGCTCTATCAGCAGAATCAGCGTAGTAAGATGTGCTTAAGGATGTTAAATCACCCGCACCAGCAGAATCCAAAGCTGATGTAAAGTTTAGGAATCTAACATACTCAGATCTAGCATTAATTACTTCTTTAGCATAAACACTAGTACCTTCAGAGTTCTTTGCATCTCTTAGAATTGACAAGTTGGGGAATGTTTCTAGAACAGTACCTCTAGTGCCAGTAAATGCACCATCTTGGTCAATCACAGCAATGTGAACTTCGTCTCCTGTTGAACCTTTGCCTTGAGCAAATACGGATGTGCCAGGTCTAGAATTAAAGCTACCTGCATATGTCCATGCATCAAACTTGGTATCAGTTGTATCAGCAGGCAAAATAGAAACCTGTAGACTGTTACCCAATGCGCCAGCATATCTAGCCATGAATTGAATGTTACCGGCATTGCCGAAACCATCACTATCATATGCTGCTAGTGTATCTTGTACATTTCTAAACACTTCATCGTTACCGACTTGTTGTTTAAATGCTGCGTTTGGAGTACCAGCAGAGAATGCAATAGCATTAGTATCACCACTGTCTGTGCCGAGACGTGTTTCACGTACGACTTGGAGAGTGCTAGAATACTTTAAGAATTGCGTAGCTGATAAGAATGAAACGTTGGTTGTTGTGTCGGGTGATGCAAAGGTAGCGACCAATTCTGCTTCATTAGCAATAATTTGTCTCTGACCAATTGGACCCCAACGATATTGTCCTACAATTGCGCCTGTAGTGGACTGAACATTCGGTACGCCGCCTGTTAAATCAATTTCTCTAACTACAACCGCAGGAGATTCGGTAGGTGCTGAAAGTGCCATCTTTTTTTCCTTTTAGGTTAATGATATGATCTCATAATACGGTTGTTTTCTCAATATACCATTATTTATAACTTTATAAATTTGGGTCATATTCAATAGCCCAAGCAGAACCAGGATGTGTTTCTATTTGTGCAATGTGGTCGCTACCGTCATCAATAAAACCGAAAGGAACTATGTCATCATCAATCTCTCTCATCTTTTGTTCAAACAACATTGTCTTAAGATCAATGTTTGTCATATCATTAAAGTATTGAGTAGAGATAAAATATCCAAACATAACTAAGTTCATCATCAAGTCATCATGGTTACCATTACTGGCTTCATACGACTGACCACGAGCTTCAAATGTTGAAATTTCTAGGATTGTATTTTCATCTACAATCTTAAGTTTATGATTTTCTAATACGTCTTTAATTGCAGAACAACCCAGACGTTTTACTTTACGAGTCATCTCTACACCAAGTGCATTTGCCTTAACTGCAGACTCGACGTGCATATTTTCATATTCCAAATCATGGTACAGTCCGTTGCAGACAACACCGCCTTGGTCATTGGCCTCGATTACCACATATGCTTCATTGTAGATTTTCGCATACTTATAGATAATATTAGGGAAGAGAATGGGAGACATAACATTATTGCGATATACGGCAACCTGTTCAAACGGACTCACAGTAATATCGATCACGTTAAACGTAGAATAGTCCTGGCCTCTTCCCTTACTTACATCCACGGTCATGATATACTCATGCCCTTTTACAGTCTCTTTATAGACATTTAGGCAATTATTCTCTAATCTTCGGATAGGTTCTGCAGATCTAAACTCCATTAATGTCTCTGCATTAATTAGTGTATCACCAGTACCAAAGAAAGTATTTCCAAATTCCTGGTCAAATTGCAACTGACTTGTGTTGGCAATTGTCTGCTTCTTCCATGCTTCATCTCGGCCTGGAACATCCCACCAATCAACACGGAATGGTTTAAATTCACTAACGCCTTGAATGGCACCTTCCCAGATCTTTTGAAATGTATTACCAATACCATTTGCAGTGGATGTAATAATAACTTTAGTCTCAGTACCAGCAGCAATTACAGGGTATGTTGAAGTATAGAATTCTGTTGCACGTTCAACGAAAGCAAACTCGTCCAAATACAATAAGTTAACTGATAAGCCTCGGACAGATGAACCTGAGGTTGCACGAGCCAAGATCCGTGAGTGGTTTGAGAACTCAATCGAACCTTTGTTCAGTGCTTTTGTACCGGGTTGTAAAAAGAATGGAATGTTTTCCAACATTAATGTAATACGACTCAACATTTCACGTGCCGTATCACCCTTATTGGCAAGAATTACAATTGTTTTCTCTGAATGGAATAGTGCATACCAAAGTAAATATGCACAAGCAGATATGGATTTACCACTTTGCCGACATGCCAAAACAATATTAAATCTGTTTGCCTTAAACTCTGCAAACATATTACGTTGATACTGATATAGATTAAAGGGTACTAGACCTTTATCAAGTGAAATAACTTTAATATATTTTTCAGTAAAGTACTCTGGGTCGTGCATGCACTTGGCATACTCTTGGATTAACTCAGTAGTCCATTGCTGATTTATTCCATCTCGTTTAACATTAGGGTTACCGAGATAAGATTCATTAACTATCATTCATACTCATCTTCATCATCTTCATCATCCTCTTCGGCAAGCCAGTACTCACCAGATTGCATAAAATAATTCAATACCTTATAATCTGCTTCGTCTTGTGAAAGTGCAAGTACTTTGGCTACAGAAAACCCTTGTTCATTAATAATTAGACTAAATGGTAACCTACCATGAAAAGAAAAATCTTCGGATAATTCAAATTCGACAAAGAATTCTTTCAGTTGCATTACCCTGTTTAAAACAGACTGAACTTCTTGCATGAGAATCTCCTAAGTTTTTGGTGTAACGTCTATGGCATTATTAGTCTGTTGTAATAATTTTTGTAATTCAGCAGTAGATCCAAGAAATATATTATTCTGTTGGTTCTCTATTTGTGCTTGTTGTTTATTAGGTTGATCTTTTAAATTAATGTCTCTATTCTTTTTATTTAGGTCCATTAATCTATCATTAACATCGCTGACGTTTTTAATCATCGTTGCAAGTACTTCAAATGCTCTAGGATGCTCAGATTCACGAGCAACTTCAATCATTAGATCTAAAGAGTTCTTACCTTTCTGAATTAACTCATAATATGTGTCACGTGAGTATTCATAATCAGTTTTAATATTATCAGAATCAGTCATAATGTTTAAGCACTATCGGCAAAGGTTAAATCAATTGTTGTATCAAATCCAAAGTCACTATCGGCAGAACCAAATGAACCCAATGGATCTGGAGTAGTGGTAAGTGTTTCCAATTTAACATCAGAATCTGCCAAACCGACACCAATTTGATGTAGGTCAGTGATTGCAGTTTTAATAATACTAGATTGAGCAATAGGTCCATGGAAATTGATTTTCATCTCAAAATCCAAAGTATAAATTATAGTTCTTCTTTGCTCGAGAGCACCATCGTAATCATCCGTAAATGATAGTGACTGTATCGCAATCGGCACATCTTCCTTAAACTCTGGATATGCCGTAGGAAATGGTTTTACCGACAGTGTGTACTGGGGGTTAAAGTACGGTAATATCTGCTCAACAATCTGCAGTGCATCATCATGTGACTTTGCATACACATTCAGTTGGAACGTAAGTGTGTATGGTACTGGTGCAAAGAATGATTGCCTCGTAGTCGATACGGAACCAAGTGTATTGAATGTACTAGTCTTTGCCAACTGACGTGTGGTATCATATGCAAAGGATGTAATCTCAAACGACATCCGTGGCAACTTAATGGCAACTTGACTATTATCAATTAGGCTTGGATTTTCTCTAATGCGGTCCAAATATTTGGACTTAGGCGCATACGACAATGGTGCCTTCACTTGGCTAACGACGCTACCAGAAGAGTTCTTCCGAAGTACATATATGTTATTAAACAGGCGACCAAAGATGGCTACTGCTTTTCTAACCTTTTCATGGTAAAAATACGTTCCAAACATTAATTATTCTCCGGATCACCAAAAGGATTAGATTCTGTAAAGTCTAGGAAGTCATCCGATATTGAACTAAAATCATCATTCTGTTCATTATTGGAAATTTGATTATTTTCAGTAACGGCAATAACAGTAAAATCAGAATCCTCTTTATGCTCACCTGATAGTGTAATGGTTCTTGATGTCACAAACTCATGATAATTACCATCACTAGCACCAACGTGTATCAAATGTAATTTCTTATCAGAATCAGACCAACCAGAAACTTCACCGGTCATTGTAGTACCCAGGTCAGAATCTAGTATTTGAGATGCCGTGTTACCAATGCCAATAAAAGAACTTTCCGTATTGAGTGTAAGTATATATTCATATGCATTTGCACGTTCAATCGCATCAACGACACTGTTACCTGTGTCAAAGTCCTCATCACTATATTCAAAGAGTTGACAACGCATCTTATAAAGTGGCAAATTACCCAACTGATAAAATGGTTGTTCATGCTCAACGTGATTAATCTGAAATAATTTCTTTGTAAGTGGCAGATAGATTAAATCACCTTCATTGGGGCGATCGCCACTTATCTCATTATCATAAGCACTAACGGCTGAAGTCCATCGGCGACGTGCAACCACAAACGTTGCTTCATCTCTAATCTCTACACCAAAACGGCTGAATAGATCACCTTCACCATCAAAGCCTTCAATGTTCTCAATATACATCTCTATTCTATAAGATGAATTGAAACGAGAAGGAATATCATCACCGAAAATTCTATCTTCGTTTACTATATCTCTTGGAAGATAATAAACATCTTGACCATAGATTTTAAGCGCCTCTATAATAATACCTTCATAAAGGTTTTGCTCTGATCTTACTTGGTCTGAAAAATATAGATTACGCATTATTATCCCACAAAGAAGTCTGGTGGCATTTCATTCTCAAGTCGAATGTCTTCTTTTAATTTCTCTAATTCATTAGTAGCATCATCATACATTTGTCGACCATTGAGTGTAACACCACCCGGCAGTTGCATGCCATCAAACTTGATAAGGTTCTGGCCCCACTGCTGTTTAATCAATGCAGTGGAATATGCCTTTAACCACTTATCATTATAGATCGCGGTATGTGTCTCTGGATTGATTGTCTCATAGACTTCGGCAACAATATAATCACCTTCTTTAATGTCTTCATCTGAAAAGTCACCAAAGATATAAAGTCTATTCTGTCTACGTGAAAACTGAACCTGTGGTACACCATTCAACTTAGTCTCCAGGAGAGACAAGTACTGTTGCATCTGTTCATAATAAGCCAAGTCACCAACGAAACCAGCAAGGTTATGCATATCGTTCAACATAATTTGATATTTGATATCAAAGAAGTTACGACTATTGGCAAATGTCGAGGTAATTGGAAATAACTTTGTGACGTAAATAATATCCGTTGACAGAGTAATATATTGATTTGCCACATCTGTGGCAGTTACAAGATGTTTTAGATAAGTTTTAACCGTGGCATCAGAATGATATTCTCTATAATAGTCCAACGCTTCATCAATTCGATCATCAACTTGGTCTTCGTCTACGTTAACTTCAATTACTGGCTCACCAAGCTTGCGCTTACAGTAATCAATGAGAGTAGCTCTACTGTTGGGTGATGCCATTATAATTTATTCCCTAATAAAAAAATAGTACTAAAACATGAATCTTAGTACTATTTATATGTTTTAGTTATTAAACTTATTAGCGTTAAGAGTAATATTCTTCAACAACCACAACGCCACCCATTCCTGCAGTACCCTCGTTGCTTGTTGTCGCATGACTTCCGGATCCACCACACCCCCATCCTCGTGGTAATTGTCTGATATACCAAGCAGTTCCGCCAGAGCCAACACCGCCCCAATATGACTCGCCACCATTACCACCAGCTTCTTCATTGCCTTGGCCGTCAATATTTCCAGTCTGACCATCAGAACCATATAGGTTCAAATCACCACCAGTTGCACTACCACCTCGGCCACCATTACCCCAACTAGCAGGTCCACTACCCCCAGTAGCTGAACAATAATCACCAAATGAAGATGTACCCCCGGCACCAGCACCAGATGCAGTATTTCCCACAGCGCCTGCGCCGCCAGCACCAATGGTTACGCTCACACTGGAAATTGCTGTGGCATTAATAATTTTAATTGCAGTACCGCCAGCACCACCGCCGCCTTGAGCATCATCAGAATTATGTGAGCCGCCGCCAGCACCACCACCAGTTACATAAACTTTAACATATGTACAACCACTTGGTTTTGTCCATGTTCCACTAGACGAGACCACTTGATATGTTGGATGAGGTGTGCTTGGTATTTTATCTACTGGTATGTTTGGTATTTTATCTGCTGGTATTTGAGCACTCAGCATTCTAGGTGACATACGTTGAATTGGCATTAACTTGCTGCTCCATAAAGTGTTTTAATCGCACTGCCGGCAGAGTCATAAATCACCAATGATACGGCAGAGTTAAAGTTGGAAGATGTTAACTTACCACCACCGATGCCTTTATTAAAATCAAATGTATCAGCAGATGAATTATATGTAATAGTAGCATTGGAACCATTAATGGTAATGCCAGCACCACTGGCCGCAGCTGAATCAGCCGCGTTATCTGCCAATACAATGTTTTTATCATTAACCGAAAGTGTTGTCGAATTAATAGTTGTCGTTGTACCATTAACCGTTAAGTTACCACTTAGTGTAACATCACCTGCTTGAATATTACCAGACTGGATAGTACCTGATGTAATAATTGCATCCGGGTATATGGTACCACCAGTAATTGAAATATTGACCTGATTTGAGCCGGTTGAGTCATACACACCAAGGCCGCCGTCACTATCTCTGAGCCGGATTGTGCCAAGATAAAGAGTATTGCCACTAAGATGTAGCTCTTTCCATTTCTTTGTGGGACTGCCAAGATCGTAAGCCGAATCAACTGCTGGTGTTAAATCACCACCAACAATAAGAGGATTGCCAGTTAAGTCAAGAGTATCACCATTGGTGATTTCTCTCATTTGTTTGTTTGATATTACTAAAGGTACTCTATTTGCCATTTTGTTTTTCTCTTTTATTAGTTATCCGATGAGTTCGCCAGAGAAATGTCGGTAGCCACCGTGGAGACCCTCGCCAGCTTCATCCTGCACATTCCTTTTGACCTCAATGTAATCTGCCGTTGATAATGCAATAATAATCTCTCCGCAATTTCTAGAATAATTACCGTTACTGCTTGCGTAGAATTGATTTCCAATTACCGAGCCATTTTTTGCAAATTGACAGCGTGAATGCGACCCGTTGTGGACCATTAACGAAAAGCTAAAACGGTATGTTCCAGCAATGGGGGCAGTAAATCTGTAATTTGATACGTTGTAGTGCCCACCATTGTTATAAGGAACAGTGGTAAAATCTAATGTCACAATTGATCCACCAGTTGCATTACTACCGTTGTATGCGTTGAAACTCGGCTGATACGGCATTAATACTCGGCCTGCATCATCAACTTCTAATTTATTATCAAATGGTGATTTTCTTAATGGCTGTGGCATTATGCATATCCTATGAATAATACATGAGCTGAATCAACCGAACCGATTGAATCACCTAACGTAAGTGTAGTACCAGATACTGTGTAATTGTAATTAGGTGTTTGGTACAGACCATTCACAAACAATAGCATATTATCGGCATTCGTTGGTGAGTAGTTTAAACTATGACTAATACCTGTACTGAGTGCTTGTCTTTTGACTACAGCAGCACCTTCTTTTGCATTAGTTGCTAATTTAGCTCTCGTAACGGATGCATCAACCGGTGTATATACACCCGTGCTGATACCTAGATGTAAGACACGCAATGCTGAATTTGAATCCAAATCAGAATCAAATGAAAGTGATGTGCCCGTTACGCTGTAATTAGTATTTGATTGAATGATACCATCAATGGAAACAAGTACAGCATTTTCAGACCCTGGATCCTGCGAAAGTGTAAATGAATTCGTTGTACCGTTGGCAGTGAAATAATCTTCTATAAATGTTTTAAGACCATTTGCTAATTTATCAGCAGTAATGGATCCATCAGGTAATGATACACCACCGACATCACCAAATTTAAGAGCAAAGCAGGAATCTGCTGCACCCGGTGGCGTAGTAAATGCAATATTAGTACCACCATCGGCTAAAACATAATCGGTTGTTGGTTGTTGAATAACACCATTCAGCGAAACAATAAGCTGGTTTACAGTACCGACTTGGAATCCTAATGGGAATGTGATGGCGCTATCATTAAAAGTCCATGATGATACATCGACTTTATCAAATTCGCCTTGTATTGGCTCTCGTCCTATATATGCCATTACTGTGCAATCTCCCAAACAATCATATTAGTAGAAGGAACCGCATCATAACCATTTGATGGCGAATTTTGCCAAATGTGTGATCTATTAATATATGCAGTAATACCATTATATCCACCAAAATATAAAGTATAAATTATTTGACTTATTGTACTTGGCGTGTCTTTAATTGTATTACTAATCGGGTTTAATAGATATTGTTGTGTTGTTGCATTGTCATCATACATAATCATTGATGCTGTAGATCTTGGCCTACTGCCTTCAGCATCACCTCGGCCGATATATGTATTAGCGCCACCACCGATGGTTCTACCTAATAATAATTTTACATGATAACTACTAACACCCATAAAAGCATTAAACTGGATGACCATAATACTGCTAGTGGATTTTGGCGTAATAGTACACGTCAATCCAGTTGATGTTACATTATCTTCACCGCTGCCTGTAGCATATGATATGGTTGATGTAAGAGTGCTGTGTACACACTGAATTACACTGCCAGGCGAATAGACTGAACCAGCATCCTCACCTACTAGTTTAACACCGGCAGGAATAGTAATGGTCCCGGTATCATTGACGGTTTCAATTCTATTGACTTTTAATGTTGCGACCATACTTTTACCCTATTAAATACCCAGTGAAACCAGTCCACGAATTACCGTCAATATTGATTGAATGTGTTGTATAATTATTAATAACTTTAATCGTATCATTAGCATTTAATGGCACTATGGATGAGAATGACACATCTCTCCATCTAGTATAAACATCTGCCTCAGCATAGTTCCGAACATCTATATCAGCGCCATTCACCTGCACGGCAATACCTGTGTGTGTATAGCTTGCATTTTCAGACCTAGCATTTATGTGGACATTGATTTGATACAAACCCGTAGTCGGTACAGTCACCACACCACTTGCGTGTGTTACACCACCACCGGTTGAATCACCACTTGTGTGTGCGGTGAATAATATAGTACCCAAAGCTGCAGTTGAACCAGTTTCTGCATTCGTTGGACCTCTTAATCGCCAAAAAGGCAATTCTGGTTTTAGAACACTACCCGCAGCATTAATAGTCATTGCCGTTGTATTGGCATCTGCTTTAATATTTTGAGTCTGAACCGTTGATACAATAAGTGTTCCCATTAGACTGTAAACTCCACAACAATAAGTTCTGATGATCCACGTTCATACGAAGTTCCTGAAGCTGCATTCACTGTGCCATTAAGATAAAATGTTCCAGTACCGCCTTGATTACCCATACCAAGAGTATATGTTATGGCTGATGTTGTTGCTGGTTCATCCAGAGTGGTACCATTCCATGCTTGGGGTGTAGAATCTCTATTATCACTAAAATAATCAGAACCAGCAGTGATCATAACATTACCACCTGCGACTTGTCCAGTACCCGTATTAATTGGAGTACCATTACGATTAACGACCATTGACCACGCGTGGCCATCACCATCGCTCTGTTCACCAAATACACGACCAAAGATTAAAAATTTACTCGAAGTCGAATAAGGAGTTACAGTAACTGAAATATCAGGCACGGTTGTAAAACCATTACTGGTGCCCGTAAAAGTACTTCTAGTAACATTTATTGATCTATTAACAGACTGAATACCAATGCCTAAACCTAAGTTAGCAATTGTTGCAGCGTCCCCATTACTGAGTTTAATTTGATCTACTTTTAATATTCCGGCCATTATACAATGCTCAGGTTACCATTAAGGATTAATGTCACATCACTATCGAGTGCAAGAGGGCCAGCAACTAATGAGTTCTGATCAGAGTCAATGGTAACATCTTCTGTCAACGTTTGATCATTCACTCGAAACATGACATTCTTCCCAACGGGGAATGTTTTCTCGGTCATGAACCCTGCTCGGGCCGTATCTCTTGCTCTGGTCATTATCTAGTTGGCCAAGTTACAGATGAATTATCCAATGCATGATTGGCATCTACCGTAGGAGTAGAGTTATCTGGCAAATCACGTAGCGCTTGCATATAAGTTGCAAGTTCTGTCGGTACTGTTTCACCCGTTGAATACGCCTTTGTGACTTCCCAATCAACTGCTGCAATGCGTTTGTCGCGTTCAATACGAAGTAAGCGCATGGCTTCTGCCGCATCTAGTTCAACAATCTTTGCATTAATAGCTTCTTCAGTAGGTTGGGCTTGGTCATTGGTATCAAGCCATTCAAGTCCAGAGTATTCACTGCCACGAAGCACCCATTGAGCACCAGGTACAAGTTGTTGTAGTGCTGCTGGAATATCATATTTCATTTTATTTTCTCCTTGAAAATGTGTTTGTTTAACTATTTATTAAGAT
>ERZ888423.3109-NODE-3109-length-11311-cov-8.125089_pt1 | contig 11311 bp, 3 predicted proteins | sample MGYA00520523_ERZ888423 | MGnify/ENA primary metagenome ERZ888423 (study PRJEB32303, sample SAMEA104408611) | aquatic metagenome | biome: Brackish water; feature: Pelagic; material: water | place: Baltic Sea | collected 2014-06-08T10:24:00 | depth 30,27 m ...
TGGTTTCAAGCGCCTCGCCGTTTCCGCGTGGCTCCTCGTCCCCCGCCGGCGTCTGCGCTGGTGGTAGGGAGGGTGCATGTGGGTGCGTGCGCCAGGGGATGAGGTGGTGGGTGGAGGGAGTGGTACGGCTGGGAGGAGCGCGGGCGGGTGTATGCGGGGGTTGAGAGTGTTGGTTGCAGGGTGGACGGCAGGAGGAAGAGGGTAGCACGGCATGAACACCAAGCTGGTAGGTTGGGTACACGGCTACACCAATATACACTGGTACTTCTAGACAGCCCATACCAAGGCATGATCGCAGGAGCACCGCAAGACAGATTCCCCCCTCTGGCAGTCTGCCACCTTGACCCCTCCCGCGTGCCTTCCCACGGGCAATCCGGGGGACAAAATTGTTTATTGCGAACGCAAAGGGAACATCCGTGTAGATGTCCGTGCCAGAGGACGGGCTAAAAGATCGGCGCCTCGAAAGGCCGCCGCGTGTGCGCCGGGTGGCACCGAAGGGCAGTAGTGGTGTATGGACAGATAGACAAACGGCCTATGGAGGCAGCTGGGCAGCTAACTAGGTAGTGCAGCTGGGCAACGCGGGCACCTAGGCACAAGGGCAGTTTGGCACGAGGGCAAACTGGCAGCTCGGCAAAGGAGGTACATTGAGGGCAGCTTGGCAGCCGTGCAGCAGGGCAGACAGGCAGCCGGGCCGAACAGCAGTTTCGCGACAGGGGGGTCACGAGGACTCCCCAGGCCTTCCATATGGATAGAGAACAAGGATCGTGTGGATAGGGAACACAGAGTATAGCAGCAAATAGATAGGGAAATATGGATGCATGAAGTAGACAGTATAAATTAGGGTCATCTCGTCGTCTTCAATCTCGGGCGGATACGGTGCTGAAGGGCGACAGAGTTTGTGCGTATCTTGGAGAAGTCGACTTGGCCAGATGGGCTGGATTTCACTGCGTAGTAACTGCGGAGCATCAGGTCGTGTGCTTCAAAGGTACGTTTGGCCACCGCCTTTCGGGTCCTTTCGATGTCCAGCTTCCGGGAGACACCCAGACGCTCTAGAGAGGAGACAAAGGAGTGAGTCCATTGTCCAACTCGCTCTAGGATGTCGGCGGTGGAGATCGAGCCACGCACTCCCACCGTGAAGTTGATCTGTGACATTGTCCAGCTCGCGCGTTTATGGGAGGCATTAAAGAAGTCAAGGACTGGAGCGTACCGGCGCCTCTTTTCCGCATCCTTACGGGCTTCCCACTGGACATCGGTGTCCATGGCCCGAGTGAATTCGAGGAGTGCGATCTCCTGTTTCTTGACGTTGAGGGCAAACCCGTCGGGCCGCAGGTTCAGAAAGGCTTTGACCGTATCGTCGATCTCCGTGGGGTCCTTGTTGCGAAGGGTTGAGCCGTCAAGTTGGAGGGTCGTGAAACGGAGCTTGTCGAGTATCTCTGGCCGTTCATCTTGTGGGATGCAGAAGGAGGTCGGGTCGTTCTGGTCTATCAGGGCTTGATACTGGGCCCAGAACCCATTCGTGCGATGAGACAGGAAGCATCGAACCTCTCCCTCGAGGTCGTCCCAAGGTAGATTGAGACTAGGGAGTAAGAGGATGTGCTTGATCGTGCCCTCCTTATGGTTGTCCATTGTACCCGTGGAGGGGAATTCCCACTCTGAGTCCTTGGTGGGAGCCGAAAAGCGGGCAAGACAGAGAAGGATCTCTCTCCAGATCAGATGGTGGGCCGCCGTGCGAGGGGCTTCCAGCAGGGGGCACCTGCTCTGGATGTGGCCAAAAGATTCCCTCTCCTTACAGCGTGGGCAGTTAGGAGATTTCTCAATGTTCCACCGAAAGAGGTTAGCGCGGCAGGGGAACTGCCCGCTAACCGACTGCAGGAGCCTGCGTCTTGCCGCGTCTGGAAAGGTGGAATCGGCAAGACACCGACCTAGGAGGTCCCGACTGGAGTGGGGGCGACGCAGGAAGGCTTCGGTGATACTGGAGTACTCTTCGGCCGGCTTGTAGTAGTCCCCATCATCGGCACGGATGAAGTCGTTGTGGCTCAGGATGGGGGCGCAGAACAAGTCCCATTCAGCTTTCGTGAAGGAGAGCTGGGTGCGCAGTGCAGCTGACAGCGAAGGGCAGGTAAGTTCGCGGCCTTTGCATGGTCTGACTGAGCTCGTCCAAGTCCAGCAACGTCCGGACGGTCTGACGGCAACAGAGCAATCGATCAGGGCGGCCCGGTGTTTGATCTGCTTTTTGATCGTGTCGTTCATGCAGGCTCGGTAGATCGACTCACTGCCATCCTCAGAGGTTGTAGTGAAGCGAAAGATGGGCCGGCCGCTGGGGGCGTTCCACAGTAGAGCCCCCTCCTCCGATCCAGCTCGTCCCGCGATCCGATCAGCGGCCTCATTGAAAGGTTCCCCCCGATGGGCTCGAATCTTGATGAAGAAGGTCGGGAGGCCTTTTCGGGCACGGTGGTGCAGGAGTTCGAGGATTGCCCTTAGGATGTCAGAGTCTTTGGATTTGCTGAGAGTGGGCGATTTGCCTTCTCCCACCCAGTTGTCCACTTCCGTGAGGTGGTTCGCCGAATCTGTGAGGATGAAAATGGGGGCCGGAGTATCTTTCCCGTTCTCGAGAGCTAGAAAACTCGCCCCCGTTTCCACCCGCAGGGACGTTCGAGCTTCCGACGAGCGCCCGATCTTGGCTGAGAGTGCTTTGCGCGAGTGGGCAACGTAGACCCCCGCCCCCATGACATTGTCTTCGAGGGAGCCATCCGTCGCATATACAGCGAGGCGATGATCATGAAGACCAAGAAGGCCGGCTTCTGTGCCAGCTCGGAAGATAAGGCCGAGCTTCGTGGTATCAAGAAAGGGAGGCTCGTTTGAGAGGTTTTGACACAGTGTTCGACCGAGCGCTTCAATCTTGTCCCGTTCAGGCTTAGCCTCCCGTGCTATCCAACAATCCAGGTTTGTGGAGTACTTGGCGAGTTCGTCACTTCCAGTTTTCCACCAGCCACGGGTACGAAAGGATGAGCCAGAGCCGGTTAGGATTTGTCGACCGTGCAAGGCCAGGAAGGCCAGCGCCGGGGAGTCGTCCGATAGCGGGGGGGTGAGAACAACCCAATCTGTGCGACCCTGGAGGTGGGGCAAGGTGGCTTCCACTTCCTCTGGGGAGGAGCCAGCCAGGCAGACTACGCTAGGGGCCGTCTCGGGGCCGGTGTTCCAGTAGGTCAGATTCCCCCGTCCTGCTGTGGGAAAGAAAGGTGGAGCCGTGACGGCTGACTCCCCGCGGAACACGCCGGCTCCGAAGACCCTTTGAGCTGCCTCTAGGATTCGCCAGGAGATGTTGAAGCTGGAGGACGCGAGGTCAGTTACCTGTTGATATCGTGCTTCGGCAACAAGGAAAGGGATCAGCTCTTGTTTCATAGCTGGACCCGCGACTGTCTTCAGGAAGTGCCAACGGGCGCAGGCCAGTTGGAGCACGTTGTCCCCGAAGCGGGAGATACCTTCCTGGGAAGAAACTGCCTGTCCATACCAGTCGTCGACGAACTCGAGGGGTTCTGCGAAGATCTTCACGTAGCCCCCTGGAGGGGGCCGGGCAATCATTGCCCGTGCTTCGTCTGCTGTGCTGTGGGCGGGGCCCTCAGGGAGCAAGGGAGGGTCAAGGGCTTTGGCGGGAATAGAGAAGTGTTCCCATGGGGCCGACGGGGCCTGAGTGCCACTGGTATCCTCGAAGAATCGCGCGGACGCCAAGTCCAAGGAGCCGTCGCATCGTGGACAGTCGAGGTTCTGGCTTTCACCGTCACCTGGATGATCGGCCAGCCATTGAAGGCAGCTGGAGTGGTATTTGGATCTGCAGAGATCACATTGGTCACAGGGCTTGTCCGCGAGCTCACAATTGCATATACCACAGGGCTGATTGTCCTTGTCCATTCCAAAACGCAGAATGGGCAGAAGGGTCATATCGGCCTCGCTTGCCGTTCGAGCGCAGTATTGGTGTACCAGCGGGTGGGGGCCCCGATGGAATCCGTCATCTACCAGGGGGAAACCCATCTCAGAGCTGGTGAGCCAGTCCGTGTGCCACGGTGTGGCAGTCGATGTTGCGCCAGATTGCAGAGCAAGGGAGAGCATATATTGGATGCAGGCAGCCGCTTGGGCCATCGCAAGGCAGGTGTCCCCCTGCAGAGAAGTCTCGCGAGCAAGGGAAGGGTCCGCAGTTCTGAGCCAGAGGCCTATCTGTGGGCTTGCAGACACCTTCACTCGGGGGGTGAGGTTCGTCTTGTTGGGCGGGGGTCCACTGGCGGCCTTGGGTCGGCGTGAGACAGCAGCTCGGCGCGGAGGGACAACAGATCTTTTTGCCGCTGGCCGGGGCCTCAGGGTCGGGCCCGTGGCTGGGCAATTGACTGTGGGTATTGAGACGTCGGCTGCAAGGGGGCTGTGGTCTTCGATCCCTGCCTCCGCCAATCCCCAGTCGTCCTCGGAATCTGCAGCCTGGATCGTGTCGTGGTGATCAGTCTCCGGGTCTGAGGCCGATTCCGCGGGGCTGGTAACAGGGTGCCGATGCAGTGTCGAGCCTCGCCGCTGGCGTTTGACCTTGCGCGACTGGGTGGTCGAGGTGGCGCGCACGATCGGCCGGTCGCGTTTCGTGCCTGCTGGTCGGAAGAATGAGGCTCTATCACGGTGCGAGCCAGGGGAGGGCCGTATGCCCTGCTCGCACCGGAGGCACGGGGATCCTGTGCACCGGAAGTCCGGAAGAGCTGTGATGTTGCGGCACTTAGAGCAGAGCTGGACTTGGACCTCCGAGAGTGCTCTGACCCACCAGCCATGTCGTCTGGGGCACTGGAAGTTGGGCCACCAGTCCGCCGGCATGAGGAGCAGGTCTTGTCCACGTAGGAGGGCCTGGCGTAGAGCCAGAGCTCCGGTCGCGGAGCCCTCGTCCCAGCAGGCCCAGAGTTCGCGGAGCCGGCGTTCCGTGGGGGCGTTGATGACACACTGGAATTGCGCGGAGAGGATGGGCTCCGGCTTTGGGCGGAAGAACATGGAGCAGGAGCCGTGGAGATTGACCTGTCCTCCCGTAATGGCAAATACCGCGTCACGTGGAAGGTCTCTAATACCCGTGGATTCCCAATCCTGCTGGGAGAGGGTGCCCCCCCGTCGGAGGAGTTCCGTGAGACGGGGATTGAAGATTTGAGTGCCCAGGGGCACGCCGCCACCACAGCTCTCCCAGCGACGGCCGGTGATCTCAGGGCGGTGGGCCAGCACTTGTGATACAAAGGAGAGGCCCAGGCCTTCCAGGTCTACCATGGTAGCCGTGGAACCCGAGGGCCGCCGCGGGCGGCGCTCCCGCGGTGGGCACCGGGGCTGGATCGGCCCCATATCGTCTCGAATACGGGCCAGTGCATCAGCCCAGTCTACCCTGGTTAGTGCGTCGTCCACTGACTGTCTCCATTCGAGTAGCTGGTTCGGGGAGGCGGCCGCCACGGCGGGGAGCTCCCGGTGTTTCGACCAGAAGTCCAGGGCCTCAGCGCTCGTGAGCATCCGTGTCATCTTGTTGATGGCATAGTGCAAATCTGGGATGGGTGCCGACTTTTGGGGAGGCTTCCGCGCTAGCCACGGCTCGATAGTGCCATGGCCTGAGAGACCAGAGAGGCCAAGAGAGGCCCAGTCCTTGTCATCACGACGGCTGAGCCACTCCGATGCGAGTGTTCGAGTGTCGTGAAGTGTACCGGGTAGGAGGGGGAGCCGAAAGCAGAAGCGCCTAGAGGACGCCGGGCCCTGGACCGTCCTAGGGACGTCAAGGAGACTGGTGTATCCTGCTTGGATCAATGGCTGAAGAAGCGTATCGAAGGCAGTCTGTCCTTGGAGGAGTCGAGCTAGCTCCGCCTGTTCCTTCGCAGCCAGATGCCCATCTTCCTTCAGTTTCTGTTGGAGGGTGAGGAGGTTTTCGCGAAGGGCAGCAGTGGCCTTGGTCCAGCTCACCGTGGCGCGTCCAGCCGCGATGGCGCTCTCAGCAGCAGGCAGTAGTCGCCTGCTCGGCAGAACAGGTGCGTCCCTCGCCGTGGCGACATCGGCTTGGTCGTCGGAGTGATCTCCGGGCTGTCGCCGCCTGTCGTTGACGGGGCTGGGGTCGAGGGGCATCTCCTGGTCTGGAGCAGGTGGGAGATCAGTCTCGGACCTGGTCGTGGCTGCAGACTTGTCTGGGTTTTGCCTCAAGAGACCCCCGTTGGCAGAGGCCATGGGATCTGGTCCAGGCTTCCCCGCATCGTCGACGCCCACCCTGGTCGCAAGCGGGAGCCCGGGTGGCACGTCCAGATGCGGGAACCGAGCCAGCGCCGCCAAGACAGGAGAGGGCACCACGCATTTCGGTGCGAGATGGCGCACTCGAGCAATCCGGGCCGACCGCGTCCAACTAGAGGAAGGGCCGAAGGAGGGGCTGACATCAAAGCTGCGCAGGATATCAAGAGCCTCCGATTCCGTGAGCGTGTTGAGAGCATCATCTGTGATCGACGCCCCCAAGGGGGCGCTCTGAGCAGCAAGCAATGGCCGCCTACTGGGCAGAGCGGGTGCGTCCCTCGCCGAGGCAGCACCTGTTTGGTCATCAGAGTGATCTCCAGGCTGTCGCCGCCCGCCGTTGACGAGGCTGGGGTCGAGAGGCATCTCCTGATCTGGAGCAGGTGGGGGATCAAACTCGGTCCTGGTCGTGGCTTCAGACTGGTCTGAGTTCTGTCGCAAGAGACCCCCGTCGGCAGGGGCCATGGGAGCTGGCCCAGACTTCCCCGCGTCGTCGACAACCACATTGGTCGCAAGCGGGAGCCCAGGCGGCCCGTCCAAGTGTGGGAACCGGGCCAGCGCTGCCAAAACAGGAGGGGGCACCGCGCAGTTCGGCTTGAGGAGGCGCAGTCGAGCAATCCGGGCTGACCGCGTCCAGCTTGATGAGGGCCCGAATGAGGGGCTGACATCGAAGCTGCGCAGGATGTCGAGAGCCTCCGATTCCGTGAGCGGGTCGAGAGTATCGTCTCTGGGCGACGTCTCCGAGAGGGCGTTCTCGGCAGCGGGAAGTGGCTGCCTGTTGGGTAGACCGGGTGCGTCCAGCGCCATGGCGGTATCCGCTTGGTCGTCAGAGAGAGCTCCGGGCTGTCGTCGCCTATCTATGACGGGGCTGGGGTCGAGGGGCACCTCCCGGCCTGGAGCAGGTGGGCGATCAGACTCCGTCCTGGCTGTGGTTGCAGACTGGCCTAGGGACTGTCCTAGGAGAGTCCCGTCGGGGGAGGCCATGAAGTCTAACCTGGGCTCCCGTTCGTCGCCATCAGTGTCGACAGCGGTGAGGCTGGCGAGGTAGTCAAGGTGCTCCTCTTGTCGGTCTGCGGGGTGTGCGAGTGCGTATGGCTCTTCCTCCTCCGAGGGGGGCATGGCCGGAGACTGGGCCCCTGAGCTGGGCGGTGATGCCGCGCCCAAGGCTACAAGGGGGTCCGTCAGAGCCAGCGCCTCGCCGGTGGTCAGGTCCGCCGTTTCAGGAGTAATCACCTCGTGAGAGTCATTTGCCGAGGGCACCGTGCACGACGTCGCCGGTGGGCCAGAGGATGTCCCTATCGCCAAGGTCTCCAGTTGCGTGTTCTCCTGGCTTGACAGGCTTGCGGCCTCTGCCGTCTCTGCTGCCTTGGTGACTGCGAGGAACGGTACGCCAGCAAGCTGGTGTTCCGTCCTGCTAGATCCATGAGTCTCACAAAGGGGTGTGCCGGACACTAGTGCTTGGAGCTGGGCCAGGTCCCGGGCAGCAGGGAAGTTGAGGGTGACGATGTCTCTTAGTGACGAGTGTTCCAGATGGCCCGCACCTGGTGCCCGGTGTAGAGTGACAACTTGACCGGTGATCCGGTCGCGCCAGGTGGAGGTGCCGCTGAGCTCGTCAACGGACTCACAGCCGTATCGCGCTTCGGGGGGACCGCCGGGGATGGCCAGCTCGGTGCCGTGCTGAAGGAGGAGCTGGGCTAGCTGGGTGAAGCTCGCGGACCGGAGGGTGTCGGGAGCGAAAGGGTCCCACTCAACCTGAATCTCGAGTTGGAGGGAGAGGAAGCACGCAAAGGTGAAACGGTTCTCCATGGTCCGTTGCCAGGGGATCTGTCGGTGCTTGATCGCCGTTTGGACTTCTGACAGTGAGGAGCAATGCAGGGAGGTTAAGGACTCCTTGTATTCTTCTCGGGCCAGGTCGAAGAGGCCCCCATATTGCATGCAGCATCTCTCCAGGTGTCCCCAGACCGCCTGGCACAGTATTCCGAGCGGCGTGGCCAGGCCTCTGCCACCCATAGTGTCTGGGAACTTCAGAAGGCAGGAGGCAGTGTTGACTGAGATCCAGAGGGCTAGCTTGTAGGCGTGCATCCATAGGCGGTCCAGTTTGCGGAGTTGTGGTTTGCTCCAGGGGACCAGGCTTCCGGTGAAGCGTAAGAACGAGGGGAGAGTCATGGAGACCAGGCTCAGACCTTGACGGGGTGAGAGCTTTCGTTCTTGCAGGAAGGCAACGATAGAGGCGGTTTGCTGAAAAACGATCGAGATTTGCGCCGAGCAGTCGCCACGCATGTCTCCGTGGATGCCGAGGAAGCGGGTCGGGGTGGAGCCGGGGATCACGGGGAGGGCTTCGCCTCCATAGTTGATTCCGGATGGTGTCCATTCAGCCCGACAGGCTAAGCAAGTGGAAACGCCGTCCTCAAGAGTTTCCGCATAGTGTCTGAAAAGCTTTGCCGACTTCGTCCGGGTGCATTGGGAGCAGCGGATCCGCCGGTTATCAGGCCGCTGGGTCTGAAAACGAAGGAGGTTGCCCTCGTCGTCTTCCTCCATGGCCAGTAAGTCGCAGGCGTGCGCAGGTGCTGTGGTGGACTCAGCTCTGGTGCTGCGGACCTGATGGTGCCGTCGAGCGTCGGCTGCCCGACGCGCAGCCCCGGCGCCGTTGAGAGAGCCGGTGGCAAAGGATTTGGAGCGTGAGATTTGGAGTCCACTCCAGTCCTCGAATGCTTTGACGCGTTGGAGGAGGATGTCCGCGTCCCGCTGCGACGTCACATACAGGGACAGGTCGTCTGCGAAGGCCAGGTGATTGAAGCTGGGGGCTCCCTTGACGCCATGGTGTACACCCGATTGGTCAAAGAGGCGGAGAAGTGCATTGATGAAGAGGATGAACAGGAGCGGGGACAAGGCCGAGCCTTGGGCGGTGCCGGTGTCCATGAAAATGCCCGCGGACGTTTCCGCCCCTGCACATATCCTCATGCTCGCCTGGTCATAGAAGTCCTTTAGGAGCTGGATGTCAGGCACTCCGAATTTTTCCAAGACTGCCCAGAGGCAGGCGTGGCCAGCAGAGTTAAAAGCGTTCCGGTAGTCGAGGTCAATTCGGATGAGCGTGCCGTCGCCAGTGCTTGCCAGTTTGAGAAGCCAATTCTGTTTCTGCACACTATTAGAGACGCCGGTGAGCCACCTGAAGCCAAACTGAGATGATTCGAGGAGACGGTGCTTCTCAGCGAGGGCCTGCAGTCGGTCAGCCAGGATGATATTGATCAGTTGATAGGTGGACGTCAGTAGCGCAATTGGCCGATAATTGCGCAGTGATTCTTGGTCCCCCTTCTTGTGAATTAACACCACCTTGGAGTCCAACAGTTCCGGGCCGAGTTTGCATCTGGACTGAAGCACCTCGTTGATCAGGAGCCGGAGATTCTCTCTGAACGGGGCAGGCCCGTTCTTGAGGATTTCAGCTGGAACTCCGTCTTGCCCGCATGCTTTACGTGCCGCCAGCCTGTTGAGGTAGCGTGCAAAGGCTTGCGGGGAGACCTCGGCCGTGATGGACTCTCCCTTCGGGATTACTCTGGTGTTGAAGATCTTGCACTTGTCGAGGAATTCCATTGACGCAACCTGTCGTCGATTATGGCGAAAGTTTGCCATAGGGTCTTTCTCGCCTCTCTCTAGACACTTCTCACAGAGGTGGATGATACGGCGGTGTATCGGCCTCGAGGTGGGGGGCACGTTCGCATAGGTATACTGTCCCCTGGTGGAGAGGAGGGTAAGGTGCGACTGTGGTCCGGGACCCGGTCCGGCGGGATCCGCGTGGCCGGCCGAGGGCGCGTCCAGCGCCATCGGGGAGGGTGGCATGTCCTGATGGGTCTGATTGGCCGCGAGGACAGTGGCCGTCGCCTCAGACAGGGCTGGGTGAGCGCCGTCCAGCTCAGCTTCGCTTGCCTCATGTGCTGTCATAGGGTCCGGTTCCTCGTCTGAGCCCTCAGAGACCAGGGCTGTGAGTGGTACGCCACCTTGATGGAGGCAGCGATGGCATGACGCAGCCGGGTGGTAGGCGTTAGTCTGGAAGAAAAACTCCAAGGCCGTCATGAGATTCTCTCCGTGCCATGGGCCGGTGTGGAAAGTCAGTGACGGGGGAAGCAGTCCCATCGGGAGAGGAAGGCGGAGGCAATTTCGAGTCAGCGGCAGGAGGTCCGTTAGCACGTGCACTGTGATAGAGACCCCTCCGGTGACCCAGTGCAGCTGGTGGGCAGCAGGGTCAATGGGGAGTTGCTGTGTCCACTGGAGAATGGTATCGGGGCAGGCATCCGGGCGCATCTTCCAGAAGAGGCCATTTGGGCACCGTTGCCTGGCTGAGGAGAGGGAACCTTGAGGGCCGAACTTGCCGAGGACCTTCCGGACCCCCTTGATGCCATTGTCGAAAAGCCAGTGATACTTCCGCCGGAGGGACTGCTGGTCGTCATGTGCTTGGGCTTTGGCGATTACAGACAAGTGGTCGCGCCGAGTGTCCATCTCCCGGAGGAGAAGAGTCTTCCACCACAGGGTGCTCCAGATGAGCTCCGCCTCCGCGATCGTGAGTTGCCCCAGGTGGAGGAGCTGCAGAGCTCTACGAGTGGCACGTGGGATACCGCCAGAGGGGTTCGCAAGGGATAGAGCCGTCTCTTTAAGTGCAGCCTCGAGTAAGAGCAAGTCTCGGCGCACGCGGGTCTGCTGCTTGCTTCTGTCGGGGGGCCTCTCCTTTTTTCGTCGGTTGGAGGCCCGGGCGCGCGCCTGGAGGCGCAGTGCAGCCGCTAGCATGGTCTGACAGTCCTCCTGGTGTCTCCAGTACAGCACCCCTGGTGGGTGCAGTGTCGGGGTGGGCAGGGGACCTTCGACCAGGGTAGCCACCTCCCGCTGCCAGCGTGGCTGCAGGGACTTGAACAGGACCGGATCGAAGGTTGGGGCGCGGCACGGCTTGGCCTTAGGCGGCGGGGGCAGCGGCAGAACCGAGTGGTCTAGCGAGATGAGCAGCTGGGCATGGTCGTGTTTCATGTCAGACGTCCCTGGGGTGGCTTGGCCCCGCATG